>Ga0228670_1001334_pt1 | contig 10904 bp, 3 predicted proteins | sample 85DmetaG_FD_182785 | JGI IMG/M metagenome (GOLD analysis project Ga0228670, IMG submission 182785) | Seawater microbial communities from Monterey Bay, California, United States - 85D | ecosystem: Environmental > Aquatic > Marine > Coastal | place: USA: California | collected 2016-10-13
ATATTTCAAGATAATATAGGAAATATAAATCCAGCATTTTCAACTCTAGATTGGAGTGATATAAAAATTCCAGAGACTAATCACTTGTTTGAACTAGATAAAGATGCAATGCTTGAAGAATACGAAAAATTAATAAGTAAATGTAGTGATGAACATAAAAATATTGTTAATCCATTAATTAAACATATAAGAAAAAAGCGTTTTATAGCATTACCATATAAATTTAATAAATTTTTATCAATAAGAGATAATAGTTCTGATAATTGTGATGATTATAATTTATTTATGGGTAATATATGGTTAATTTTAAAAAAAATATTAATATAAATTAAATTTATATATCACAATTAAATTTACTATTTATTTTTTTTTTTAATTTTTCCCATAGTATTTGTCTCTCTTTATCAAGTTTTGCATTTTTTAATATTGCTGATTTTATTGTTTTAGTATTAGAGAACCATAAATCAGAAATATATAAATCACTATTAGGTATTGGTAATGCATTATCATCACTTATATATATAGGTGGACCCTTATCTAATAATCTTTTTAATTCTGCTAAACAATCTGAGCTATTAATATTATGAATATATTTATCAAATTGTGTATTTAATAATTCTTCAACAATATATATACAAAACTTTGATGGATGCCAAGTTCCAGAGGGCATAGTTTTATAGAAACAATAATTATCATTTTCTACTGTAATATTTTCCATAGTAGCCATACATTCTAAATTTTCTGGTAGTTCAAAATACATTATAATTAATGGAATTATAAAAAATCAATTTTATAATAATATAAATTAAATCAATAATTATATAAAACTCTCATATTGTTATCAATTATAAACTTATTTTTGGTTTTTACTTTTTTTCCCAACCAACCCCCAGTATCTGTACATTTATTCATAGTTAATATAATAAAATTCTCATAGGAACATTGCCAGCATTCGCATGATATATTTTTCTTACCTTCAATAGGTGACCAACCTTGATCTCCTACTTGGTGAAGTAAATGTATATCTTCTAAAATTATACCACAATTATCACATACAATATTAAATTTACAATTAGGCAAACATATTTTTTTCTCACAACAACAAGTATCTGTTATATGAGATGTATCTATACTACATGCTGGAGCATTATAAAAATTAGCATTTCCATTATATGGATTAATCAACCAATCAGGTCTATTACATTCATCACAGAAATATATTTTTTTTTCAATAAATTTTTTTACAATATCATATGCTATTAATTTTTCATAAATACTCCATATTTTCATTTTTATATCATTATTTAAATTATCATTAACATATTTTTTATAAATTATATTAAAATTTATAAATTGTTTTAACATTATTACTAAAATATAATATTTAAATAAATCAATTTTATATTCATTTTATCTGAATTATATCATCACTATAAGCAGTATAGTAAATCCAATACAATTCTAAATACTTACTATAATTCTGATCAAAATCACAAGGTCTAATTATTGAAAAATCACAACTTAATTTTAGAAAACCTAATTGAACTAAAATAAAACCAACAAAAGCACTACAGAAAAACCTTTTATCTGTTTTAACTAATTTATTTCTGAAAAATGCACAAATCCAATCTATCACATTAGTATCATATGGTTTATCTTTTGTTACGTCATACAATGTTTTAATTGATTCATCATCATATTTATGACTAAAAGTCTTATTTATTTTTTTTAAATATATATATTCCTTCCACTGCATTACTTCTTCAATTGGTGTAAGTTTCACTCCAAATTTAATTTTACCTGTTTCTGCATCTTTACTACCATCTGCATCGCTTTCCCATAGATAAGTTCCAGTTAATTTTTCATCTATATAAGTAGGTGATTTTAATATAATCCCGACGTGACTATAAGGGCTACGTGTAGCTATTTCTATAATTTTCCCAGGATAGGTTAATGGATTATACCATTTGAAAATATTTGAGAATAATAATATATCACCTGTTTCTAAATTTTCTAAATCAAATTTATTCATATATATTTTTATTATAAAAAAAAAAAATTTTACAATTAATTTAATATCTAATTTCATGTTCTTCAAATTGAGTTATATTAGTAGCTACTAATGATGAATAATCATCTGTAATATTAACTTGATTATAAATTCTATTTATGGTATCAGTTGTACCATCGCCGATATTGTAAACTAATGTTGAATTAGGACAATTAGTGGTTACTGGTGTTCCTTCATTAATTACAAAAGTATTTGATTCATCTGTTGTTGATTCTGGTTTTCTAAATGGTTTTCCAATTTTATAGTATTTTAACCATTTATTAGAATCAAATGACATATATAATATTTCATTATCTAATGGTAATAATTGATTGCTTCTTAATGTTGTTGCAACAAAATTATAAACAAATACATAATCAGGTCCATTACCAGGTCCTATTATTAAATCATTTCTTATAGTAGAAGCATTTAGATTTCCAATACCATTATATCCTAAAGTAGTAATCCAAGAACCAGTAAAGTCGGACACTATTCCACTATTAATAGTGACAATTTTAATTCTAAATCTTTCATATAAATTATTAAATGTATCACAATCATGTAATGAACCACTAAAATCAATATATATACAATAATATTTATCAACTAGAATACTATTGTCTGATTCAAATAAAATATGACCTGTTGTATTATTAGAATATTTGAAATATAATTTACCTAAATTTACATAAAGTTGAATATATCCTCTATTACTATCATTATCTTCTGGATCAGTTTGCCATATAATACTACCATCAATATTTGGACCTCCAGTTTTAAATATAACACTTACAGCCCAAGGGAAACCATTTGATGATGTTCTATATTTATTAATTGGTTTTTTAGGATTAAAATTTCTAGCATAATAAAATGGGAAATATGGAGCACTATTAGAACTATTTAATTGATTAAATCTAAGATTCTGTGATGATGTTAATTTTACACCCTTATTCATAGAAGTTGTAGAACCAGCAATTAATAAATTAGTATTTAAAAGACTTGTATCTTCATCACCAATATCACCTGTATATACGTTTTCTAATTTAAAGTATGGATTAGTGGATTGCCAATTATAATATGCAGCATTATATACATTGCCACCATCAGATTTTACATCAATTGCACCATCACCCATTAAATATAATTGAGTAGAAATGCCACCTAAATCATTCTTTGCAAAACTTGTTGATATAGTGTGAGTTCCAGTTTCTCTATAAGGTTGTCCTAATTTATATGTATTTAACCATAATGATGGGTCTAATGTTATAGTTCTAATTTCATTATCAGTAGGTAAATCATAAGAACCATGCATTAAAGTTGTGTTTACTATATGAACTATTTCGCCAGAGAATTTATCATCATTAACACCTAGATGTCCATTAGAACCTACATATAGATTACCAATTATTAAACTAGATGAATCAGTAATGTAACTAAATACACAACTTAATACAGATATTTCACCAGTTGTTAAATCAACTAATCTAAATCTGTATGCATTTTCTATATCATTTACATCTACTTGTCTACCATTCCAATTAGTTCTTGTATCAGCACCATTATAATCAATATATATACCTATATAGTTATTATTACCATATGGTAATGATTCATTACTAATATAATTTACATTTTTAGTTGAAAATTTAAGTTTTAAATCATTTGTAATAGATAAAGATAAATATGTATTAGCAGTATTAGTAGGACTATTACTATCATTATTCATAGTATAAATATATCTTTCAGTTGTATAATCATTTATATCAGAAATTTTTAATAATATAGCTGACGCCCAAGGTTCGCCTACTAATGCAGTTTTACCACTAATTGCATTTACAGATGCTAATACCTCATTACTATTATCCTGAATATATCTTTCTAATGCTCCTGTAATTATTGTATGTTGAGCAAGATTATGAAGAATATTAGTTTTATAATACATATATCCAGTAAATTTAATTGAATATAAAGTTTGTTGATTACCTAATGTTGGAGTGTTATAAGGTGTTATTATAGAACATTTACTATCATATTCTATATTATTTTCACCGCCCATATATCCATGATAATAACAATCATAACTTAATGTATTGAAACTATTTAGAACTAATAATTCCATACTATATGCTATGTAATCATAATTATTATTATCTTGTCCATCTTTATTAAAAACAGTTGGGAAATCATCAACATAAATAGCCCCCCATTTATTACTTGAATTACCTGTATCATAATAATAATAACTTCCAGTATCTTCTAATGTATAATAATCAAAATTATTGTTATCTGTTAATCCTGATGCATTATTATAATCAGTGAGTATACTATTACTAATATTAGGTTCGCTTGATTTTCTAATTCTGAATTCAGTATTATAACTAGTTGGTTTATGTACAGCGATGGTTTGACCTTTATATATACGAATAGGTGGATCATTATCAGTATCATCAATAGGACCATTTCTATCAAAACTATAGTTAGTAAATCTATGATTAACACTAGTTGTAGTATCAGGATCAATTGCTAAATAAACAATATTTGAATTTGGTCCAACACTAATAAAACCTTCTGTGTCTGTGCTAAATTTTGTTACAACATATTTATAAACTCCAGACGTATTTATAGTATATACACCAGTATCATTCTGATTAATTTGTGTAAGTCCATTATCATCTGTCAACACATTATCTAATAAATCTTTAATTTTTATAGAGGTTTCTCCGCGTTGATTATTAAATGATAATGTATCACCGCTCAACATATATATTATTGGATATTGTACATTACTTAATACTCTACGATATTGTGTATTAGATGAGGAATTACTGAGATTTATCTGTGTATAATTTCCTAAACTAATTGTTAAGGTAATAGGACTTAGAACATTATAATTAGCTGGAATAGAACCATCAGAATAATGATTTACAATTATATTATCTTCATTATTATCAGCTGATATAGATAATACATCAGTTGAAGATTTATTAGTAAATTCTATGCTATCGCCTGTATTTATAATAATGTCACGATTTTCATCAAATAATGTTTCATTAGTAGTAGGTAAGTTAAATATATTCTGTCTATCAAAAGCTTCATCGCTGGCTAAATCATTTATAACCCAACCTGTTGTGCCTTCATTTCTAATATTATAAATATGATTCTTATATTGTGACTGAATAACATAAATATTACCTGCCATCGAAGCATGCACATCACAATGATACGAATATGTTTCTTCAGATGTAAAATGCCAAGTTGCACCAATCTTAGTATTATCTAAATATGATTCTCCTTCTAATGAATTGATTTGATTTCCAGATGAATTTTTTATAATAAAAGGATGACCGGTAGAACTTAAACTTCTAAAGTGTATAGAATCACCTACATAAATAGTAATATCAGGTTCTACTGTTAAATTAGGTATATAATTTTCTCTATCTATTGTTTCATAAAATCTATAATTACTACCACTATTATCTAAAAGTATATTAAATGTATGTGATCCTAATATATTAACAACATATATATTACCAATCATATTAGGATTATTTGTAGCATAATATTTATATTTACCTGAAAGATTAAATGTCCAAGTATCTGTATTATCATTAGGTTGCAATTCTAAATTGCTATTATTAGATGGTATTTGAGTTAATGTTTTATTATAAAAAGCTATTGGATGTTCGATTGGTATATTATTAAATTTATAATTACCATATCCTATTCTGTATATATTATAACTATTTTGCCAAACATATTTATTACCACCATCAATATTTTGAATTAATGTATCGTTGTTGCCGGTTAAACATAAGTAAGTAGGACGTATAGGTGCATTTATTACCGAAGGTTTTAGTGTATTATCTGATATATTAGCAATATCAGGAATAGTACATTGATCTCTATTACAAATAATTGCTAATCTTAATTTATAGAGTTCATTAGTTGATACAAAAACATTTTGTACTGCTGAAACTTTACCTGTAGGACTGTTTGTATTATAATCAACATAAGTACCAGATAAAACAATAGGTATTGTTAAATCTGCATCTTGCCATAATTTTAAGTACATATTAGAGTAGTATGAAACATAATAGGTGTTATTATTTAATTGATCATTATAATATGGATCATCATTTATATCGCTAATTGTTACTTGTCCTCCATCATTAAAATAATGATTCTCATAACCTCCTACTGAAATTACTACTTGTCCGCCTGAATGAGAAATTAATTGTATATTTCTATCAGGAAGTGTATGAACACCAAAATTATATGCTTTTTTATCATTATTATTATCATTAGGATCACTAACAAAATCATTGCTAATTGCATTATAATCTACATCAAGTAATATAGAAGCATTTATATTATCATTATTTATTTCAAACGCAACGTGACCTTGTTTATCATAATTAGTATTGTCGTTTAAATTACCAAATTCTAAAACTGGAGAATTATCACTATACTTATAAACACTTAATTTATAACTATTTGTTGATGGAGAAGTAATATTATTATTAGATACTTTAACATACATTAGTAAGTCATCAGTATCTATATAATCAAAATGACTATCTGTTGAAGGATCAGGACTATTTCTTTCTGCAAATTGTTCTCTTAAAAATAAACCTATAATAACTGAATCATTATCATCAACTGTATTAGATTGCCATAAAGAATCAATAAATCCTTTGGGTATAATAAATCGTTGTCCATACAACATTTCTAAAACCTGTATTTCAATAACTGTATTTCTTTGTAATACATTACTCTGTATAGGCATTCTTGATCTATTATTTAAATGATAGTATCCAGTCAATATATCGACTGGAATATCTTTTACAAGAGGTGTACCAACTCCATTAGGTAATGGATCTAAGAACATAGATCCATTATTAAGGAATAATATTCCAATTTTATATGATGTATAATTAAATGGTGTAACATAATCAAAAGTTTTATTGTAACTATCAGTAGGTAAATTTGCTTGTGTATAACTATGATTACTATTATTAACATGTAGTCCTCCAGTTTGATTATCAGAATTTAAATCAATAAATGCATGAAAGTGATTATTACCTGAAGTTGACGCAATTGAAACTTCTGTATTATTAGCTCTAAGATGAGTTCTTGAACCACTATAGTTATATGCATTATATTCAATAACTGCTATAAAACTATCTAAACTATAAGGATATACAGCATCATTTTTTAATAATCCTATATAGGCTCTACCATATTCAGAACTTGTAGTGTTGACATTATTAAAAGTACCAGTATTATCCATATAATTAGCAATATTTGGTGGAACATATAATCTTTGTCCAGGAGTTAATTCTAGATCTTTCATAGTCACTAATGAACCATATTGCATTGTTCTAATATCTACAAAATTTGTAGAATCTGTTACAAATTCATAAGCTGACCATATTTGAGGATATATGTTTACTCTAAAAGTTATATTAGTAGTATTAACTTCATCTGTAATAAATAAATTTATAATAGATTCACCTACATTTGGATAATTTTGTTCTAATATAATTGCATTATTTTGATTAAAACTTGCAGATACTACATCTGTATTACTAGACATAATACTAAATTGTAAATTATGTTTTCCTTGTAAATCGTCTGCATATAATTTAGGATCTGGAATTGTAAGAATATCATTTTCAGCACTTAATCTAGCATAAGTGTTGTAGTTATAGGTTGTAAATGGTTTAGTATTAATTTTAGCATCAGTATCTTCAATATCGGATAACGTTAAATTATACATTATTAATTGTGTGTTATGATGTGTTGTATGAACTTTATTAAATATATAATAATCATTATCACTTGGATTATCTCCCATAAGATAAATTTGTGTTGCATTAGCAGCAAGATGATTATCCAATTGGAAATTAGTTGTTGTAGTATTATCATCATTTAATAAATCATCACGGGTTGGTAATCTAAATGGGTTTCCAATTTTATAAGTATTAATCCATTTTATAGGATCTAGAACAAATAATCTAACTTCATCATTATCAGGTAAATTAGCATCAGCATTTAAAGTTGTCATACAGAATGATAATATACTAATATTTTGTGAGCCTCCACCAATTTTAAATTCATATGGCTCAGTATTATGGTCAAATACATTAGTATTGAAATCAGCTGTAACGAAACCACCAAAACCACCATTTCCAATTCCCCAACTAAGATTGAGTCCACTATTAATAGAACTATTACTATGTGTAAATTTATCTACAATAATTATCCCTGTTCTTAGATCTATAATTCTAGCTCTAAAACTATACATAATATTTACATTATTATTAGTACTATATGAATAAATACTCTGTCCATTGTAATCCATATAAAAACCATAATAATGTCCTACTGTAAAAACATTATTAGGAATTTCAACATAAAAATATATTTGATTAGTTGTAGTTCCAATTTTAAAACGAATTCTTAGATCACTATTAATTTTAATTATATCAATATTTATATAACCTTTATCATTTGTTGGAATAGTGCCAAATACTTGACTATCTGTATCAACATTTCTTTTTAAAATAAAACCTAAAGCCCAAGGATGACTATTAGCTTCAGTAGTTGTTTGAAAATCTGTATATAAGTTATTTAATGGTCTCTGTGGTGGATTACTATGAGTAGTAAATATACTATTAGCATTTATATTTGATTGTATATTTAAAGCATCAGAATTTTCAAATTTTAAAGCTTTAAGACTATCAGTAGTAGAATGTCTTATACTATTAATATCTAAACTCATATAAACAGTTTGTTTTGTATAAGGTAAACAAGCACTTATATAATTAGCTGTACATTCTACATAAGATGCAAATATATATTGTTCATACGAGTTATTGTCTATTACTAATCCTGCTGCAACTGCTTCAGCGAATGTATAAAAAGTTTTTTTTCTATACCAAGTAGTTCCTTTATCTAAACTATAATATATATATTCTGAATATCCAACAGCAGCTAATATTTCTGAATTTATAGAACATGAAGCTTTGTATACGAATTTACAATTAAAACCTATACATTCATGATAACATTCTAAATCTGGGATATTTGAATCAAATAAATCAGATACGTTAGCATAAAATGCAGTTCCATATCCAAAAAGTATAACTCTTAAACCATCAGATGTCATTAATATTTTATTACATTGGAAGGAATTATTTAGACCATTAATTGATGCTACTGGAATACTTCTGGATGTATAACTATATAAATAATTATAATAAATATACAGTTTATGATAAGCTCTAGTATTTAAAGGATCTCCAAAATAATTATTATTATTATTAGGTATAAAAACATTTTTGTCTACCTGGTTTTTAAGTGTTAAAACAGCTAAAAGTCTTGCATCACCAGAACAACTTATTCCACAGATACCGTAGTAAGAAGAAGTATTAATTTTTTTCATGTACTCTAGTTTTAGATTAACAGTTCTATTTATATATAAATCATCAATATTTTTGTAAGTAATGTTTATTTGGTTTTCATATGAAGTGTATAATCTTAAAATATTATCATTTTTATAAGAAGTATAATTATATGCTATACCTGAGCATTGATTGGTAGATGTTTGTATATCTTTAAAATTCTCATTAGATAAATCTCTCGTCATATATATTTTATTTATAGTAGGTAAAGGTAAAGGATCATTAGTATTAACCTGTGGTATTAAACCTAATGCTAATCCATCATTAGAAGGATAAAATTCCACAAAATTTCTTCTGGTTGTATAATTATTTCCACTATTGCTTATAATACTATTAACAACAGGATTTATATTTTCTAATTTAAGATTATAAATATCAGTATAAGCAATTCTAAAGTAGTTGTTTCCAGTATTATACTCTCTATCAGGAGGTGATCTTATATAAGACTTATTATGTGTGTAATTAATAAATGCTATATTATTCATAAAAGAGTAAACTACTGGATATAAATCATTATTAGCATAATTATTAAGATTAATATTATAATATGTATTATATGTATTATTAATTGTTAATGTAAAAGATTTATCATCTGTGCTGCCATTATTATCAGTAACTCTAATTGTAAAAATTATAGATTTGCTCTCATTTACTGGAATATTAAAATCTACTTGATTAATAGTTAAATATCTCTGATATATAGTATAACTTATATAACTAGTATCACCACTTATATTTAGAAGTGAAAATTCAAGTAGATCATTTATATCTGCATCAGTTGCTTGTAAAAGTATAACATTTATATAAGATTCATTTTCAATTGTAATATCATTAATAGGTAATAAAGTGACATCTCTATTATATGAATTAGCTTGATTAAAGTATATAATATTATCATTAAGAGGACCATCATATATATAACCATCAGTTTTTCTCCTAACTTTATAATAAATTTTATTAAAATCAGAATCTATATTTATAGTTATATTACCACTATAAAACTGATAATCCACACCATCCACAGAATGTATACCTTCATCAACAGTTCCGGTATAATGAAATACATCTTCAACATTGATATTACCAATATTAACTTTATTTAGAAAAACAATAGAATAATCACTACTAATACCGTTTATAGTAATTTCACCAGTTCCAATATTATAGGGAGCATAATTAATGTTATTATTATTAAATACAAAACTATGTATACCATTTATTTGATCATAACTATTAGTATTTGTTTTTAAAAGATTGGTTGAAGATAAAGCAATTAATTCTTCTGTAATAACAAATGCAAAATATACAAACTTATCTTCACTTTGAGAATATTGTTCAATAGACATATAATATTCTGTACCTACCTCAATATTGTTTGGAATAGTAAA
>Ga0228670_1001341_pt1 | contig 10858 bp, 1 predicted proteins | sample 85DmetaG_FD_182785 | JGI IMG/M metagenome (GOLD analysis project Ga0228670, IMG submission 182785) | Seawater microbial communities from Monterey Bay, California, United States - 85D | ecosystem: Environmental > Aquatic > Marine > Coastal | place: USA: California | collected 2016-10-13
ACCCTTAACTCCAACGCTTCAAGCGATGGGGCTGCCCTCGATGGTATGCGGTACTTGAGTGGGTCCTCTGAAGATGCCTTGCAAATTGATTCGATGACGTCTGGGCGAGTAGTTGCGGGTGAGTTTTTAGACGTGGCTTCTGGGGTGCCAATTAACACTAAAATTCTCTTAGACCTGAACTCGACGTTCAAAAACGGAGCCAGCTACGAAATTCTTCAAGAAAATGCAGGTACTACCAACGTTTTTGGATTGGATGAGGTGCTCGACTCTTCGAATTCTCGCCTGTTCGACACCTCATACATCATGAATTCTTCGATTGAGCGAGCTGTCAGTGGGGGCAACGAAAGCGTCGTTGTCATCATTAGCCGTGATGACGAGGAATACATCGACAAGGCCGCAACCCGCAACCACCCGTCAGACAACGCAGCCCGGACCTTGGGCAGAATTGCCACGGATGGTGTTGCGTTGGGCGATATGCAGACTGCATTGACCCTGCTCGAGCTCAACGACTATGGTTATGGTGACAATCAGCAGAACCTAGCTGTTGAGGTCAAGCGTCTCGCGCCGATTGCCAACAATTCGCACGTTATTGCACATATCGACTCTATTGAGGCAGTCACCAATGCCGTTAACTATCGTGTCCAGGCGCGCCGCGGCAACTGGTCTGGCTATCGCGATGCCAACACATCATTGTGGGTTCGTACCATTCAGAGCGACACGCGCTCGTCCGGTTCAGTGCCCATCGCAACGCCAGGTTCCCAGGACAATGCAGGGCACGATGGATTTACCTCGCGTACTCTAGGTGGAACATTTGGTCTTGACCGACGATTGAAGCATGGGTTGGTCGGCTTTTCATACGCCGACCTAGATCTTCGAATTCGCCAGGGGGATGATCGTACGGGCGAGAACTCCACCGGCAATCAGCAGGTTGCGACCCTCTATGCTCGAATTAACGGCCGCTATCAATACCTAATGGCCAACGCCACACGCTCAACCAGCACGATTAATGGGGTGCGTAAGACGGCAGTCGGACGGACGGCGAGCCATGCGGTTGATGCAAAAGCTTATGATTATCGCGCCGAGATTGGCCGTCGATTTGACTTGTCGGATGGACGCACGGCGTTGACGCCCTACGTCAGTGCAACCCGTCAACACTACGAAGCTGATCCGTATCAAGAGACCGGTGCAGGCGCGCTAAATCTGGCAGTGTCTGAGCAATATTTCGTTCGTCAGGCCCATGAATTTGGTTTGTCGATTTCACACAAGCGTCGGTTCCTGGGCGCTAAGACCTTGGTTCGGGTCAAAACGGCCATTTCCCGCGACGCCCGCGCTGATGACTTGACGATTTCAGCCCGTTACACCGGCGATACGCACACAGTGCATTCGAGCGACTACACCGTCTTTACCACACCTGCGGAGGTTTGGAGTCGAGAGGCTTTCAAGGCCAGTTTGGATTTGCAGTATGAAGTCGGTGAGCGCGGCATGTTAAAGCTGGGATTGAACAGCGAAGCGCGCAGTAACCGCCAACGTTTGGGCGGTGAATTTGGATTTGTTTGGGTATTTTGAGCATGAAAAATAAATTTCTTTTGTTGGCAGTGGCTGCTGCGCCCCTTTTGACGGTTGCTGCGACCGACGAGCAGATCGAAAGCGCGGCGGATGTGTTGGATCAAACGATTCAAAGCGAGCAGCAGCGACGTGAGGCTACTCGGCCCGCCGAGGTTCCGCCTGCGTCTGAGTTGCCTTCTGAGCTTGAGCTGGATCTGTCCAATATTCCAGCCGGTGAAAACTGCATCGAACTAGAACGCCTAGCGATTGATGGCGCCCGGGTGATGGACGAGTGGGATCTTGAGGTTCTAGAAGCGCCTTTGGTTGGAAAGTGTATTTCGCCTGAATTGGCGTCGACGGCCTTGGCCAAAGCGACTAATTACTACCTGCAGCGTGGATTTGTGACAACCCGCGCTTACCTACCCAATCAAGACCTGAGCGATGGGGTTTTGACAGTTTATATCGCTGAGGGACGCGTTCAGCAGGTTGTGGCTAAGGGCTCCCCTGAACTGAATGTGGCGCCGGTGTACACGCCCGACGAAGACATGCCGCTTAACATTCGCGACCTTGAGCAGGCCGTGGATCAGATGAATGCCATTCCAGGCAACGATGTGACTATGCAGATCGAGCCCGGAGATGCGCCTGGCGAGAGTAACGTCGTCTTTGAAAACCGTGGTGAGCCGAAGCCCGTACATACCTTAAGTATCGATAACTCCGGCAGCGAATCCGTGGGCTTAGATGCAATGAGCTTGCGCGTTGTGACAGGTGATGTCTTGAACAATCACGTTGTGTCGCTCTACTACCGCAAAACAAAAGATACGGACGATAAACACTCGTACAGTGGCAACCTGAATGTGGCAATGCCGTGGGGCTACAACACTTTCTCGTTAGGCCATACCCGGGGTGGGTTCGAAACCATTCTGACTTTTCCCATCACGGGCACGCAGCTAGACAATGAGGGCGCAAACCAAAGCACCTATGCTGAGTGGAACCGCGTATTTTTCCGAGATCAAACATCCAAGCATTCGATTAATTTCAAGGCCAAGCGAGATTCGGTTGAGTCGTATCTGGACGGCCAGTTAATCGGCGTAAACAGCCGTACGTTAGACGCGGTTGAGATTTCAACCAACAGCGTCTGGGGATTTGGAAACAAAGTGCTGACCCTGAAACCTGAGTTTGCGATCGGGATCAGCGAAGTTGACAACCTGCCGGCTGGTGTCAACACCCCTGTGGAAAATCCGCAGTCTGAATACCTTAGGTTTAAGTTAACCGCAGACTGGCAGCATCCTTTTACTCTGGGCTCGCAGTCGCTGCTGTGGGGTTCTAAGTTCGTTGGCCAAATGGCAACCGTTCCGATGTATGGGTCGCAACAATTGAACGTTGGCGGTGCCGCTTCAGTCCGTGGATCTACTGATGTGACTATCAGCGGTGATGAGGGCAACTATTGGCAAAACACTCTGACTCTCCAAAAGCAGGTGCCCATGAACGGTGTTGTGGTCAATCAGGATTACTACATCGGTTACGACACAGGACGTGTCCGTTCAATGCGCGAAGGTCAGTACGAGGGTGACATGGAAGCAGGCGTTGTTGGCACGAACTGGACGTTTGGTGCTTGGAAGCTCGACATCAAGCATTCCATCCCTGTTCGCGTTGCTCGCCAAGATAAGGGCGACAAATTTACTACCACCGCACTTAGCGTAGATTTCTAAGGTAACGATTATGAATAAGGTTTTTCGAATTGTTCGACGTAAGTGCGATGGCCGCTTGGTCGTCGCTAGTGAACTGGCAAAAAGTGCGGTAAAGGGTCTGGGCTCAACGATGGCGCTGCTGTCGTCATTGGTAGCGATGCCGGCTCTAGCGACCGTGGTAACGGCGGCTGGTGCGAATTCTCCAGTAATCACGAAGGATGTAAGTACGAACCGAATTATAAGTACGGCTTCCAGTAGCGCCCCTACGACCAGCGCAGTTCTGAGTTCACCGGTAGTTCAGATTCGAACGCCGAGCACTGACGGTATTTCGCACAATACCTACTCTCAGTTTGATGTCTCTACCACGGGGCTTATGTTGAACAATGCGGTCACCAATACGGCCGCCGTTTTAGGAGCTCAAAGCACTGGTGCGGGGCAGGTTCAGTTTGTCATAGGTGCCAATCCACAACTTAGCGGCGGTGCCGCCAGCGTGATTTTGAACGAAGTTGTTTCGGCTAACGCGTCGACGTTGGCGGGCTCCATTGAAGTCGTCGGAACTCAAGCCGATGTGATTATCGCGAACCCCTACGGAATTACTTGTACAGGGTGTTCGACCCTTAACGCTGGCCTGACCGCGTTGGTGACGGGGTCCGCCGCGGTAACCGATTCAACTATCGCCTTCGACCTCTCGTCTGAGGCGCTAACTGTTGCAAATAATGGCAATGGCGATGCTCGGTTGGATGCGGACAAGCTAGCGTTAGTGTCGCGTGAGATCAAGATTCAAAGCGGTGTTAGTGGCAGTGCAATTGATGTTTTGGCGCACAATGGAACGGCCACACTAAACACGTCTAACGACTCTTGGTCGACATCGGCTACGGGGGCTGAATCAGACGCTGAACCCTCATTCGCTATCGATTCGTCCGCTCTTGGCGGCATGTATGCCAACACGATTAAGTTGACTGCCACAGAGGGCGGCGTCGGTGTTCGTGCGTTGGGCGACATGATTGCCCTAGGCGGTGAAATAACGATTACCGCCGATGGGCAGCTTGAGATGGGCTCGGCATCCGAGGAAGTCGCTGTACAGGCCCGCACCATTTCGATGGACATTGAGGATGACATCGCTCTTAACCAAGTGGTGATTGATGCCGTCGACACAGGAACCAACGGCGGTGGTTCCATTGACCTAGATGCTACTGGCGATCTGACGGTCGAAAAAGGGCGTATGGGTTCTACAGGTGACTCGTCTGATGCAGGTGGTGACATCTCCATCGCTGCAGCTAATCTTACGGACACCACCGCAGCCACAGATGCAAATCGATCTGCGTCTGGCGAGCTTACTATTGACGTGGCAGGCGGCGTAGAGATTAACAATGTCGCTTATGCGGGCGCAACGCTGGACTTGGATGCGCAGACTCTGGACATCGGTAGCGGCGGTAGTCTTGGCTCCAATGGCAGCGCGGACCTGGACTTAACAGCTTCAGCAACCATAAGTGGCACACTGAGCACAGGCGCCGCCTCTACGCTGGATGCTGACAGCATTACAGTCGCTAGCAGTGCCGCAATCAATGCAGCAGCCCTCACATTGACCAGTGCAAACACGCTGGCCGTGGCTCAGAGCAGTACTTTGGCTGTAAGCGGTGACTTAGGTTTGGTGGGTGACGCAATTTCAATCGACACCGACCTGTCTGTTTCGGGTGATTTGGTATTGGGCTCGGTGTCAACTTCGGCTATCACGGTGGGCGCAACAAACACCAGCGCTGTCATATCGGTATCTGGGGCGGCGACGTTGCAAACCACTGCACTGACACTGGCCGGTGCCATGTCGGTGACCGGTGTTACCACGGCCAACGTAAGTGGCTTGGCGACCTTGGCAGCCACCAGTGCTTTGACTAGCAACGGCGGTCTAAACCTGACCGCAGCAGATATGGCGTTGAGTGGCAGTATCGCGCAGCGCGGCCAAGTCACGCTGGCTACGACAGGTGCGATGACGATCAATGCGGGTGCGACGCTCTCGACCACGTCGGCAGCTGACATCACGCTTAATGCAGGTGGTGCGTTGATAAACCGTGCCCTGGTTTCAGCAGCCGGTGATTTGAGCGTTGGCAACGGGGCGACGGGCAGCACAGTGACCAACACGGGTACGCTGCAGGCAGCAGGCGGTGTAACGCTTAACATTGATGGCTTGGTATACAACCAAGCGGCGCTGGATACCGCCGATACGGACGTGCAGGACGGACGTAACCTGGGCCTCGCATATGATGGCAGTAGTTCTGCTGCAACGTCGACGATCGAGAATCGCTTAACGGTCGACCTCGACCAAATTGGTGCGATTTATGCCAACGGTGGCGACTTAACGATTACGTCCGGCACATTGGTGAACGAGGGCGAGCTTGAGGCATCTGGTACCGTTGACTTGTCGAATACGGCCCTGCGCAACCAGTTGGCTGGAATTTTTGATGGTACGGCACACGCAGGCGACACCCGCGCGGTTCTTATGTCGGCCCGTGGTCAGTATGACTACGCATCATCAAACGGCATTACCAGTGTCGCAACTGATGAGTATTTGTTGGGTGGCCGAGCTGATTTCATCGCCTCCGTACGCGCTGGAACCCTAACACTGGGCGCTTCAGCGTTAAATCTTGGCGGTAACGTTAACGCAGGTTCTATCACCGGGACCTTGATCGAAGAAAATCTCGATTCTACGCGTTTGCAGAGCACGACCTCTGAAGAAGTAGCGCCGCCGAATATTACTTCAGCGGTGTCCCCGGGTGTTTCAGTGGTCGCCGATGGCGGGACTAATACGTCGGTAGAGTTTGGCTCGAACAACGCGACTACGGTCGTTCAAATTGCGCCACCAACAGCCGGTGGCTTGTCCAATAACACCTATAGCCGTTTTGATATCAATTCAGCCGGTGTGATTTTAAATAACCAAGCGTTTAACCAGGACGTGACGGTAACGACGGATTTGTCGGCCGTCATTACTTCAAACCCCACTTTGGTCAGTTCAGCGTCGGTCATTTTGAACCAGGTGACGGCGGGTAACTCTGTGTCAATTTTGAATGGCTTCTTGGAAGTGGCAGGGACACGCGCTGATGTTCTGGTCGCGAACCCAGCCGGCCTGGTTTGCGATAGCTGTGGTGTTATCAATGTGGATCAGTTCGACTTGGTGGTTGGAGCTGTCTCTTTGGTAGGTGGAAGCACCCCTGCGATTGGGCAGTTCGACACTACTAGTGCGAGCGGCAACCGTTTAGAGATCGTAGGCAACGGAGCTGACCTAACATCGGCGGGATGGGTGTCGCTAACAACGCCCGAGATGTATTTGTCGGGTAGCTTGAATGCTAACAACTTGTTTATTGGACTGGGTTCAGGTGTTTATGAGTATACGGGAACAGGTTCAGTGCCATACCAGCGTGTGTCATCCGGCGCACAGTCGAATACCACTGCGTTGGTGATCAGTGAACCTGCGGGTATTTTTGCTGACAGTGTGACGATTGATAGTGAGTCGACTAACCAGAACGCTTCATTTTCTGTGTTTGGTGAGATTGCGGCGAACAACGGCGCGTTAGATATCGACGGTGACGGCACGATCTCAATCGCAGGGCGCGTTTCGGCCACCGATGTTGTGAACGTCGTTACGACGTCCAGTAACAACTCACAGAATATTGCGTCCGCTGACATTCAATTAATTAACGGCACGATAACCTCAGGCCAGCCTATGTTGTTAAAGGCCGATACGGGTTCTATCGTGACCAATGGTGGCCAGATCTACGGATTTGGTGATTTGACCCTCGACGCCCGAACCCTGGTCGACACGGCTACTAGCAACCCGGCTGAGTTCAATAACACTCGGTTTTCCGGTGGCACGCTGGATTTCATGATTGACGAGGTTTTGAAATTCGAAGGTACTCGTTGGGAAGCTGACATTTTTAAACTGTCGTCGACGGGTTTGGGTAGCTTGGCGCTGACGATTGGTGATGGGACCATTCTTAAGGCCCTTTCACTCATGGATGTGAACGCCAAAACAGTCGTCAACTCGGGCACTGTTGCCTCATTAAAAGCGTTTGATTTAGATGCAACACAATCGGTCCAGAACTTGCAGCATGGCATACTAACGGCCGGGGAATCGTCAACGCTCAGGACGCCATCACTTTCGAACGCAGGAGCCTACGTCGGAGCTGAGTCTGATACGGCCACGGGATCGGTAGTCTGGGAAATTAACGGTAATGTGAATGGCAACAGTGCTGCTGGTACCATCACGAACTCGCGCGGTGCGACCTTACACGCGGGCGATAGTTGGACTATCAACGGTAGCGGTGGTCTTGCAACCATTTCAAACGCAGGCTCAATTGCCAGTGATGTGTCAACTCAGGCAAACCTTCATAACCTGTCTAATAGCGGCACCTTTACCGTTTCTTTGCGCGACAGTGAATCTGCCTCTAACTGGACCGCCAGTACGATTAGTAACTCAATCGGTGCGACCCTGTTTGCAGGTGATGATTGGACCGTTAACTCCAGCGCGAATCGAGGCGTTGGGATTTCAAATCTAGGGACGCTTCAAGGCTACCAGAACATGAGTCTGTCCTTCGATACGCTAACGCTACCCGCGGGTAATGAAATTTCTGGCGCGCTGGCGGGCAATGTCGGTGACCGGTTAACGCTGAATATCACCAACGCCATGAACCATGACAGCCTTATTTTCTCGAACGAGGATCTGACGCTTAACGTGGGTTCAGGACTGACGGTTAACTCTGATGGCGCGATCGCGGCGAATGGTTCGGCCGACATCGATGCCGCGGGCAACCTAATCAACTACGGGTTCGTCTATGCGGGTGAAAACTTGGACATGGATACCACGGGTCGCTTCGGTAACTTTGTTGATGTTGACCTGGTTGATGGCCGGTTCATCGGATTTGGTCGTGGGCTGCCGTATATAGAGGGTAAGCAAATAGAAAACACTCGCGCTGAAATTCGCGCGGGTAACAATCTGACGGTTACCGCAGCAGGTAAATTTGTAAACTCAGCGGAAATTCGAGCTGGCGGTGATATCACCGTTTCGGCCAGTGAAGTGGCGAACCAAGCCCATCGGTTTGGTGACGGTGGATTTGAGACGGGTAATCCAATCTCCGAAACCACGAACGCTCAGATAAATTACAACAAGAGTGAAGACAAAACATACCCATACATTTATCCGGATGAGTACGAACGAAACACCGTCACGGAAACTTGGGAAGAGCATGAATGGATCACTGACGGCGTTCCGGCGGTTAAGCCTATAATGGTCGCCCAAGGTGGATTTGATCTCACAGCCACAGGCGACATTAAAAATTATGGTGGGTTGTTACAAGGCGGAGCTAACAGCTTACTCACCGCGGGTGGCGGCATTGAAAACAATGCTTTAATTACTGAAAAAGAGAAATTTACTCAAGTTTCTGTTTTTGAAACGAAGTTTATTGCGCTAGGTGGTTTGACTTACTACCGGGACAAAGTGCTGTCGGGCGGTTCTGCGTCGGGCGGAACCTTTGAAAATACCAACGACGGTTTTGCTGTGGCCAAAGTGATAGGCGGCGGCAATTTGTCGATTACTGGCGGTGGCACGCTGACAAACACGGGTGATTTGACGCCTAATTCCAGTAGCCGTTCCGCGGCGGGGCAAGCGGCCGAAAACCCTAGCGGATTCAGTCTAAATATTTCTTTGCCAGACAGCCCTAACGGCTTCTTTGTAACGAATCGAGATCCATCTGCGGCTTATTTGGTCGAGATGAACCCCAAGCTTCAGCCAGGCGTTTCGACTCTGGGTTCTGAGTACTTGCTTGAAAACCTGAACATCGACACTGACTCAACATTCCGTCGTCTTGGTGATTCGGGCTATGAGGCTTACTTGGTTGAGCAGCAGTTGATTCAACAGACTGGAGCGGGTGTTCTTGATGGCTACGGCAATATTGCCGATGTCATGTCAGGCTTTATGGAGAACTCGGTATCTCAGGCTGGAACTCTGGGCTTGACCTTTGGTCAGCCTCTGACTCAGGAACAGCTTGGTGCGCTTCAAGAACCCATTATTTGGATGGTTGAGGTCGAAATCGACGGCGAAACAGTATTGGCGCCGCAAGTCTATTTGCCCAGGCGTATTCAAGATGAAATTGCCCAGCAGTCGGCTGTAATTTCGGCTGATGATTTGTCCATCGATGTGGCTCAGCTCGACAACACGGGCGGTGACATTTTGGCTGACGGCGACTTAAACGTCGACGTTGAGGGTGACCTGAACAACCTGTCGGGCAACATCAGCGGCAACAATGTTGATATTACTGCTGGTGGCGACATCAACAACGAAACTTTCAGCCAATTTGCGGGGAATGATACTCAAGGTGAGACGGTTATAGGTGGCACAGCCGGTATTTCAGCAACGAACGATCTTTCCCTGGATGCGGGTGGTGACATTACTAACCTGGGTGCCGACATCGCTGCGGGCGGTAATGCTAGCCTGAGTGCAGAGGGCGATATTACCTTTGATACGATCGAAAACCGCACCACAACTTTTGAAACCGATGATGGCGCGACTTCGATGAGCTCTACCGCGACCGAATCGGTTGAGCAAGTGCGCTCGGGCTTAACGGTTGGTGGTGACCTGGCGACCGATTCGGGGGGTGATACGACCTTTGCGGGAACCGAGGTCAACGTAGATGGCGATGCTGACCTGCAGTCTGGTGGTGACATCAATATTATCGCCCGCGAGAATCGTTTCTCGACTGAATCTGAGAGTCTGTCTGGTGGCATTGGTGCCGGTGGCGAGTTGTTCAGCCTAACGGAAACCACTGAAACGACCGAGTCAATTCGTAACGTGGCATCTGAATTCAATGTCGGTGGTAACGCAAGCTTTGACGCCGACGGCGACATGCTGGTCCAGGGGTCAGATATTCAAGTCGACGGCGATGCGTCGATTGATGCCAACAGTTTGACCGTTCTTCAGGGGCGTGATCAGGATACTTCTTCTCGGACCACCTCAACGACGACGATTGGTGTCTCGGTTGAATCAATCGATAACGTGGATGGAACGACGTCGGAGGGGGTTAGTTTCGCCAGTACCGTTAATGAAACCGAGAATCGATTGTCGCTAAGGGCCCGAGGTTCAACGCTGGGAATCGGTGGTAATTTAACGGTCAATGTTGATGAAGACGTGACGCTGCAAGGCTCGGAAGTTGAAGCCGGCGGCGACGTTGACATTGAGGCGGAAAACATTCGACTGCTTGCTGCTCAAAACATTGAGAAAGTCGAGACCTCTCGTACCGAGGTCAAGTTAGGACTTTTCGCGTCTAGTGATGCCGAAGGCGAAGCAGGTACTGAAACCGCGACAGGAACAGATGCTGGCACTGAAGCGGGCCAAGACGGCTTGGAAGCTTCCGCTAGTGCGTCTGCGGGTGCTGGCGCGAGTGCTGGGGCATCGGCTTCGGGTAACGCATCCGCCACGTTAGATTTCGGTGTCGGTCGCACGGATACCAGCTTGGCCCTGGATATCACCAACACCGGATCGGCTATTCGTTCGGGTGGAAATATTAACCTGAATGCCCGTCAAACTATCGAGCTTGAAGGTTCTGAAATTGAAGGTGACGGTGACGTAAACGTCGAGGCTA
>Ga0228670_1001346_pt1 | contig 10818 bp, 9 predicted proteins | sample 85DmetaG_FD_182785 | JGI IMG/M metagenome (GOLD analysis project Ga0228670, IMG submission 182785) | Seawater microbial communities from Monterey Bay, California, United States - 85D | ecosystem: Environmental > Aquatic > Marine > Coastal | place: USA: California | collected 2016-10-13
TTGCATTATTTACCTGAGTAGTAGTCACACAGGGTAACCCAATAGCCATAGATTCCAGAATCTTATTCTGCTGCCCAGTACCTGAAAATATGGGCGCGATAAATATTCGTGAACTTCTGTAAGCATCTCGTATATCTTCAACCCAACCTACTATATTAACAATGTCGCTAGCTAATTGTTGTACAATTTTAGTAGGCCTTGCACCAGAGATCGTCAAAGATCTGCCTTGAACTAATGGCATGATAAGATCCGTGATATAGACTGCAGCTGCTTCATTGGGAGGATAGCCCATATTACCAATAAATGCGAAGTCAGAATTGGCCTCATCAGCTAATCCAAAAGAGAAGAAATCAGTATCTATGCCATTTGGTACTACATGGATCAGCTCTGGAGTAGATATTGCCATGTAAGACTTATCCTGTTCTGATATCAAGGTATGGTGATCGAAATCGATAAATATTCTAGATTCGTACATACGCATTCGCTTCGCTTCGGTGCTGAATAGTTTTTTTTTAAATCCTGAATAAATAGATGCTCTCTTCTCCATACTTTCACCGAAAGCATCCATATAGTCTATAGTTTTCGGTATATCCAAACGTCTAGCATACTCTGCTGCTCTAGGTAGCTGGCAGTATACGTGACCAATATGGTGTCTTTGAGCTATCTTCTCTATTACTCTCATGATCGATGGATCATATAGTTGCGAAACCTGTATCGGTAGTCCTGTTACAATTGCCGATAGTCGATTGTATATTCTGACCCCTTTTGTAATATCAAAATGATATTGTGAATACACGAAAGGCTTCAGTTGCTCTTTATCTCTTTCCGAAGCTTTCTCGTCTGAGACAGATACTAAAGTAATTTTATGCCACTTAGCCAATTCTTTAATCTGGTAATACAGTCTTAGTTTATCACCTTTTTCAAGCGGATAGGGAAAACGACTAGAAATTATCAGTAAATTCAAGGTTATAATCTATTTATTAGTCTTTATATTTTTATTGCTTTAGGAGTCTAAAATGTCCAAGTATTTCTGAGTCCATGTGTTTACTAAAAATCCATTTGATACTTATTCTGAACGTTATTGATCCAAATTTTAATCTATACGATTAGCTAATTAGAACAATTTAGAAAGTTTTAGTCCATTTCTTTAAAGAAAGACTTTAGATCCTTTGCGTCTGATGGTTTTATTCTTCCGCTAAGTATTAGTCTAAGTTCTCTTCTGCGACTAGCACCATCAAATAATTTTTGTTCTTCAGTACTTACTGGTCTTACAGTTGGAACAATAATTGGTTTTTGACGTTCTGCGTCTAAAGCTACGAATGTGAGGTAGGCATGATTAGACTTGCGAGCATTTTTTCCAGTGATATCGGAAGCAGTAACTTCTACATATATTTCAACAGATGTCGTAAATGCTTTAGTCACTCTGGCGTTAAGAGTGATGACATCACCCAAATGAATTGGACTCTGGAATGAAACATGATCAACAGATGCTGTAACTACATGAGCTGCAGCATGCTTTGCTGCGCATATACCGCCTGCTATATCCATCCATTTCATAAGATACCCACCCATGAGATTACCTAGCGGGTTAGTTTCATTTGGCATGATCAACTCCGTCATTGTTGTGACTGATTCCGCCACTAATTTTTCTGCTCTCTCTATATTCATACTCAATTTTTAAGGCTGTATCAATTAAATTGAGGTCGAAAATCTGTAATACGACTCTATCTTCCCCTTATTTATAAGCATACTGAAATACTTCGGCAAAGGTAGTTTTAAGCCTGTATTTAGCATCTTGTATATCTACTTTTTTTCCAAGCTCTCTCGCAACAGACGTGACCTCCATATCAGCTTCATTTATGCCACATGGTACAATATTGTCAAACATACCTAAGTCTGTATTCACATTAAGGGCTAAGCCATGTAAGGATACCCATCTACTCATATGAACACCAATAGCACAAATCTTTCGCTTAAGTGCTTGTTGCTCACTTGGTGCTATCCATACACCAGTGAAATCTGGTTCCCTATACCCTACTATTCCATATGTTGCTAACATCCGTATTACTACTTCTTCAAGATTCCTTACGTATTTGTGCAGGTCGTTATAGAATTCGTCGAGATCAAAAATTGGATATACCGTGAGTTGTCCTGGACCATGATAGGTAATGTCGCCCCCTCTATTAATCTTGAAGTATTCGATGGATTCCGATGCTCTAAGCTCTTCGGATATCAAAAGATGATCTTCGCTGCCACTCTTACCTAAGGTATAAACATGAGAATGTTCACAGAATAAAATAGAGTGCTCTTGTCTCATTGTTTGCTTTTCATCTTCATCAAGATCTCTCCATAATACTTTATTAGCCTTGAGAGCATTGTGAATTTCGGTTTGATAATCCCATGCTTTCTGGTACGTTACACCAGAGATTTCTTCGTATCTTACTATTGGTAATGATTTGATATTGAGTGATTTATCTTGTGAATGATGATTATTCAAATGTTTTGAAACGTGATTTGTTATATATTTGTATTAGCGCAACAAAGATATCAACATGAAGACATTTCTATTAGTTGCATCACTCCTTATTTCTAGAAACTTGTTGGCTCGACAGGTACATGTCTTTATAGATACTGATAAGGATGATGTGAGTCATAATATATACACAAATCATTTAAATTAAAGATAATTATGAAAACACGAAGTTTAACAATAACAGTATCATGTTTGCTTTTTATACTTTCATGCAAAAATAAAACTACGACAACTATTACTCTATATAGCTCAGCGACAGAATCCTCCAAGACCAAAAAAGCAGGAGAAATAGATCATTATATATGTTTTCGAGAAGATGAGATCAAGGATCTTGAAATGTCAGTCAGTTTTGATATTTATGACAATGCTCTAAAAGTCAAATATAAGGGTCAATCTTCATCTACAATACTTCACTATGTAGATGAAGTAAACATAACTCCCGGTGAACCTGCTAGTAAAACCATATATACCGAAATGTTGGACGGTCAAGAAAATGGCAGATATGAATTTACTCATTCTGGTAACTGGAATCATGCTAAATATATCAGAAAGAGTGATGGCGAAGAATTCAATTTCTCGATAGACCATGATCAGACTACAACCGAGAGTGGATATAGAATTACTCCATGTTATTGAAACACAAGATCGATGAAGCAGTAAAAATAGAGCATCCTAAAAGCAACCGCAGAGTCTAATAAAAATACCAAAGAGCGTTTGAATCATAAGTCTTACTTTATTCCATTTGATTACTTTTACGAACTATGCAACTCATTCATGAAACTCAATTTCTTGCTCCTATAAATGTATATCAACTATATACTAAAGTCTCTAAAGTATCAATAGAAGCGCATGAAACTTACCAAAAAAGAAGTATTAGAAACAAATGTATCATAATGGGTGTCAATGGACCAATTACACTAACTGTCCCTTTACTCAGAGGCAAGCACAGCGGACAATACATCACTGAGGTAGAAATATCCTACCATGAAAGATGGATAGGTGATATGCTTCATGCCTTAAGATCTGCCTACGGTGCATCGCCTTACTTTGAATATTATTATCTAGAGGTCGAGCATATACTGAAACAAAAACTCTCTCATCTATGGTTACTCAACGAAGCAATGAGAGAGATGATGATCAAGAGATGTGATCTAACAGAAATATCATTTGTTTCAACAGAAGAGTATCACAAGTCATATCCAAAATCTTGGCTAGACATAAGATCACAAAAGCTTAAAGACTATCATCCAATCAAAAGTATGTCAAAAGGATATGCACAGGTATTTGAGGATAGACATGGATTTATAGCTGGATTAAGCATTTTAGATGCACTATTTTGCTTAGGTCCAGAGACATCGCTCTATCTTAATCGTCAAGAAGTATGAAGTGACTTTAAAACATCAGATGGAAAACATCTTACAAACAAAAATTAAGTGCCAAAATAAGCCATTCGTGTCCGTGGTGCAATATTTATGAGTTAGCTGAAGTATTAGAACACAAAGGGCTAAAAAGAATGCGATAGATATTTATTTGAAATTAGGTGCGCCTTTTATGTTTGTAATCGTTAAGTAAAAGCTGAAAAAGTAGTTTTATCAATGCATTACTCGATGATGACGGTAAAGAAATCAGCACAGTGTTAACTATGCCAAGGATTTAAAATATCTAGCAAATACTTTATGAAAAAGAACAAATAATAGAGATCAATCGATATATCAGAAAGATCAATCAGACGATTGAAATTCTCAAAGATATTTGCTTGATGTTTAAGGTCTGTATTTTAGACATGTTCTAAATCAATTACAAATAATAGCTAAGACAAATTACTTATTTCAGCATCATCCAACAATCTATAGTATCTGTGAGCATATGAAAAAGTAAACCTGAAGCGACAATCCTCATCTTCGGAAATATTAATAGTACGAAATAACAGGCGATTGCCCAGTAAGAGTGTAATACATGATATTCGATACTGCATCGACCAGGATCAAATATGGGCTCAGCCAACAAATGATCCAAATCAACTATCATCGTAGCGATCATGACGAGCCAAGCTCTTTTCCAATTGTCTCGAAAAAGTAAGTAAGCTAACAATCCAGGAAATAGCAAATGAAGACTATAATGAATTACAAACTGTAACATTACGAGTAAGTAAACTCACCGAATTCACTCTTTACCTCAACACTACTTTTATCAGCAGCTTCTACCCTTCCAATAATTTGTGCATCTACATTAAACGACCTTGATATGGCTACGATTTCTTCTGCGGCTATCTTGTCTTTACAGTAGATTTCTAGTCTTGTACCCATATTAAAAACTTGATACATCTCTTTATGAGGGATGCCTGATTCGTTATGAATAATCCTAAATAATGGTGGCGTCTCTAAGAGATTATCTTTAATGATGCATACATCTTGCTTAAGGAACTTAAGTACCTTAGTATGCGCTCCACCAGTACAGTGGATCATGGCGTTGATACTGGATCTATGGTTATGTACTACTTGCTTAAGTATTGGAAGAAATGTTCGTGTCGGAGATAATACCATCTTACCTACATGTAACCAATCACCATCTACTTTAGTCACATCTGTTAGCTTTTTACTACCCACATATACTAAATCCTTCGGTGTAAGGTGATCATAGCTATCTGGATACTTCGCTGCATATTCATGATGAAACACGTCATGCCTTGCGGAGGTCAATCCATTGGATCCCATACCGCCATTATAGCCAGTTTCGTAGGTACTCTGACCGTATGAGGCCATACCTACAATGTAATCTCCTGGTGAGATATTACTGTCTATTACATCTTCTTTCTTCATTCTGGCAAAAGCCGTAAATCCAACATCAATCGTCCGTACAATATCTCCAACGTCAGCTGTTTCTCCACCAGCAAGATGAAGACTGACACCATGGTCGCTCATTTGATCTGCAAACTTCTGAGTGTATTGAATTATAGTCTTGATCACATCACCATCTATGAGATTCTTATTACGTCCGATAGTACTGCTAAGGATAATATTATCTACGCAACCCACACAGGCCATATCATCGATATTCATAACAATACTATCTTGGACTATGCCTTCCCATACAGATAGGTCTCCAGTCTCTTTCCAATACATATACGCGAGAGATGTCTTTGTTCCTGCTGTATCAGCGTGCATCAGATTGACATAGTCATCGCTACCCGCCACTATATCAGGTAATATCTTGCAAAATGCATGTGGATATAGACCTTGGTCAAGGCCTTTAATTGCAGCATGTACATCCTCTTTGTTGGCAGATACACCTCTCTGTGCGTACCTTATTTTGTTATCGTCGTGACTCATAGCTCAGTATTGAGTGGCAAAGGTAATCATTGCGAGTAATTATCAATATGAATTAATTTAATATGTACTTGATAGATACCATCAAAATCAACTTTCGTCAATACTATGAAGAAATCTTTGCTACATCTCATATTTATGTCTGTATCTAAAGCAGCAAAAACGAAATAATCAATGTCTTACTTATATATCCAATAACTCTTGGCGGACTATAAGTGCTTAGTCTCAACTCTAGCTATCATAGATATAATAAAGATTCTATATTTACATCATATGAGAAATAGACATTTACTAGTTTTTGTTCTTCTATTTGGAGCCATTGCGCTTCAAGCTCAACTTTACATTACAGACCCTAATAAAGTAATATTTGGACTCAAATTGGGTTACGGTGAAGTATTGTCAAGACCAGAAACTACTTTTGTTGGAAATGAAAATGACTTTCTGATCTATGAAGTATCTCAGGAAGACAGCAAATCTGTAACCTCTATAGGTATGTTTGCTTTTAGAAAATTTGGTTACTTATGGTTAGAAGGAGACTTTCTTTATAATAGATACGAGAATGAATATAAAGTAAAATCATTTTTTGGAAAGGATGATCCTACAATATTCTACAAAGAGACTTTCCACTATATCGACTTCCAAGTGATTTCTGGTATTCATGCCAATAATTTTCGAATTGGAGTAGGTCCCGTCTTTCATATATTAGGCGACCATCAGGGTGGTATAGAATTACAGGATGTATACGTACCTAGACCTAGAACGTTAAGTTTCGGATTTAGTGGAAATGTAGGATATGACTTACAGTTTGGTGAATTACATATCAAGTTTGATGTGAAATTTGAAAGCTCCTTCAGGTCGATAGGTGACCATATCTATTACGGCCCTATACAGTCAAAATTTAAAGGTACACCAGACATGATAATCCTCAGTACCTCAATAGGTATCTAAAATTACATTCAGTGAGTTAATTTTGTTAATGAAAACTTGTTCGCCTAACCTATCTTCAGTTTAGGATCTAACCACACATAGAGTAAATCTGCTACTATATTCAAAACTACAAATACTACACTAATAAAGATTACACAAGCTAAAAGAACCGGTACATCATAGTTTATCATCGCGTCAACAGTGAGTTGACCTACCCCTTTGAAATTGAATACATTTTCGACAAAAAAAGCACCTGCTAGTAAAGAGGCCAACCAACCTGTCAATGCTGTTGTAACCGGATTCATAGTATTGCGTAATGCGTGATCGAAAATCACCCTGGTAAATGCCAATCCTTTAGCTCTCGCCGTACGGATATAATCCATAGACAACACGTCCAACATGGCTGATCTAGTTAATTGAGTAACTATTGCTACTGGTCTGATACCCAATGCAATAGCTGGCAAAAATAAATTGCGCCATACTACAACTTCATCACCCAAATCATTGAGTTCGTAGATACTTCCTTGGATGTTCAATCCAGTAATCTGTTTAAGATAAAAACCGAAAACCAAAGCCAAAACCATCGCACTTACATAACTAGGTAGTGAATAGCCTAGAGTCGAAAAACCAATGATAAACTGATCTAATTTAGAGTTGTGATACAAAGCAGCAATAATACCAAACAATATTCCTAAGATTGTCGCTATCAAAAAAGCGGACAAGGCTAAAATGACTGTCTTGGGAATCGTTTCGCTCAACATTAATGACACTCTCCTACCAGTTTGATAAGAATATCTGAAAAATGGTTTCTTGATTACCAAAGAATTCTTAGATCCACTCCAAATGGTGGCAATTATGTCATATTGATCTTGATAAGTTTTATCAATAGAGGATATAGGTGAAATATCGACCAAATACCTACCCATTTGTTGATATAATGGTAAATCCAAACCGAGTTGTTTTCTTCGCGCTTCGACAGTTGCATCATCTGATCTCTGACCAAAGCTAAGTCTCGTGGGATCTACTGGAGCTAGATAAATGATCGCGCTAATCAGTATCACAACTGATATCACAACCGCTACACCTGAGAAAATCCTATTTATAATATATCTGAGCATCTAACCTCAAAAATACAGAAACAATAAATGAATGGTTGTACAGTTACCAGAAGTTTATTAAAGCTCAGTTAAACTCCTCGTCTAATATTTTTCAGTTATAACTCGCAACTTACCCCATTAACACTCCAGCAATATGTTTTTATTCTCAAAACACTGTGTCCAGAGATTACTATTCACCTGAGAGATTGATTACTTTTACGACATAGGGTTCAACCAATCTTTTAAGTAGGTGTTATTTCTATCGCATTAGACCAACCAAAGACGCAACTTACACATGGCAATATATAGAACAAACTACGCTGATATACCGCAATTATCAGATAGAGATAAAGCCTATCAATCAGATCAAAATCCATTTGAGAGTCTTATATCCTATAAGCCGGAATTAGCATCTTTCACTCAAGCTATAGAAGATCGAAAGAGGTATCCTGTCGACAGAACGCTAATCGTCAATGTACTAAATGAACAGTACAAAGACATAGCTAATTGCGATCTGAGTAAGCAGAACATCGAACTATTACGATCAGAAAATACATTTACTGTCATCACTGCACATCAGCCCGTGCTTTTTACTGGACCATTATACTATATCATCAAGATATATTCTGCGATTAATATGGCAGAGAAGCTTAAGGAAACTCACCCTGCTTATGATTTTGTCCCAGTTTTCTTAAGTGGTGGCGAAGATCATGATTTCGACGAAGTAAATAGTTGCAATCTCTATGGCAAGACGATAGAATGGAATCAAGATAAAGCTGGATCTGTTGGAAGAATGAATCTTGATGGAATACAGGAGGCCATCACAGCATTAGAAGATATCCTTAGCGATAAGGAAAATGCGCAGAAAGCTAAAAAATGGATAAACGAAGCTTACTCCAATAGTACTAGTTATGCAGAGTTCACTAACAGTCTAGTGAATAAAATATTCTCAAAGTATGGATTAGTAACATTAAATCCTGATCACAAGGATCTTAAAGCTTCATTTGCTTCCGTGATGAAAAAAGAACTGCTGGAGCAATCAAGTGCGCCACTTGTGCAGCAAACACAATCAACAATAGAAGGATTAGGATACAAAACCCAAGCATTTGCTAGAGATATCAATCTATTCTACCTGCAACAAGGATCAAGAGAGCGTATAGAATTAGATAATGGTGAATATAAAATACTCAATACTGCACTTACTTTCACAGAAGAGGAAATACTTGTAGAACTAGATAATCATCCAGAACGTTTTTCGCCTAACGTAATTATGCGTCCTATGTATCAAGAAACGATACTGCCTAATCTAGCTTACATTGGAGGTGGAGGAGAACTTTCTTATTGGATCGAGCGTAAAAGTCAATTTGCGGAATTTAGTATCTTTTTCCCCATCCTCATTCGTCGTGCTTCTGCCATGATAATTACTAGTGGCAATGCTAAAAATATGAACAAACTAAATATCAGCGTTGATAGAGTCTTCCATGATGAAGATCGCCTAATCGCTGATCTTGTCAACGCTGAATCTGAAGTAAATCTCAGCTTAGCTGAACAACTACAATCAGTAGACAACGTATTCCAATCCATTGCTGCACGAGCGAAAATTATAGACCCTACTCTAGAAGGAAAAGTGTTAGCCGAAGGCAATAAACAACTCAAAATAATAGAGCATCTAGAATTAAGATTGCGTAGAACTGTAAAAGCGCAGCAAGAAACTGAAGTGAATAAAATACGAAAAATAAAGTCTAGTTTATTTCCTAACAATGGCTTGCAAGAGCGTCATGACAATTTCTTTCAATACTATGATATGTATGGCGATCAACTGCTCGATTTGATGAAAGAAAACATAGATGCTTTCGATAAAAATTTTATAACTATTGAGTTATAGTAGCGCAACTGACACAACCTCATTCTACTGATTTATAGCAATTACTAGAATACATTGATACACAATAAATTTATTTTATATCAAAAATTTAGCAATCCTTTCAATTAATTATTCCTCAGTATCCTTATCCTTTATAATTATTGAAGACCCGCTGGAAATTATTAATAATGCTTGTTCAGAAACGCTTACTGAACGTACGACAGATTGAACATTTGGAGGTAAAGTAAGAACGTTAGTGAGTGAATTTGTTGGAATAATTACATCATCACAATACCTCGGCAATCTCAATTGTGACCATTCTGCAATATCAGTCCAAAGTCCATTTTCTCCGGACCAAGTATTAGTCTTTACGTCTTGCTTATTCACTGTGATATGGAGACTGTCTCCTCTTGCTCTTAGCATATTATAAGGCACCAAAGATACTTTGAGATCAGGAATGTCTTCTTCCCATACCACTGAGACATTTGTACTAAAAGCATCTCCAGTTATTGACTCAGCATGATCTATTACCCAATCGTAATATCCCCCACTTACTGACGAAGCATGATAGCTACTGTAGAGTGCATCACTGCAGACGGTTGAATCGCCTGTGAGAGTAACGTTTTTCGGCTTTAGCCTATCATCATAAAACCAATCCTCAACGCCAGGAATAATATCGGTATAGAGAACTGGATCATCTTCGTGTACACCATGGCCTCTATCAGTATAGCTGTGAAAGTCGTAAGGAAGTCCAACCGAATCTGCCTGATCAGCCATGTCAGAACTACCATACACATCTGGTAAATCAGAACCGACAACTAACCAAAGTATGTCACTGAATGGTTCTCCATTTGTAAATGGTACAGTACCATCATCCTCGCTATGAAACATGACCATCGTAGGATCATCTGAGGCCTCTATAAAATCTGTAAATCCTAATGCACCTGACAAACTAAAAATCGCATTTGCATGTCCACTGTATTCTTGATTATCGCCAGCACAATCCAAGCAACCTAGGTCAGGACAATCGTCTGTGGAGTCCTGAGTCCAAACATAAGTAGATAACGGACG
>Ga0228670_1001353_pt1 | contig 10794 bp, 24 predicted proteins | sample 85DmetaG_FD_182785 | JGI IMG/M metagenome (GOLD analysis project Ga0228670, IMG submission 182785) | Seawater microbial communities from Monterey Bay, California, United States - 85D | ecosystem: Environmental > Aquatic > Marine > Coastal | place: USA: California | collected 2016-10-13
TTGACCATGTTTTTCATAAACATCAGTCTTAATAACTTTAAGATCTTTTGTAATTTCATTAAACTTATCAATGATAGGGGTTTCATTACCCATTACAATATCTAATTTTAAATCTCTTAATATTGATATACTTTTCATCTTTTAATATTTGCCTTTACCCAATTTCGAGTCCAATGTTCATCAGTGCTAACATGATTCTTTCTAACCCACTTCATTACATTCTGTGAGAAGTCATCATTATGGAAAGAATTTGCATTTCTAATTACTATTCCTTCACATTTACCACCTAATTTTGATGGTTGTGATACTAAGTCTTCAACAATCTCTTTAAGTTCTTCATATGTCTTTATAATACCTCTAAATAAAACCGGAGCTGTTGGTATATCTAATAAATAAGAATATTCTTCTACTTCATCCCAAGATATCCAATTATAATCATCTCTAACACCAAATAAATAAAAATATGATGTTAAATTAGAATATTCAATAGAATGTATTCCTTCCATATTTTCACCAAATAAAAATACATCATCGTCTAAATCATGTTTTAATATAGAGTGTAGTTGTCTAACCTCTCTTGACCAAGGTGATGTTGTAAAGGTTGCGTGGCTTCTAGCATAAACCCCTTCTTTTATCATACCACAATTTTCACCATCTAATTTTTCTGTTATAACAGTTTCAATACCTAAGAGTGATTCAACACTTTTAGAAATTCTATCATCACTGGTTGTACCTGGTGAAAAGGGTAAATGATATGTTCTGTTATACTTGCTCATTATAATCCTAGTTTATTTAAACTATCTTCTCTTTTTATAGAAACCGAAGACTCTGCTAGTTCTGATTCAATTATTTTTATTTCTCTTTCTGCATTATCAATTCTTATTTTACATTCGAAATCTTCTAACCCACCACCATAAGCTCTATCTATATCTTCATAGTGCCAAAAATTTTTGACATAAGATTTCAATGAGGAAAGTTCTTTTTTCTTTTCTCTTCTTTCCTGTCCGCTAATTTTGAATGGACTTTCATTCATAACTATACGTTATTAAAAGTTCTTGAATTTTCATTTGTATTTATTTTATACAAATATAATACTTTTTAGTATATCTTTTCGAATTTATTTTTAAAATCTTTGATTTCTCTAGTGTATAAATCACCATAATCCAAATCATCCCTTGTGTATATTACACCATCAACCCACTCGTCAATTTTAATCTTAGTTGTTGCAATAACCACATAAATATTACCGGTTTTTATATGTGTAAATTTGTCGTTCTTATTTATCATATTTAATAATTATTTTATACATATTGTATTCCTATATGATTTTTCGGTTTTATAAGACCTTTCACTTAACCATTGGTTTATTAAATCTAATCTATTTTCTTTTATTTGTTCATGTTCGAATATAATACAAGAAGGTAGATTTTCATCAGCTAAAGATAGTATAAGTTTATCATCTAAATCTTCGGCATCAATATGTAACCACCATATACCACTAATATCATATTTATTTAGAAGTTGATTTATAGATACTGATTTCATTCTAACTTCTTTAATATCTTTGGTATAATTTAATAGATGTTCCTTATTTATTGAGTTTGTATGTCCTGATCCACCTTCATAAAAAGTAACATCTGATCCATCAGTAGTAACTAATGTTTTTTCTAAATTTATCCAAGACTTATTATTATAAATATTACTAAGTATTGAGAATTGTTTTTCTGATGGTTCTACCAAAACCGCATTTAATAATCCTTCACTAACTGGACCAACCCATTCGCCACAAGTACCATCGTGTGTTCCAATTGCAATTCCTTTAGTACCTCTGTTTTCGAGTGCCCATAAGTAAAATAGTTGGTGACATATATCACCATGTTCGAAGGTATTCCAATTCCATTTTAATAGACTATTTCCATCCGCAGTAATTATATCAATTCTTTTATATGGAATCTCATAATATAGTGAGAACATATTTGGATATAAATCAGTAGACCAAACTGTCATATTTGATCGATTATATACATTAAATCTTATTGGTAATTGTTTTTGTGAAATATTATCACCATTAAGTGATACTTTTACAGATCCGTCTGGTGTAACCCCGGGCTTTTCAAATTCAAATTTTATCATCTTTATTTATATTATAAATAATAGTTTTTGTTTTTAATATATAATTTATGGATATAAAGAGATATAAAGATTTTTCAATAAACGAAGGAAAAGTTACGGAAGATGAGAAATATGATATTGAGCAAATATTTGCAGAGATGACTCAGGATATGGGATTTAATCTAGATTTGAATAAAGTTTATTATTCTGATAATAAACTTTCTAATCAGGGGAATTATGATACATATCATAATAATCCGGTTTTGAAAATAAAATTAAAAAGAGCAGGTAATCTTATGGATGAATCGGGTATAGAAGTTTTACTTAATTCTATATATGAATGTATAGGAAGATTATCGGAACTAGGTGAAACTGAGATTGGAGAATTTACCTTAAAGAAATTGTATTCTGAGAAAGGTCATAGAGTAATTATCGAAATATTTCTTATAACGGATGAAAAGCCGGATATTTCTGAAATGCCAGGATTCTATGATTTCATCGATATTTTGGAATTGAAATGGAGAAATTCAAATAATAAAGTTACGAGATCATTCTCTATTGGTGATCGTACAAAAGATTCTATTTTGTTGGAACCGAAAACTGAAGTTGAACTTGGTGATGAAATTGTTGGACAAGCAACATTTACAGATGTAAAGGCTTTTATTAGAAAAGTTTTTAACCCATGGCATGGACGTATCACTAATAGAACAAGAAGAGAATATGAATATGAATTAAAAAAGGAAGGTGAAAATGTAAGAATAGAATATAAAGGATTTAAGACATTAGACGTTAGGGGTAACGTAGTTACTAATTAGATTCCAAGTTCTTTCAATTTTCTATTTCTTATGTTTGATTTAGTTTCTCTTAGTTCGAACTCATAGAAAGTTCTTTCTCCGGACAAGCTACCGGTAGTTGATCTATCATCATAGATACTTACGGTATAGATTTATTGGTTATGACTCCTTCGGAACCACTAAAAATTGATTGATCATTGTAGGGGTATATCGTTACAATATATCCAATTTCGAATTTAGATGTCATATTCCGATCTTTTTAAGTTGTATCTCTCTCCATTCATCTATTGTTACGAATCTCAATGGTTGATAGTATTCAGTTACTATTCCCATCTCGTTCTTTATTAGAATACAAAATGGATCTGTATAGTCAGAATCAATATCGATATAAGCCTTGTTTAATATAATTTCTTCTTTATATTCACTATTATCTATACATATCCATTGTTTCATATGAGTTCTAGTACAAATCTTGTTAAATCAAGTCCGGACCTGAACATTTCAGGTGATTGAATTGAGAAATCTTTATATAAATTAAATCCTAAATTTAAATAAAAGTCTCTATCAGATTCTTCGGCTTGGTAAGCACATATAGTTATTTCATTATCAATTGTTTTTATTTTAGATATGATATGATTCACTAGTTCGTTTTTTTCTGTATCATATCCGTTTCTAAAAATACAGTCTATTAAATAAAATGCTAAATTTTCTTGATATGATCCAAATCCTATTATCTTATCATTAAGATAGTATATGAAGAATATTATATCACTTACATCATCTAAATTAAATTCTTTTTCATATGTAAATTTATTCAAATATATTTCAGTTACTATATTAAGTAGTTCTTCATTTTTTAAGAGTTCTTCTTGTCTTATTCTTTCTATTCTCATATTATTTATATTAGTTCATCAATAGGTTTAATCTTTTATCTCTTAACTTGGCTATATTAAACATATAACATACTAATCTTCCATTGGAAAGTTTAGCTTTTACTGTAATCTCTTCTTGAAATTCACCTTTCATTCTTCGCTTCCATGTTGAAGGACATGCATATATTTCAACAATTTTAGATTCTTTATTTCTTGTTCGGTTATGATAGAATTCTATCAATATCTGATTAAGTCCTAGTTTTATTAGTTTGTCTTCGATTTTCATATTTTTTAATAATCATCTTTATCTAAATATAAATGTTCGCTTATTAGTATCGGAGTTTCATTAGGATCTTGATTTCCTCTTCCAAATAAAATTTGATCAGCTGCATCTGCGATTATCCATGCTTCTGCTCTGGTGTGAAAGTCTCCCCAGTTGTCGACGAAACCACATATGATGTCTTCTCTTTGGATGTTTTTATATTCGATTGGATCTAAAAATCTTTCAAGAGTTTGAAAGGCATCACCGTGTCTTCTACCAGATATTACAAATCCTTTATAACTTACTGCGGAACATATTATATATGTCTTCTTACCCTTTTCTTTATATAGTGTCATAATCCTAATTTTATTAGTTTTTCTTCTCTTAACCTTTCAAGGTCTTCGGTTCTTATATGTATGAAAAATTTTCCTTTGGTGTTTTCATAATCGTTTAGTCCATATTGACCGATGTCTAATCCAAACTTTTTTTCGAAAAGTTCTAATATAAATGAAAGCTTAGTCACTTCAAGTTTCTTTACTTCTTCTACTGAAAGATTAGAAGTTGCTATGATCACACCTTTATGTTTTAATCCTATCTTATACATCTTTCAATATTATTTTTAATCTATTTTCTCTAATGATATTTTTGAATATGTTTTTCAATAGTTTTAAATCATCTAGTTTAAAGTTTCTAATATTTTTTTCTACTGACAATGTTTTACCATAATATGAAAGACTATACCTAGATTGAAATCTCATATCAGAGGGATTATATATAATACATTCATAATCATCATATTTAAAATATAATAAATCTTCTTTTTTATTATAAAAATAGAATCCAATATCGGTTAAGAACTTAATAAAATCATCTAACATAATACAAATATAAGTAAAATTATTTTAATATCTTTTGTATTTTCCAATCTCTAATAAAAGAATTATATAAAGTAATAAAAGAATCATCATTTCTGATCATCGAAAACATATGTGCTTTAAAGTCACCACCAAACATTTTAAAGTCTAATGGATCACAATCGAATTTATAACATATTTTATAACCATCATGTTCAAAAGTTACATCTCTAGGGTTTATTGTTATGTTATTTAACATAAATGATTCTTTACGAACATATTCTAATTGCTCTTTACTGAATTGTTTTTCAAATTCACCATTCATTATATTTTCAAGATTATCTTTTAGATAATTATCTGTTTCGTCCAGTTCCATAAAAAAATTTATAATAAATATATTATAATTTATATAATAAGTTTATCTTTGTATTATGAATATAGAAGAGTTATTAAAAACAAAAGAAAGAAAGATAAAAATACCGAAGTATGTAAAAGGTGAGGATCGAATACTAAATGGTGTTGATTTGAATAGTAATAAAAATGACTTTATAAGTGGTGATATAAGTGTTAAAATAGGTCAGTTCTTTTTATATGAGAAGATAGAAGATGATTTTATACATTATCCAAAGTTGGGTATTTTCCTAAACGTACTACCGTGTGATCAGACTATTGAGATTGAATGGTTCGATGTTAGAAGATCTTGGGAATGGAGACAGACATGTACTCTAAAACTACAAGACGGAAGGGAATATGAGACTAACCCATGTGATTCACAAAGTAAGATTGAAAGGTTGATTCTTTGGAATGATTCTATTGAAGTATATGGTGTTTGGGACAAAATGCCTAATTGGAAAGAACTTAGGATTGCCTATGAAAAAACAGTATGGTTTGGTATGAGTAAAGAGGATAGAAGAGCTAGAAAACTTAATTCGTTATTATAGACCTAATTCAAGTAACAAAAGTTATAATTTTAAGGAATTTCTGGTATTTCTAACCAATGAGTAATTTTTAATTCTTTCCATTGTTCAGAAGCATGAGTATCGAACTCATATTCTTTACTATCTACTCTAGTAGTAATTGATATTAATCTTCCAATTACCGCAGCTCTAGATCCATTATGTATTACCAATAAGGCTTTTTTTAAACGGAGGATCTATATTTTCATCTACTGATATCCATTTCATATTTTCTTATATAATATATTTTATTAAGGTTTAGATTTTGATGATGATATCAACATTCATATTCCTAGTGATTTTAATTTTGATTCTCTTTCCAATGCTTTTCGATTCTCTACTATCTCATAGAGTTTTTTTGGATCTATGTGCTTTTCATCACAGGTACACCAACTTAATTCATAACACTCTGCCTGTCCCCAATCATCATCGTCTTCTGTGATGTATGAATATCCGATTGAATATTTTTTATCTTCTATGACAAATTTTATGTCTTCTCCGCGTTCACTATTGTATCTATCACCTTCGCAGATTTCAATAATCTCGCCATTGATTTTACCATCTTTGACTAGTTTTCTTATATGAGCTCGCACTTTATCTATATTCATAATACAAATATACGGAATTATAATTTGAATTTCTCAGCTTCACTAAAAATACTTTCCATCAAAAGTCTTAACCCTTTTCGTTTCGTTACTCTGTATGTTATATACTCTTTAAGTACTTCTTCATTATTACAAAGAATCTTCAACATATAACTTTCTTTTCCTTCTAATGTGGATACTGGGTGTATCTCAAAATAAAGTTTGTTTATTCTTTCTGGTTTAGATTCATGTATAATACTTCCCCAAGGATCATCACCAACGGTATTGAAAGGTGATTTTATTTCTGGTTTATATTTATCATTACTATAAACAACATATTTACAATGTAAATCTTCTTCTATTGAATAGTTATCATCTTTTATTAAATCTGAATACCAATCATCTTTATAGTTTGTCTTATCAAAAGGATAATCTATTGTATTTGAAGTTGCTTCCCAAAATCTTTTTGGAATTGATTCATCATATAGTTTTAATTGTTCGAGTATTTGTGTAATACTTTTAAGATTAAAGTATTGATAAGCACCAGAAGTTCCTTCTCTATCTTTACTCTTATCATATTTACTAATAATATATTGTCCTTCGTTTTTATAAAAGAAGAATCTTTGATCATCATAAGCGATTATGTGTGGTTTTATTATTCCGTTATCCACGATCTCGTAATCTAAATCATTTTCTTTTATGAACTGGAATATCCTTTCCTTTTCTCTATTCTCTATTTCTATCATATATGGATATATATATATAAAACCCGAAACAATTTCCGGGCTTCTTTGTTTTTCATACCTTTCCTTGAACGGGGTCAAAACACCAGGCTCTGTGCGTTCGTTTCCTTACCTTATTTCTAAGAGGTTTCAGCTCCGTTCCTTTTCCTGACTTACGACCTTTTTAGTAGGTATTACTTTACATTATAATTTTTATATACTTTTAACTATTTTTATAGGAAACGAAAAGTCTTTTGTTTTAATTGCTTCATCACAACCGGCTTTCATATTATTCCATGAATTTGTAATATAATCCCACTTGTATTCATTTCTCCATTCTGAAAATAAATCTCTGATTTCATCATCATCTTTATCTTCAATATCAATTTCATAATCGTAATCTTCTACAAGTTCATTTAACCACTCTTTAATATCCTCTATATCTTCATCACCTTCTATTGAATATGAAGGATCACTGATATAATCGCCTTCCAAAGTTTCTTCATCTTCTGTATAGATATCATTTGAGATAACTGAAGTTCCAATCTCTATTTCATTTTCATTAAACCAATTACAAACTATTTTAACATATGTAAATTCATCTTTACAAAAATTATATAGTTTTTTAAGAAATAAATCCGGATGATAACTTTCCGTTTGTAAAAGTATATCGGCTTCAATTTCACTTTCAATAAATTCAGATCCAACATTGTCAACCATCCAAGATTTATCAAAATCTTCTTTATCATAGAAAGTTTTAATTATCGATTTAGTATCACCTTCAATACTATCAAAAATATCACATATTTTATCCATTGCTTTTTCTGGTTCAATTGTGATTCTACTGTAAATTATATTACTCATTTTTATTTATTTATTTATTTATGACGTTACTTTTATGATATATAAAATATGATTATTAAAATTATTAAATACTTTATTAAACGTAGAATAAATTCTAGATTGAATTGGTAATCTATTTCATTCTATTCCTATTGAGTCTAATTTCATATCTCTCAATAGAGACTTTAACAGTGGTGTTAAATGTTTTGAATTTTTAGTATCTATGTTAAATTCATTTACGATATCAGATAAAAAGTCAATTACATAACATCCGGAACCATCATCACTTGAGAATTTAGCAACTCTAGTTCTGGAAATTACTATATCAGAAATTCCTATACCTCTCTCTGATTTTATTTGACATAGATCATCATAAAGCTTAGTTTCTTTAAATAAACCATTTTTATCATATGATATGTATAGATATCCTTTCATATATTTATTTTTATTTTATTATTTGATTTATTTTCATTTCTCTTATTATAGATGAATCTATAACTAGTGTTTCCATTTCTGTCCATTGAAATCTTTTACCACCATCATATGAATATGCAGCATAATAACTTTCTTCATCACGAAATACTATCTTTCTATGATTTATAGGAATAAAACTATGTAATGAATAAGCGAAGTCTTTATGATTAAGATCGTTATAGATTATCTGAAAAGCATATGTTCCTTTTAATACCTCTTCAATCATTTCGTCTATATCATTTTTATGAACAAGTATACTATATTTATTCATGTGGTTTGATATTTCATTTCGTATGTAATCAATTATCTCCATAGATTCTCTTTATCTTTTCTCTTCTTCGTCCTCTCTTTCCTATTACCCAATGAATTTTAAATGGGGTTTGTGATGTTGGCGTCGGTAGGATACGTATCTTTCCTGTTCCACTAGGTGAATAAAATTCTTTCATATACTAGTTATTATTAGGCATATTACTTCAATAAAGTGATAAAGTAAATTTAATATTAGTCTCATATATATGTTTTATACAAATGTAATAAAAAAACGGTAAAAAATATCTAATATATAAAAAAAAATATTTTATTTATGGATATTAAAGGAACTATAATTTTTACAGAGACAGGATTCGTATTGACACCAACAAATGGTGATGTTGAAGTATATCAAAAAAGTGAAACTGTTGGTAGTCAATATGCAGTTTTAGATGGTTTAAAATATAAATGGGTAAACCAGCCTAAAAAGGTAGATACCATCGAGATTTCTGATGAAGAAGATTCTGACGAAGAAGAATAATAATTTAGTCTAATAAAATAGTTAAGTTGATTTCTCTTCTTATTTTTTTATAAAGTTCTTTATCAAATACCGCGATTGCATTTATTGCAAAATCTAAGGCTATTTCATAAGTACTATAAAGTATCTCATTATCATTTCCATATCCACCTGATACACTAATACCACCAGGGTATTTAACTTCAAATGAGTACCTATCACTTTTATAATATTCATCATAGAAAGAATAAATATTAATAAGGTACTCATATACCATTATTTCACGGTGTTTTTTACTCATTTCCCGTTTAGTAACCTATCAATCTTACTATCTCTTAGTGTGCTTTTCCCAATAACACTATTTATCTCAGTCAATAGCCTATCTGCTTTTTTTTGTAGAATCTCATTATCACTTTTTATTTTATCAGAATATACTTTATAGAAGTATCGATATGTATTTATATCTAAATCATAATTATATTCATGTTTATCATAACCTCTAGATAAAACTATTTTTTTTATCTTGAAATTTTCAAAACAACTATAGTCAATAGTTAGTGTTATTGATCCTTTTTTGAAATCAATTTGATAAAAAGAAAAATCACATTCCCAATTATCTAATTCTACTGAATTAAATATTTCTTCAAAGGAATGTTTTAAGTACTCACTAGTGTCGAATAGATCGATATTGGTAAATTCTGGTACCTCAGTATCTAACTTTATTTTATTATTTAATTGTTCTTCAACAAAATCCGTTTTTTCGACAAAATCCGTTTTTTTATTAAATATGTTTTTAAAAAATTTCATATTATTTTTTATTTTTTATTTTTTTAACTAACGACTTTTCTTTTTTAATCTGTTCTTTTGCGGTTTTGTAGTTTTTCACCTGTTCTTCAGTTACTGCAGTTATTAAAATATCATACTTTACATAGTGTCCCTTACTACCATCATATCCATATCTTTTCTCTTTATGATCACCGATATTAGCATAGTTGTATAAACTCAATAATATATGATACCATTCCACGGTGTTTGTTATCTTGAGTAAGAATAGGTTTCTATTTTTAGCAAAGAATTTTTTAACTTCACCATCATTTGTCTTAGGTAGTAATTCCCATTCTTTTAGAATTGAATTTTTACTACTTTTATCAAGTTTAGAATTTGTGAATATCTCTATAAATTTGGAGTGAAGTACAGCACTCTCATCTGCTACTTCTAGTAATGATTCAAGTTGAACATCTCTTTTTAGAGAGTTTAAATATGAATCAATTGTAATTTTACCATCAGACTCGAACACTTCAATCGTGCCAGTATTATCATCTAATTTTGTTAAATTTTTAATTAGACTCTTTTCTGTGTAGTAGAATTTTTCATCGGTATATGAATATTGATTATTCTGTCCATAAACATGTTTGAATGTTACTTTCCAAATTTTTGACATAGTTTATTATTTTTCGTTTTCTCCTAAGACTTCATTTATTTTTTGATCTCTGATATAATCTAATGTTGCTGCTTTATAACGAGTCTCTTTAAATTCGTATGGCATTGCAAAGGA
>Ga0228670_1001358_pt1 | contig 10758 bp, 10 predicted proteins | sample 85DmetaG_FD_182785 | JGI IMG/M metagenome (GOLD analysis project Ga0228670, IMG submission 182785) | Seawater microbial communities from Monterey Bay, California, United States - 85D | ecosystem: Environmental > Aquatic > Marine > Coastal | place: USA: California | collected 2016-10-13
GCGCACTGTGCGGGGGTCAGAAATATCCCGCTTTTGCGACATGTCGGACATAAGCAGGTGATAACGCACAAGCCATTCGACGGTCTCGACTTCTTCTTTGCGCAAGCCAAAGCGGGGGGCCACTTGTCGGGCGATCTGTGCCCCAAGGACCGAGTGATCTTCGGGCCGCCCTTTCCCGATATCATGCAGCAGCATCGCCACGTACAGGACCCGTCGGTTAACGCCGTCCTTTAGGATGGATGAAGCCAGCGGCAGGTCATCGCGCAGCTCTTCGCGCTCAATCTCTGCAAGGTTTGAGATGACCTGTATCGTATGCTCATCAACCGTGTAGCTGTGATACATATTGAACTGCATCATCGCGACGATGGGCGCGAATTCCGGCAAGAACGCAGCCAAAACGCCCAGTTCGTTCATGCGCCGCAGGGACCGTTCGGGATTGCCGTGTTTGAGCATCAGCCCAAGGAACAATTTGTTCGCCTCGGGTGTTTCGCGCATTCGCTGGTCGATCAGGTGCAGGTTGGCCGAGATCAGCCGCATCGTATCGGGGTGCAGCAAAAAGCCAGTGCGCAAGGCCTCTTCGAACACGCGCAGCAGGTTCAGCGGGTCGGACAGAAACGCGGCCTCATCCTCAACGTTGATGCGTTCTTGGTGCAGCACGTAGGGGGCTTTTAGTTTCTTGGGGCGTTTGCCACGCAGGAACCCAAAGATGCCGGGCTTTGATTTCGTGTTGTCGGCTTCAAGTGCCGTGAGCACGATGCGCGTGAGCTCACCCACCTTGGTCGCGTGGCGAAAGTAGGCCTGCATAAAGTGTTCAACGCCGCGTCGGCCACCCCGGTCGGTATAGCCCAAGCGTGCGGCGACCTCGACCTGCATGTCGAAGGTCAGGTGATCGGCGGCGCGGTTTGTGACCAGATGCAGGTGACAGCGCACGGACCACAAGAACCGCTCTGCGGCTTCGAAGCTTCTGAATTCTTCGGGACGAAAGACACCCAAATCCACAAGGTCTGCGGCGTCGCGCACACCGTAGCGATACTTTGCGATCCAATACAGCGTCTGGAGGTCCCTAAGGCCGCCCTTGGCCTCTTTGACGTTCGGCTCCAGCATATAACGCTGACCGCCTTGTTTGCGGTGCCGCTCGCTGCGTTCGATGAGCTTTCCTTCAACGAACTCGGGGATTGTCTGGGAAAACAACTCAGCCCACAGCCGGTCCCGCAGGTCCGTGGCCAAGGCGCCGCGTCCGCAGATAAGTCTTTGTTCTAGAAGTGCGGTGCGGATGGTCAAATCCTCACGCCCAAGGCGGAGGCAATCCTTTACGGTACGACTGGAATGTCCGACCTTCAGCTTCAAATCCCACAGCATGTAGAGCATGGATTCAATCACGCTCTCGACCCAGGGGGTCATTTTGTAGGGCGTGAGAAACAGCAGATCGACGTCAGAATGGGGGGCCATTTCGCCGCGCCCATAGCCGCCCACGGCCAGCACCGCGATCTGTTCGCCCTCAGTTGGGTGCGGGTTTGGGTGTAGGATGCGTGTGGCGACGTGAAACACGCATTCCACGATGCAATCCGTCAGAAAACTGTAGGCATGGGTGACGCGGCGGGCGCGGCTTGGGTCGGCCTCAAACCCAGCGGCAATGGCGTCGCGGCCAAGGGTGCGGGCGTCGCCCAGTGTCTCAACGGTTGCCTTGCGGACCGCGCCGCTGTCGGGCGCGTTGGCAAGCGCTGTTTCGAGCGCGTCGAGCATTGGCTCTACGTCGAATATCCTGCGTGCCTCAACGATCAGGTCGCTGGGGGCAAGTGTGCTTAGGTCCCGCGGTAAACGGCGGGGGGCGGAGGTCTTAGAGACCCGGGGTTCCGAAACGTCTTGGGGCAGGGGAGATCACCTGAACTTGGCCGTCAATGATTTGCGCGATGGCTAAGGCACGTTCGTTGGTGCCATCGGCTCGCAGTCGGAATACCCCGTTCACGCCCGCAAAGCCAGAGGGCTGCGTCAATGATGCGGGGCCGATTTCGCCCGCATCGCGGACGACAGCGCCAATCGCGGATATGCCGTCAAATGCGAGGCCCGCAAGGGGGTGCGGCGCACGGGCAAAGGCGGCTTGAAAACGGCTGTCGAATTGGGCTGAAAGCCCTTGGTCCGGTAGGGCGAACCACCCGCCCTGTAGCCCTGCGAGGCTGAGTGCCTCTGATGGGACATCCCAACGTGCGAGGCCCATGAACTGGACATCACCGGGTTGAATGCCGTTTTCGGGCAGAAGTTGCGCAAAGATCGGCAGCGCGCCGGAATAGGCCGAAGTGAAGAATACCGAATTGGCACCGGCCTCGCGGACAGCGTCGCGCACGATGGGCACGGCATTGAACACGCCCTCTTGCGACAGCTCATATGGGATCGCGGCCACAAGAGTTGCGCCTGATTTACCGACTGCAGATTGGACGGCAGCTCGGGCGATATTGCCCGCCGTATCGTTGGCATGCAGGACTGCCACGCGGTTGCGGCCTTGGGCTGTGGCGTAGCTGATCACGCGATCTGCGGTGTTTTCAAACGTGTTACCAAGGACATAGACATTGCCCCCCGCGACGGAAGTGTTGTTGGAGAAACTCAGGACTGAGACGTTGTCGTTCGCCACTGCGATGCCCACTGCGGCGGCAACATCTGCATAAAGCGGCCCAAGAATGACCTTGGCCCCGTCATCCACGGCGCGCGTGGCAGCGGCGGCCCCAATGGCTGCGTCACCTGCCGTTTCATATACTCTCAGGTCAAGGCGGACCCCTGCAAGATCACCGATTGCAAGGCGTGCGGCGTCCTCTAGGGCCTGTGCGACAACACTGTCACCGGCGTTGGCGGAGCCGTAGGGTAACAAAATGGCAACCGGCACGGCACGATCAGCGGAAACCGCGCGGGAGCCCCCACCGGGGAAGTTGGCCTGACACCCCGCAACCGCCAGCGCACCCAAAACCAACATCGCGCACCGCGAAACACGAGAAAAAAGCCACCCGATCATGAGACCCACCCTTTGAATTAATGCGGGAATTCATCGAAATCCCATAGACCTTCCGTCGAAACTAGAGCCTATAGTCAGCCAAGTAAACGATGCGAAGGGAATTGAGCATGACGCGCGCCACATCGCCACTGAGCGCGAGCCTTGCCCCGGGGCTTTACCTTGTTGCCACGCCAATCGGTGCTGCGCGGGATATCACATTGCGGGGTCTCGATATACTGGGGTCGGCAGATATGCTTGCCGCTGAAGATACGAGAACCGCGCGCAAGTTGATGGAATTGCATGGAATTTCACGCGATGGTCGCCAGATCGTGGCCTATCACGATCACAATGGTCCCACTGCGCGCCCCCGGTTGTTGGCAGCCCTGCAGGAGGGAAAATCAGTAGCCTATGTGTCAGAGGCAGGCACGCCCATGGTTGCGGATCCGGGCTATCAGTTGGTGCGTGACGCGCATGATGCGGATGTGCCGGTGTTTGCGGCACCCGGTGCCTCGGCCGTGTTATCGGCGCTGTGCGTCGCGGGATTGCCAACGGATCGGTTCTATTTCGCAGGGTTCCCGCCGAGTGCGGCCAAAGCGCGTGAGACGTTCCTGAAGGGGTTGAAGTCGATCCCGGGGACGCTTGTTTTGTATGAAAGCCCCAAGCGCATTAGCGAATTATTAAAAGCCTGTCTGATAGTTTTAGGGGATCGCGAATGCGCCTTGTGCCGCGAGTTGACCAAGAAATTTGAAGAAACACGCCGTGGTATGATGTCTGACGTTTTGACCTCTGTGATCGATCACCCTCCGAAGGGGGAAATTGTTCTCGTGATCGGTGAGGGTGCTGCTGAGGTCGCCTCTGAGGGGGATATCGAAGCGGCGCTGCGCGAAGCACTTCAAACGTTGAAGGTCAAAGAGGCGGCTGCGATGATCGCGGAGGATTTCTCGATTTCACGGAGGGATGCGTATCAAATGGCTTTGAAATTGGGCGATAAATGAGAAGTCTTACCAATTATCTTGCCGGTTTGGCCGCAGAGCAGTCGGTTGCCATTCGATACATTCGCGGTGGTCACACCTTATTGGGTCATCGCTGGCGTGGTATTGGGGGTGAGATTGACCTCATTTTTGAAAAAGCGGGCACCTGCGTTTTTGTCGAAGTCAAGAAAAGCAAAGCGTTTGCACGTGCGGCGGAAAGTTTAGGCCCTCGACAGATCCAACGTCTTTTTGGTGCGGCGGCTGAATTCCTGTCTGGTCAGCCGAAGGGTGATCTTACGCCATCACGGTTTGACGTGGCGCTAGTAGATCAATCTGGCCAAATAGAGGTCATCGAAAACGCATTGTGCGCCTAGTGGCACATACTTGTGCGTTGCGTGGCCCGTCCGACTGCGCCATCTAGGCAAAGATGGTTAAATGGAGACGGACATGGCGCTGCGTGTAGCATTCCAGATGGACCCGATTACGGGTGTCGATATTAACGCGGATTCCAGCTTTCGACTGGCGCTAGAGGCTCAGGCCCGTGGGCATGAGCTGTTCTATTACCCACCAACCGCATTGGCTTATGACACAGGCCGCATCATGGCCCGTGGCCACGGAATGGAAGTCCGCAATGTGGTGGGCGATCATGTTACTCTGCAGCCTGAAACCGAGCTCGATCTTGCATCCATGGATGTGGTTTGGCTGCGCCAAGATCCGCCGTTCGACATGGGCTACATCACAACGACACATGTGTTGGATCGCCTCGAGGGGGAGGCGCTGGTCGTGAATGACCCGACTTGGGTGCGAAACTGGCCGGAAAAGCTGATGGTTTTGGACTTTCCAGAGCTGACACCGCCAACGATGGTGACACGCGATTTGGAGACTTTGAAAGCCTTCCGTGCGCGGCATGGTGACGTCATTCTTAAGCCGCTTTATGGCAATGGCGGCGCGGGCGTGTTTCGCCTAACCCCCGAAGATCGTAATCTTAATTCACTGCATGAGCTGTTTTCGTCCGTGAACAATGAACCGCTTATTATGCAGAAATTTCTGCCCGCCGTGAGCGCGGGGGATAAACGGATTATCCTGGTGGATGGCGAACCAATTGGCGCGATCAACCGTGTCCCTGCTGAGGGTGAAACGCGATCGAATATGCATGTTGGTGGGCGGCCCGAGCCGGTTGGAATGACCGACCGTGACCTTGAGATTTGTGCAGCCATTGGGCCAAAGTTGCGTGAAGCAGGTCAGATTTTTGTCGGGATTGACGTGATTGGCGACTACCTGACCGAGATTAATGTCACGTCCCCTACAGGCTTGCGGGAGCTTGAGGCATTTGATGGCGTCAATGGTGCGGCACTGATCTGGGATGCGATTGAGCGGAAGCTGGCGGACTAAACTTTAGGGGCGGCGACCAGTCGATATGATAACGCCTCACCTATGTGCGGGGTGTCGACATCAACGTCCCCTGCTAAGTCAGCGATGGTGCGCGAAACTCGCAATACCCGGTGATACCCTCGCGCGCTGAGCGCAAATCGCTCCGTCGCGAGGTCGAGCATCGCTTGCCCGGCCTGTGTTGGGCGGCACACATCCATCAAGACTTCGCCCTCACAATCCGAATTGGTGTGGGTGTTGTCGATGCTGGCGTAGCGTTCAGTTTGGATCGCGCGGGCGGCGGCAACTCGCTCAGCCACCTGAGCGGAGCTATCGCCGGTTGGTTCACGTTTCAGTTCATCGGCTGGAACTTGTAGCATTTCAATCCGAAGGTCGAAGCGGTCGAGCAGCGGGCCTGAGATTTTTTCGATGTAGTCCGCGCCACAGATTGGGGCACGACCGCACGCGAGGTTTGCGTCATAGAGGTGTCCGCAGCGGCATGGGTTGGCGGCGGCGATCAGCAAAAAACGGCAGGGATAGCGGACATGAGCATTCGCGCGTGAGACGACGACTTCGCCATTTTCAAGGGGTTGGCGAAGGGATTCGAGCGTTTGGCGTTGGTATTCTGGGAACTCGTCCATGAACAAAACACCATTGTGCGCGAGTGAGATTTCACCCGGTCCGGCGCCTTTGCCACCACCAACCAGCGCGGGCATTGAGGCTGTGTGATGCGGATCGCGAAAAGGCCGCGTTCGGGCAATGCCCCCTTCACCAAGCAGGCCTGCGATCGAGTGGACCATCGATGTTTCAAGCGCCTCGGCCGGCGTGAGGTCCGGCAAAATGGACGGTAACCGGGCCGCTATCATGGACTTTCCGCACCCCGGACTTCCGACCATTAGCAGGTGATGCCGGCCAGTGGCTGCAATTTCGAGCGCGCGTTTCGCACGGGCTTGGCCCCGAATATCGCGCAAATCGCGATCATGCTGAATGGGTGCAAGGTGGGCCGGATGCGCCTGCGCGAGGGGTTTGGCCCCGGTGAAATGTGCCAGTAGCGCCGCTAAGCTAGACACGCCAAACACCCGCGTGGCGCCGACCCAAGCGGCCTCAGTGCTGCATTCTTCGGGGCAGTATAATTCCGTTTCAAGTGTGCCAGCAGTGACCGCGGCAGGTAGCGCACCCTTGATTGGGATCAGTTTGCCAGAAAGAGATAACTCGCCCAATGACATTATGCGCGCGACTTTATCCTGCGGGAGCATATCAATCGCAGCGAGGATCGCGGCGGCGATTGGCAGATCGAAATGCGCGCCCGTTTTTGGCAGGTCCGCTGGGGAAAGGTTGATCGTGATCCGCTTGGATGGCATCGCCACATTCAAATGCGCGAGTGCGGCGCGCACCCTGTCCTTCGCCTCACTGATGGCTTTGCTGGGAAGCCCAACGATTGAGAATGACGGCAGCCCGGGCGCGAGCGCGCATTCTACCTTAACCGGTCGTGCGACCAATCCGTCGAAAGCGACGGTGTATGTACTTGCGAGCATTGCGCCCCCTCGATGGCATCTTGGGACAGGATTAGCTGCAAGGTGTTTACGATTGGTAAAGCTTCATGAAGGCTGGCCATGCTTCTGGATCGGCGCATGTTTTGTCTCGGCAAGTTGCATTGCAAAAGCCAAAGACCCGTCCTCTAAGTTCAAGAAAATGGGTCACTGGTCCACCGGAATATGGGCAGCTGTCATTCTCTGAGGTGCCTTTTGCAACCGGCTGGGCAGAGAGCGATTTTGGCCCAGGCCAGGGGCCTTTGGGGAGGCCCTTGTCGTATTCGCTCAGCGTTCGATTACGTGCCTCACCCATGGCGCGCCAGCGGCGGAAGGAGGGGTCGTGTAAATGCGCGCTCACATACTCTGCGGCGGCTTGGTCGACTGGCAGCCCGTATCCCGCGATGCGAGCAGCGACAGGTGCATAGAAGGCATCAACCGCCCCATATTCGCCAAATAACCAAGGTCCCTGTCCACCTAGACTGCGCGCGTGATCCCACAGCATGATGATGCGTTTGATATCACGCATAACTGCTTCTGAAGGTCGAAAATCCTGCCATTTATGCCGCAAATTCATAGGGCAGTCACCGCGCAACGCCATGAAACCACTGTGCATTTCAGCCATGAGCGACCGCGCAGCACTCCGACTTTTGGGATCTTTGGGAAGCAATGGCAGCTCAGGGTTCGCCTCAATAATTCCTTCAAAGATTGCGAGGGAATCTGTCCAAACTGCCCCAGAAGGCGCGCGCACCGCAGGGACGGTTGCCGCGGGAAACCACGGCTTCAGGTCTTCCGCAAACCCCGGTTGATAGAACTCGGTGGTGTGAATGTTCACAGGGACCCCAAAGCGCTCGAACAGCAGCCAAGCACGCAGGCTCCAGCTTGAATACGATTTATCGCCGATCAAAAGGTCATATGTCATGAGCCTAGCATAGCTCTGTTAAATGCCGATGTGCCAATGATGTTTTTCCGGCATCGCTATCACGGATGGTGATTGGCGAAATCACCCTCGAATTTATTGCCGTCCCATGTGATCCGCGTGATCGAGAGCGGCTCAATTACTTGTCCAAGGGCCTCATATGGTGTGATGTTGAGCGCACGCGCCCATTGCGTGAGGATCACCCCCATATGGGCAACAATAATAATGTCAGAATAGGTGCCCGTTAACACATCACAGCCAGCATTTACCCTTTCGGTGACGTCATTCCAGCTCTCGCCACCGGGTGCTTTTTGCGTACCGGGGGCATCAAAGAAGGCACGGCATTCGGGACTGTCGATTGCGTCAAACGTTTGGTTTTCCCATTCGCCATAGTGAAATTCGCGAAAGCGTTTTTCATGCGTGAGCCGGGGTCGCGTGCCTTGTACCGCGTCTGCTGTTGTCCGCGTACGGAGCAGATCGCTGCTTATAATGGGCGCGTCGGGCAAAGCGGCGCTGACGCGCGCGATCTGATCGGTGTTGGACAGATCAGCTGGCAAATCGGTCCACCCAACCATCGTCTTTGCATGGGTCGGGCCGTGGCGTACCCACCAAAACCGGGTCACTGCGGGACCTCCGGCAGTGTTCCTTTGAGGGCAAAGGGCAGGCCCGACATAACGGCAATCACGCTGTCGGCTTGCCGTGCTGCTGCTTGATTGAAACGCCCTTGGATGTTGCGAAATGCGCGCCCCATCGAGGTGTCTGGCACGATGCCTTGCCCCACTTCGTTGGTCACGATGACGAACGGCGTGGGTGACTGGCTAAGGGCACCTAACACCCGCGGGACTTCATCAGCGGGGTCGCCGTCCGCCATCATGATTGCCGTCAGCCACATTGTGGCGCAATCAATTAGGACGGCCTCATCCGGTGCCGTCGCGCGTATTGCCGCCACTAGATCAGTTCCCGTCTCAACGGTATCCCAGCCATCACCTGCACGGCTTGTGCGGTGCGCGCGGACTTTTTCCGCCATCTCGTCATCCCAAATTTGTGACGTTGCGAAATATTTTTTCGGCAGGCCGGAGCTGGCTATAAGTCGCTCTGCATAATCGCTTTTTCCAGATGCGGCTCCGCCAGTCACTAGGGTTAGCTTTGGTAAAATCAACATTAATTATGCCCCCTGGTGATCCAACGTCGTGTGCCCCCCGTATCACTTACAAAACCAAACCAACAGTCTTCAGGGGGCAATCATGGCCTTGGATTTCAACAGCGATACAACACTATCCCGTCGTGCGATGAAGGCAGAGCTGCTGGACGCCGAAACGGAATTGCAGCTGGCCTATGCGTGGCGCGATCAACGAGACGAGGCGGCCTTGCACCGGCTGATCACTGCGTACATGCGGCTCGCGATCTCGATGGCTTCGAAGTTTCGTCGCTATGGTGCGCCGATGAACGACCTGATCCAAGAGGCTGGTTTGGGTCTCATGAAAGCTGCCGACAAATTTGATCCCGACCGTGGAGTGCGCTTTTCGACCTATGCGGTGTGGTGGATCAAGGCCTCGATCCAAGACTATGTGATGCGGAATTGGTCGATGGTTCGGACCGGTTCGACGTCCTCGCAGAAGTCTCTCTTTTTCAACATGCGTCGCGTGCAAGCCCGGCTGGAGCGTGAGGCGCAATCCGCCGGCGAAAACCTAGACCGGCACCAATTGCGCCAGATGATCGCGACAGAGGTTGGTGTGCCGCTGCACGATGTTGAGATGATGGAAGGACGTTTGTCCGGCTCCGATTTTTCATTGAACGCGACGCAATCATCCGAGGATGAGGGCCGTGAATGGATTGACGCGCTTGAGGATGATGGCGCGCAAGCCGCTGAAACCGTAGAGCACCGTCACGACACCGATACTCTGCGGGAATGGCTGCTGTGCGCTCTCAACGCTCTTAATGAACGTGAACGGTTCATCGTGCGTGAGCGGAAGCTTCGCGATGCACCCCGGACGCTCGAAAGTCTTGGCCAAGAGCTGAAACTGAGCAAGGAACGTGTGCGCCAGCTGGAGGCCGCGGCTTTCACTAAAATGCGCAAAAGCCTTGAAGGTCAGTCCAAAGAGGTTCGAGCCTTTTTCGTATGATTTTTAGCAAACTGTTGCTTACTGGGGTCGCGTTGGCATGTGCAAGCGCGACCCTATCTACGTCTGCGGGGGCGCAAGATGATTGGATCGCGCGCTTGACTGATGCTGACGTGGCTTTGTTGGGCGAAATTCACGACAATCCGGAGCATCACGTGCGGCAAGCAGAGGCCATTGCGTCCCTTGCGCCATCAGCCGTCGTGTTTGAAATGTTGACGCCAGAGCAAGCCGAAACGCTGTCGGCGGGCTTGCCGGATCGGGCCGAAGATGCGGCCCAGCTGTTGGAATGGAACGCCTCTGGCTGGCCTGACTACACAATATATCATCCGGTCTTTGTTGCGGCGAATGGTGCTGCAATTTATGGTGCCGCCCTGCTTCGTGACCAAGTTCGCGCTGCAGTGTCTGGCGATATAACCGCCATTTTCGGCGATGGCGCCGACGCGTTCGGACTGCATCAACCGCTTGAACCATCTGAACAAAAGGCCCGCGAGGCGATGCAAATGTCGGCGCATTGTGATGCGTTACCAGCCAACATGTTGCCCGGCATGGTGGCGGCGCAACGCTTGCGGGATGCACATTTTTCGCGTGTGACGCTTCAAGCGCTGGATGAAACGGGCGGCCCGGTTGTCGTCATCACGGGCAATGGCCATGCGCGCAAAGACTGGGGCATGCCGGTCTACCTCGCGGCAGCGGCACCAGAGGTGACAGTGCGCACGCTTGGCCAGTTTGAAGACGTCCCCGCGGCGGACGCGCCATTTGACGTCACCCTTGTTTCAAGCGCGGCAGAGCGTCCCGATCCATGTCTGGCCTTTCGCTGATCTTGCTCCTTGCGGCGGCGCACCGTAACGTCCAGCCAACTTAACTGCCGCGG
>Ga0228670_1001370_pt1 | contig 10693 bp, 5 predicted proteins | sample 85DmetaG_FD_182785 | JGI IMG/M metagenome (GOLD analysis project Ga0228670, IMG submission 182785) | Seawater microbial communities from Monterey Bay, California, United States - 85D | ecosystem: Environmental > Aquatic > Marine > Coastal | place: USA: California | collected 2016-10-13
ATAAATCTATCAATAATTTTTTTACGATAACCTTCTACTAAGAGTGTAGCTTCTCCTGCTTCTTCAATTGTAATAGTATTAATACAAGAACAACTACATCCAGAACTATACTTATTTCCATATGTATATTTATTTTCTAAATATTTAAAATTATCTAGTTCATATTTGGTAGTATTTAATTTTTTCATAGGTAATATATCTACTTGATCTATGCATCTTTTTCTTTTCTTAGTATCTTTAGTATGACTTGTAGTTATATTACGTTCTAACACTAATTTTTTTGCGGTTAAACATTCTTGAATAACATTACCAATAACTCCTTTACTTCTTAATTTTTCTTCATCTTTTTTATGAATTACGATTGGTAATTGTTTTATACCTGAATCTTTTATAATAATAAGATTTTTATAATCTGAATTATAAATATATATTTTATCATAATTAATAATACTTAAATGAATAGGATTCTTACTAAAGCTATCAAATCTCTCATATTTATTTATCAAAGTATGTAAATATGTATTTTTACATTTTTTTAGATTTTCACGTATATTTTTACAATAATCATCTTCTAATTGTAATACTTCACTATAAATAATATCTATATTGCCTTCTACTATTAAAGTATAATCATCATTAATATCTTTTTGTTTTAGTTTAGTAAATATTGAATTATATTTACATCCACAATAACAATCAATATATTCATTTTTAACTATATTTTCATATATTGTATCACGCTTTTCATATATACTATTTTTTGCTAATGTAATTAGTTGTTTTACACTAATTGTTTTTACTTCTTCTTTTATTTCTTCTGTTACTTCTACATTTCGTAATGTTGAATTAAATACACCCATTTTAGTACTATTGTTTTATTAACTATATTATTTTATTTAATTAATTAAATAAATTCAATTTTTTATAAAACTAAATCAAACTATTAAAAATAATAATAAAAATATTCTTGTATCTAGATAGAGTTTATTACATTTACTAAAAAAAATTTAAAAATTAAATTATATAATGTATCTAGATACATATATTTTTATTACTATTATTTTTTATCCTTCATCTTTTTTGTATCATGCATAGTAATTATTGGCTTACTATTTTTTATTACATTTGGAAAATTTTTAGTATCACATTTACATTTGCTGTTACCTTCAATTAAATATTTCAATACAGTTGGTTGTTTAAACTGTGACACATTATTTGCTATATCAAATTTATGTAACATTTTTATATCTGGAATTATAGTTTATAATATATAATATATAATATATAATATATATTATTTTCAATTTTTATAGTAACTATTATTCTAGATACTAAAAAAATTGAAAATAATGTTAAATAGTATAAAAAGTTAATATACTATTTAATTATTTTATACATATTTGAATTTAAAGAACAAAATTTAAAACAATTTACTACACTATATACACAAACATAAAAAACTATACTAAATATAATATAAATTATAAAAATATCTCTGGATACATCTTTTAAAAACTAAATAATAAAAAAATAAATAAAAAAAATAATATATATATAATAATACAATAAATTAAACATTTTATTTTTTAGTGTATTCTAAAAACTTAGTTTTTTCTTTTTCTCTTTCAAGTTTTTCTTTGTCTTCTAGTAAAGGTATTTTACATTCAAGTTCTACAATATTTTCATTTTTTATAGTGGCTATCATATTTGTGTAGCCCTTATACCATTTTGAAATAAATTTAAAATTATAATATGTAAAATCAATATCATCATGGTCTTGTTTCAACAATTCTTTAATTTTAGCATCTAAAGAAATTATTCTATCATTACGCTTTTTTTTTTCTAAATTTTTAGATTCTTTTTCTAAATATTTAGAGTCTTTTTCTAATAATACAGAAGATATTGTTTCTAATTCAGCAAGTTTGTCTTTTAATAAAATTTCATTATTTTCTAACAAAACAAGCATGTCAGAAAACTTAGTATCCTTATCATCTAATTTTTTATTAATAATATATGTTTTTAAACGTTCTATTTTTTCATAACACTCCAGCCATAATTCATCAATTATATCTTTTTGTTCTTTATAAGTTTCTTCTTGATTTATTTCTGGTATTTTAAATTCATTCAAATATGTTTGTATATCATTAAAATAATTAACTTTTTCATATTTTTTTAGATCAAAATTACTAATATATATAGAAGTCTCATCAATATCTACTTTTATTAGTTCATCTTTTGATATTGTAGAACTATTATATTCAAATTTTTTTTCACAATATGATTCTGCACATTTTTCTTTTTGTTTCTCATATTCATCTTCATCTTGATGTTCTACACTTTCATCATCACCACAAGCTAAATTTTTTATTTCAATTTTTTTAACAATAAACTTGATAAATTCAATTGTGATTTTTATAATATCTTCAAAAGTGTATGTGTTTTTAAATCTTAATATATCTAAAGGTCCAAGCATAAATGTGTCATATTCCTGATATTCATCTATATTTAGACTTGTAAATAATTGTAAATACATAAGATTACATATAACTACATATACATATTCTTTACTTTCTTTAATTTTATCTTGTATTAAACGTTCTTCATATTCAATTGGATAATAATCATCCACCCTCACTATTTCTATAATTTGTGTTCTTTTTTCTCCTCCTACAAAATACTCTATCGTTAATTGTTCAAACATATTTCCTAATAAAATGTATTATTCTTCAAAACTTAATTATACAATTAATAATTATATTTATACATATTTAACTATATTTTTTTCAATTTTTATATTTTTAAATTAATTTTATATTATTTTATTTTTATCTAAAAAATTAATAATTATAATAAAACTATTCTTTTATCCAGAACTATTTTATATTATTTTACAAAAATTTGAATTTAAAGAACAAAAAATTAAAACAAATAACTACATCATTATACACAAACATAAAAAACTATACTAATTAATATAAAATGATTATATAAACCATATAAAATCATATAAATCATAAAATGTCTCTGGATACATCTTTTTTTTACTAAATAATAAAAAAATTAAAACTTAAAATATATAAAAGATTAAAATAGTAAATATATAAAAAATAAATATATAAAATAATAAAAACAATAATTTAAATTACATTATACATTATAATTTTTTTAATAAAAGCCTTGTACATTTAGAATCTTTAATTACATTTCTAATATATCCCATTCTTCTTAAATATTCTTCATCTTTTATATTAATTACAATAGGAATAATTTCATCATCTATATATGTATAATAATCCATATTATAACAAGCACTATAAATACTTATCGAATCATCTTCATCTTTATAATCATCACAATTATTAGAAACAATATGTAATAATTCTGGATTCTCACATTTTTGACCAATAATATGTATAAAATTTAAAGATTCCATAAAATTATCTATTATTTTTTTACGATAACCTTCTACTAATATTGTTGCACCTTCTATATCTTCATTAGTAATAGTATTTACACAAGAACATAAACAACATGATGACATATTAGATTTTAAATATTTAACTATATCTTTTTCATTACTAGATTTAACTATACTTTTTTTATTAGGTAATATATCTAATTTTTCTATTTCTCTTTTACGCTTTTTACTATTTTTATTATTTTTACTATTTTCATTATAATCTTTATTTATATTATTCTCTAATAATAACTTTTTTGCTGTTAAACATTCTTGAATAACATCACCAATAAATCCTTTACTTCTTAATTTTTCTTCATCCTTTTTATTAATTATAATTGGTAAATGTTTAATTCCTGAATCTTTAATAATAATAAGAGTTTTATAATCTGAATCATAAATATCTATTTCATTAATAATACTACGAGTATGTAAATGAATTACATTTTTAATAATGTTATTACAACCATAATATATATTTTTTAAATTATGTAAATATGTATTTTCACATTTTTTAAATTCTTTATGTATTCCCATACGATAAGCATCTTCTATTTTAATAACTTCATTATAAATCATATCAATATTACCTACTACTACTAAAGTATAATCATCAACAACATCTTTTTGTTTGAGTTTTGTAAAAATCTTATTATATTTACATCCACAATAACAATCAATATATTTATTATTCTTAATTATACTTTTATATATTGTATCTCGATTATTATAAATTTTATCTTTTTCTATTGTAATTTGTTGTTTTATACTAATTTCTTTTACTTCTTCTTTTATTTCTTCTTTTATATATTCTTTTATATCTTCGTTTATTTCTATACTACGTAATAATGAATTAACTACACCCATTTTTTTAATATTATTTTATACTACTTAACTATTAATTATTTAAATCAATTTTTTATATATAAAATAATAATTAAAATTAAACTAAAAACTAAAAATAATAAAAATTGAAAATAAAAAATATAATTAAATTGAATTAAATGTAAAACTATCAAGATGACTATAATATATAAATATCAATCTTTAATTAATAAAGTAATTCAAAAAAAACTATGGCACCGTTTAGTATATAATCCAAATGCAATTCCTTTATTAGAACAAAATATAGATAAAATTAATTGGAAACATTTATCATATAATTCAAATGCTATTCCTTTATTAAAAAAACATATTAATAAAATTAATTGGAATGCTTTATCACTAAATTCAAATGCTATTCCTTTATTAGAAAAACATATTAATAAAATTAATTGGGATAATTTATCACAAAATCCAAATGCTATACATTTATTAGAACAAAATAGTGATAAAATTAAATGGTATTATTTAGCAATGAATATAAATGCTATTCATTTATTAGAACAATATATTGATAAAATTGATTGGGAAAATTTATCAGAAAATCCAAACGCAATTCCTTTATTAGAAAAACATATTGATAAAATTGATTGGGATGCTTTATCATTCAATACAAATTCTATTCCTTTATTACACAAATATATTAATAAAATTTATTGGAATACTTTATCATATAATCCAAATGCTATTCCTTTATTAGAACAAAATATAGATAAAATTAATTGGCATAATTTATCAGAAAATTATAATGCTATTCATTTATTAGAGCAAAATCCTGATAAAATTAATTGGCTAAATTTATCGTGTAATGAAAATGCTATGCATTTATTAGAACACAATATAGATAAAATTAATTGGTGGGCTTTATCAGTAAATCCTAATTTATTTGAATTAGATTATCTTGCTATGAGTAAAGAAAGAACTAAACTTATAGAACAAGAACTATTATCAAAAGCACTACATCCTTCCAGAATTAGTAAGTATTTAGATTATTATCTTGAAAATGGAGGTGATATTTGGGATTTTGAATATTAACTTTTTATTATTTTTTTATAATCATAAACTATATTGATTTAATTTACATTTATTTGAATTTAAAGAACAAAAACTTAAAACAATTTACTACACCATAAACACAAATATAAAAAACTATACTAATTATTATAAAAATATTATATAAATCATATAAACTATTATATAAATTATAAAATGTCTCTGGATACATCTTTTTAAAAACTAAATAATAAAAAAAATAAAAAAAGTTTGAATAAATAGTATTGATAATTGATTTAATTTATATGATTATTTGATGTTAGTTATAATTTAGATAAATTCTTTCCAAAAGTCTATATTTAAATCTTTTAACATATTCCACTCAATTCTATAATTACTCCAAGAACAAGCATTTAATAATTCAATAAATTTATTTGATTTTATAGCATTTAATATATTATTAGCAATATCATTATTATCTTCTTGAATAGCTATTGCCCCATCAGTTAATCCATATAATCCTTTATCATCATAAAATGAGTTGTATGTAGAGGTTTCTCCAAATATAATTTTTTTTATTTCAAAGTGTCCATTGTTTTTATGTTCTGAATACATATATCTTATGCCCTTTTCAGGTGTTGATAAAATACAAGGATATTTAAATTTATTAGTTTTAGTTCTACTTGTCCATTTTTTATCATTTCCATAAGCAGACCTACTATAAATTATTTCTATTTTTTTATTATTATTAGTAATATTTTTAATTAATTTATATTTTTTATTAGCTAACCAATTTAATTTACTTATATCAATCAAATGTTCTTTTCCATCTTCATCAATAATTTTAGATTTAAAATTATTATTAATTTCTTTTTTCAATAGATAATAATCATATCTAGTTCCACATTTAAAAGTTTTTACTCCATCTTTTGTATCATGTATTTCTAAGTAAATTATAGTATTAGTCTTTGTCATTAATTCAAATAATCCATATATTTTAGATTTATTAGAAACTGGTTTTCTCCACAACGCAGGATGAACATATAAAAGTAATCCATTACTTTTTAATATTTGTATACTATATTTTACAAATAAATCCCATAATGTATTTCTACTATTTTCAGTTAAATTATAAGGAGGATTTCCAATAACAGCATCAAAACCATCAATATCCCATTTATCTTTAATATCTATTTCTAATGTATTTCCTTCATTATAATTCAACTTATATTCAGTATAAGGATCAATTAATAATTTACAGATAAATATATTTGTAGAATTAATATCACTAAAATACAAACATTCTTCTAGAATTGTTTTATATTGTAGTTTTTTATCAGGAATAATGTCTTTAAGACCATTCATAAATCTATCAATAATATCAACAATAAATCCACCTTTACCCGCACATGGTTCAAAAACTTTTTTAGGTGTTGTCCAAAATACTACTGGTATTTTATCTAACATCTCCTGTCTCAACTTAAATGGAGTAGAAACTTCTGCGTTGCTTTTCTTTTCAAGTTCTTGTGGAATTAAATACTTATCAATAAGATTAGATAGTTCCCTATTATTTTTAATATTTTTCATAAATAGTTCCTTAACAGTCCTAATAATTTGATTTGTTTCTTTATCATCTTTCATATATTTAATATAAAGATTAATAAAGTTTTTGATTATTTTTGAATCAATTGATTTACCCCACCAACTTTTAGTTTGGTCAATTAAAATATTATATATATAATTATCATTCTCAATAATATTAAACATTTCTATAAATGAAGTCTTTTTATTATGAATTGTTAATAGACATATAAGAGGTATAATATGTTTTAAAATATCCATATAATTAATTTTTTTATCTTCTTTTTCTTTACTTTCTTTATATAAGTATTCTATTTCATCATTATTTTTTGTTTCATCATTATTTTTATTTTTTTCAACAGGTTTCTTTTCAATACCTTTTTTTATTTTTTCATCTTCTTCTTCATCTTCTTTCATTTTATCTATTAATTCTTTTTGTTGTTGTGTAGGTGTCGTATTACTAAACATAGCATTAAATATTTCTTGTTCTTTTTGTGTAAGAAGCATTTCTTTAAAACGAAGACGATTTAAGAACTGATTAAGAGCATTTTCAGTATTAGATGTATATAGTTCATATACATTTTCACATAAAGCAGTAATTTTAGTAACATCATTTCCAAAAGATGGCATCCAATGATCACCATTTAAATTTATAAGTCTTTCCTGAAGAATAAATTTAGTCGCATCTTTTGGATGATTATCAGGTTTTATTAATGAAGCATAATTAATTACAGAAGTTTCTATTACTCTATGAATATTCAAATCTATCACAAAACCACATTTTTTATTTGTAGCTTCAGTCATACAACGAAACATCATCTGATAAATCATATCAAAACCCATACAATTATTTAATAATAATACAATATCACAATTATTAATTGATACACCTAAACTACATTGTTTTCCACTCAATACTAACACCCCTTTCTTACACCTATGTCTTGCCTTAATACGAGCATCTTCTATACTTTGTTTTGGATTATTTGTTGTTTTACTATTGATACTAATTATTTCATAATCTGTAATAACCTTATTTTGTTCCAATAATTTTATTGTTGCTTTTGATATTTTATCAATATTATCTTGAGGTAAGAACGCCATTATAATCATGGGTTCATTTTTAAAATCACCTTCACCAATAAATCTAGATTTAGTTTCAGGATTATTAGAGATATTCTTAATTCTTTCCATATAAACATTATTACGTGGATAGTTTTCATCATAAATATCTCCAAATTCATCCTTACTTTTTTTTCCAAATATTCTATAAAATATATCTAATACTTTATCAGGTGCTTGAAAAGTAGATTCAATTATTTTATTACTAACATATTTTTCATCATTAAGTAAGAATCTTCCTTCCATTGAATCACCATCATATTCATGCTCCTTTAATTTATTTCTATTTTTAATTTTCTCTATTGTATCTTCTGATAATTTATCAGTTAATAACCATAATTCAGGATATTTAGAATATTCGACAATTATATTATTCATTGAATATTTTTTAATTATTTTATCAATATCAACACCATGTTTCTGAACTAATCTATCAATATTACCTTCTTTTATTATATTTTTACATAGTTTTATATCTTCTAAATCCCATAGTATCCAACTATCTTTTGGAATGTTATAATCATTTATAGGTTTAGAATATGTAGCAGTTATTTGAACTGTAAATGATGTTTTTCCATAAAATTCTAATGTTTTCTGTGCTAATTCGGTAGTTCCACCGTTATGACTTTCATCAATAAATCTCATATTAATTGACATTTTATGTAACCAATCTATTTTAGAAATAGGTTTATCTTCCATAATTTCCTTATCTTTTATATCATATTTTTCTATAAGTTTTTTTATTTCGTTATCGCTATATTTTTTTTCTACTTTAATCTTATCTTTATTAAGATATTTTTTTATTGTTCTTTTTTTATCTGTTAAAGTAATTTTTAAATCATCAATCTTATTTTCTAAATATTGTTTAGAACATAGAATAATATTTTTTTTTGTTAATATAGGTTGTTTATTTTGTCCATTTAATACAACAATATTAAAATCATTTAATTGGATACAATCAAATACTTTTCGTTGTTGTTCTATTGTTTCATTAGGAGCAGTTGTTAATATTAAATAATTACATTCATCTTTATCTTTACTATCCTTAATAATACACCCACCAATAATATAACTTTTTCCACTTCTTTGAATATGTCCCCATAAAATTTTTTTCTTTCCACTATTCTTCATTTTTAGAGTTTTTAACACACCAAGATGTTGATGCATTTTTAAAATTAATGTATTTTTATTTAAATCTATAATACTATCTAATGATTTATTTACAAAATACATTTTAAAATGATGATATGCTTGATTTAAATCATTCCAATCAATTATAATTGTATCTTCTTTTTCTAATATTAATCTTAATTGTTTATTCGTTTCTTCGATACCTTTTTTCATACTTTGAAAATCATTGTTATTTCTAATACAAATACATAAAGACATTGTAAATCCATCATCATTATATTGTTGAAAATTAGTCAATATTTTATCAATATCTAATTTACCAACTTGTGTTTTATTTAAATTTTTTGATGTTGTGACTAATAAATGTTTATTATTTTCTTTTAAAATACCAGTTAAATCAGATGCGTCACCTTTATCTTTAATATTTATAAGATTATTTTTTTCATTATAAAATACATCTTTAATACTTATATTTTTACTTATTGTTTTTTTATTAAAATTTCCTTTACAAATATCATATGAATTTAGTTTATCTACCAAACCAAGACCAGCAAATAATCGTAATAATGACTCTTGTTTATCTTTACCAATCCATGGTTCTTCTAACCATTTTATAATATTGTCTTCTTTAAAATTTTGAATAAATTCATAAAGGTCTTTAAATGTAGCCATATTAATAGATTCTTTATTTATTACTTCATTATTTTTTAAAATCAATTTTGTTAAATTTAAATTATTACTATTTTTCTGTATTTTATTATTATTTTTTATATTATTTACTGACATTTATTACTGATAAATTAATATAAATATTTAGATCTTTTTATTATATACTATTATAAATATAATTTATTATATTTTTAAATAAACTATTTATATTAAAAAATAAAAAATAAATTAATATAAAATAAAAGCAGTTATCCAGATACAATTATTAAAAACACACTATAATATCCTACACAATTACCTCAATATCAACAAAATGATTATAATAATATTAAACTTTTAATACTATATCAACTATATAAACTGTATCAATTATATAAATTATCTCATAATATTTTTATTTAAAGAAAAAGATTAATTATTTTACAAAAATTTGAATTTAAAGAACAAAAACTATTAATTATTTTACAAATATTTGAATTTAAAGAACAAAAACTATTAATTATTTTACAAAAATTTGAATTTAAAGAACAACCCATAATTATTTTACAAAAATTTGAATTTAAAGAACGAAAATTTAAAACAAAATTACTACACTATATACACAAACATAAAAAATTATACTAATTATAATATAAATCATAAAATGTCTCTGGATACATCTTTTTAAAAAGTAAATAATAAAAAAATTAAAATAAAATATATAAAAGTAAATAATAAAAAAAATAAATAATAAAAAAAGTAAATAATGAAAAAAGTAAATAATGAAAAAAGTAAATAATAAAAATTGAAAATAAAAAATAGAATTAACTAAAATTAAATAGAAACCTATCAAGATGACTATAATATATAAATATCAAT
>Ga0228670_1001383_pt1 | contig 10598 bp, 5 predicted proteins | sample 85DmetaG_FD_182785 | JGI IMG/M metagenome (GOLD analysis project Ga0228670, IMG submission 182785) | Seawater microbial communities from Monterey Bay, California, United States - 85D | ecosystem: Environmental > Aquatic > Marine > Coastal | place: USA: California | collected 2016-10-13
TGATAATGGAAAATTTTTATTAAATACAATTTTAATAAATTATTTAAAAATATATCAAGAAACCCATAATGTTGAAAATTTAGAAACAGAATTAGCACTAATTAAAGAAAAACATACAATGATAATGACAAATGCTTCTATAAATCAACCCAATCACCCTCAAAAACCTAGTCTTAATCAACCAGGATTTAAAAAAACACAACCATCGATTATACAATACCCTAATAAAGAAAGATTGGAGAAAGATAATGATAAAGATGCTACAGATAGTGATGGTAATGCTATATTAGTAGGTGATTATGCTTTGTTAAAAGAAGATAATACTAGAAAATTGTATAAAAGAACATTAATAGGAAATAATGAAATGTGGATTATGGAAGATTTATCTACTCTTTATAAATTAATCCAAGATAAAAGAAATAATTGTATAGAAAATCCAGAACTAAATTTACAAGATGAGAGTTTATATGATTTAGATTTAGATAGTTTAAAATGTATTGAAAAAGATTATATAGAAGAAGATATAAATAATATGAATGAAGAACAAACTAAAGTAGAATTACAAATTAATGAGTTACAAAAAGAATTAGATTATGTAAAAAATATACCTATAATAATTGCTAATGTAAATAAAGAAATGGTTAATTTACGATTAAATCTTATTAATAAAGTAAATACTGAAAAACTATCAATAAAAAATAAAGAAGAACAACTTAAATTAGAAGAAGATAAAATTAAAGAAACTCTAGAAACAACTAAACTTTGTATTCATTTTAAATTAACAAATAAATTTAATCAAATAGAGTCAAATTATGATAAATATATTGCTGCTAATGTAATTTTAGAACATTTTGAAAATACAGAATATAATTATAATAATTCTAGTGAAATTAATGACAATACCAATAATACAAACAATACAAATAATACAAATGTAGATTATAATAATTATAATACAAAAGACAATAATAAAAATTGGACGTATTGTAAAGTATGCGACCAACACTTATTATGTAATCATCATAAATTAGCAATCAGTTATTTAATTAATAAATCTAAAAATGAAATGGATAATCAATATGATAATAATGAAATAATAAAACCCTACAATAAAATAGATTTTGATAGAATTGCTGATATTTATGGAACAGAAATTGATGGTGCTTTTATTTGTAATGTATGTGGTGTTGAAATCAAAACAACTGATGTTGAAGAGTTTGAAGATTTTTATAAAGGTGAAGATGGAGGTGTAATAAAAACAAGAGAACTTACAGAAGCAATACCTATTATAAAAAAACAAAAAGAATATATTGAAAAGATGATAAATAATTTAATTATTGGTAATGAACTTGAAAAAGAAATAATGAAAAAACGTATTCATATTTACAAAACAATAAAAGAAATAGCGAATATAGAACATCTTAATAATTCATTTAGTATTGATGATGAGGTAGAAATGCTAAATTTCTTAAAATCTTTTACATTTGAAACAAAAGATAGATTTTTAGATTTTTATAGAACAAAAACACCTGAAATATTAAAACGCCCTGAATTATTAAGTAAATTAATTAATAATCAAGAACTTAATCATATGATTGCTGATATAGGTGCCCGATTTTTAATAATTTTACAAACAAGTAAAATTAATTATAGATTGCCATTAAATTATAATAGTATAGGATATCCATTAATTAATGATTATAATGAAAAAGATGGTGTTGAATTTATAATGTATATTTTGGCAAAAATGATAGAGGTTCCTGCGTATTATTCATTAGGTGATAATAATACAACTATTACTGAATTTAAATTAATAGAAAGAATTAAAAAACAAGTTGAAAATGATAATTTAGTAAAAAATAAATTAATTACAGCATTAAATGAGAAATCTAATACAATAAATACTATAAATGATTTTGAAAACTATTATAGTAATAGATGGAGAGAATTTAAGCCTCGTTTAGAATATAATGATATTACATGGCATCCAGTTAAATTATTAAATAGTGCTAATTTAAAAGAAGTATCCTATGCGAATATTGATAAAATGATAAATGTAGGTAATGAAAATAAAATTTATTATGCTCTTAATGTAATCAATAAAATAAATACTGTTATTGATAATTCAACAAAATCAAATTATTCTATGTTATTAAATAATTGTTGTCCTGAAGAATATAAGAATGATACTAAATTTGATTATATGAATTACTTTAATAAAAAAAATAGTGAAATACCTAAAACCATTAATTTATTCAGTGAAGTAACAACTATTTTAAGTAAAATAAAATCTATTTTAACTGTTGAAAAAACAAATATAGTATTTGAACCTTTATATAAACCATCAGAAGCACGTATTAAAGTTAATTATGAAACAATTGAAAATGATGATGTTAAAGAGATGTATAAAAAATATATTGAAAAAGGTATTTATAAAGGTAAAGAACATATTTATGATAAATATGATCGTTGTATTTTATCTAATGTTAAAAAAGTTGATATTGAAAAAGAAACTTATAATATACATTCGGATTATAATAGAATAAAAGAAGCAATTTACTATGGAAATACATTTAAATTTAGAGATTTAGAAAATAAATTAGAAAATGAAACTTGTATTCATTATAACTATGACGATGGTTTAATAGATAATTTTAATAATGATGAACAACAATCTTTATCTAGTAAATGTTCTCTAGATATAAATTTAGAGTTAGATAAAAATGTAGAATACCAACAAATAGAAAAAAATAAGATTAAAGACATTATTAAAAAAATGCCTAAATTATCTATATTAGATTACTTAAAAGATTTTGTTAATAAAATAGAAGAAAATGAAGATGATATATTTACGATAGACCAAGAACAACAAACACAAAAAAAGAAACAACAATCAAAACAATCTATGTTTGATGTATATAAACAAATTACAAATTTAACAAATAGTATTGATAATGAAATTGATGATATAGTAAAGAAAATAACATCAACTGAAAAAAATTATATAAAATATAAAACAATTTTAACAAATTTAGGTGATTTTAAACAATTATATGAAGATTATAAATTAAACCATAATGCTTATGGTAATGGTAATTCTAATGGTAATGATGATGATAATGATAATGATGTTAATTATAATAGTAATTTATTTAGAAATAGAAAAAAGGAAGAATATTTACAATTTAGTATTAAATTCTTAAATGATGTTATGAACCAAATAAAATATGGTAAATTATCAAATCCAATACATAAAGATAAAATACGTTTAGAATATCGTTCTTTTATAAATTATGGTGAAAAAGAAACATTATTTTCGTTATTAAGTGAAACAACGAGAGAATTATATAATTTTGTAAAAGATATTAAAAGTAAAGAAAAATATAAACTTCTTTTTCCAGAGTTTGTAAGCACACTTTTACATTATATTAATGTAATCTCATTATCTAATTTATATACTATATTAAATAAAAATAATATTGGTAAAAAAGAAAGTGAAATAATAGATTATGAATTTAAACTTGATGAAGAACCAAGTCGTGATATGCTAGAATTAAATAAAGAATTAAATTTAGGATTAGAAGATGAACTATTATATGATACTGAAGAAGATAATAATGTAAATTTTATAGAAAACTTTGAAATTAAAAAAAGTAATAATATAAAAATAGTAAATGAATTCATACTTTCTTATCTAGATTATATTCATAGTAATCAAAAATTATATGATAGTTTAACCGATGATAAAATAAAAAAAGAAATAACTCAATATAATCAGAAAAAGATTGAAAGAACATTAAATACATTTAAAAAATTAAGTGAAGAAGGTAATGAATATAAAAGAGCAATGTTAATGGCACAAATGAAAATAACTAAAACCATTGATTATAAAAATTTATCAACCATTGTTGATGAAATGACAGAACAAGACCAAAATGAAGAAGCATTATTAGAAACAAATGATAGTTATGAAATAAATAATGAATTTGAACCTAGTGATAGTAATGAGTTTGATTATATAGATACGAGAGATACAACAAGAGATGAATTAGAACAACATGTTGTTATATCACAAGAAGATGATGTAGGAGACCAAGATTATTATAGTCAGGTTGTTGATGAATAAAAAAAATGTTGATTGCACATGTAGTGCTTTAATGTTGGTGCACAGTAGGTGCTTTGTTATTTAATATATTTATTTGCTTTAATTGTATGGTATTTTTTTTGGTATATTTTATTATTCTTTAGTGTAATTCATTGAGTTCTGTTATTGCTGGATGGTTTGTAAATGTTTGTTTGGTTTACACCAGAACATACATTAGCAACGCACAGTCAACTCAGTTGAACTTGAAACACAAGAACAATGATGTTATCAGTTGAGATAAACTCAACCTATTGAAACCCACAAATAGATGTGAGTTGGAGCAGAAAGAATATATCAAAGATAACATAACACCTATACAATAACAACAATATATATATATTAATTACACTTTTTCATATTAAAAAATAAAAAAATCAATTTTTGAAGATTTTATGAAATTTTCCGTTTTTTTAAATTTAAAGTTTTTATTTTATAATTTTAAATGTTTTATTTTTTAATTCTATTATACTATATTTTTTATCATATTATTATATAGTATAATAATAGTAATAAAAATGAATACACTATACACATATATAATAATAGTAATAATAGTATTATTATTATTATTCTTAACTACATATATATATAAAAAAGAATCATTTATAAATTCAACAACAATTCCAAACACAACAATCTCAAATAATGAATTATACAAATCACCATCAAATGATGATACAAAACCAATAGAAATAAAAAAACAAATTGCCTTACCAGCAAATCAATTAAATAGTAATGAATTAGCAGAAATAGATAGTAATATATTAAGACAAAATCGCACCTTAAAAAAGTTTTCTATGACTGATGAATTAGATATGTATCAAATGTATAATGTTTTAAAACAACAAAAAGAACAAAATTATAAGTTTGATTTTAATACAATAACTAAAGATACAATAAAACCTAAAGATAATACAACACCTAAAGTAAAAAAGAGTGAAACATTAATAAATAAAAATTCAGGTGAAATAAATAAAGTAGATTTAGACTTATTTACTAGATTAAAATTAGAAATAATAACAGCATTTAATATTTTAATACTTAATTTAAATTATTATGTTGAATACCATCCATACCATTTTTTTAAAATAATAAATTCAAATTTAATATCTTCTGAAATAAAAGATGTATCCAGAACAAACTATATATTTACATTAACATTAGCAAGAGAATATAAGTATCAACAGTTTATTGTTTATTATGATATTGACTTAATAAAAACAAATACTAATAATATTAATAATATTAATACTAATAATACTAATATTAATAATAATTCTAACACTAATTATAAATTAGTATTTAATAAAATAGAATTAAGAGGTGTTCCAGTTCCAAAAACAGTAGAATTTCACGAAAATAGTAAAGTAGAATTAGATACTACTCTAGAGACTACTAAAAATAATTTAGAAAAAGAAAAATTAAATGAACTAAATAAATATAAAGAAGATAATTATTATTATAAAGACCAGATTAGTGATAATGCTGAATTTGATGTATTACCTAATGATGAAAATAGTAAATTATTTCAAAGACAAAATACAAAGTTTATTAATACTTATGAACGAACAGATATGGATCCAACATTATTAGATAAAAATAGTGTATCTGCAAAAATAGATGAAAAAATGATGAGTATAGCAAAAGACCAACAGTATAAAAATCATAAATGTTTTGGTTTAGTAGATGGTATTAGTAATGAATTACCACAATATAATAATCCAATATTTTGTAAATCATATCATCCAGAGATAAATCAAAAAGGGGTATGGGATGCTCCTTGTCAAATAGATAATGATTGTCCATTTTATAATGCAAATAAAAATTATCCAAATAATAAAGGTAAATGTAATAAAGAAACAGGAATGTGTGAAATGCCTATGGGAGTTATTCCTATAGGTTTTACAAAGTATGGTAAAGTAGAACCTGAATGTTATAATTGTAGTATATTATCCTTAAATAATAAATGTTGTAAAAAACAAAGTGAAGATATAGAGAAAGGAAATGTTGATTATAAATCACCAGATTACATTTTTAATAATGATGAAAAAGAAAGAAAACAATATAAAGAAGAATTAGAAACAATGGGATTAAAAGTAAATCCATCAATTTAATTTATAATTTAATTTATAATTAAATTATAAACATATGTAATTAAGTATAAAATAATGCTTATTAATGGTAAAAATATATCAAGATATAATGCCTATCCTACATTACCAGATTTTTTATTTTTTGTTTTTTTATAAGATATAATATGTCCTAAAGCATTACCCCAACCCCAAATAGTAGAAGCAACAATACCTGCTAAAATCCATTGATTATCAAAATAAAATGAGAATATTAATAAAATACCTATAAGTATATTAGCAATACCTATTTCATATTGAAATTCAGGATAAACATTCCAGCCTATATTATCAGCAACAATACCAGGAACAAAGATATGTGAAATACCAGCGAATAATAAACTACATCCTGATGCTATTAAGAAAGCAATTAATGCTCTTTTTTTAGTAAAACTAACCACGCTACAATACTAAATGCAATAACTAGAAATATAATAAGTAATACTAATGACAACATTTTATAAGATAATTAAATACTATATTAAATATTATATTAAATACTAAATATTAATTATTATAATATATAAATATAAAAAATATGAAGTAAAAATATAAAAAATATGAATAAAAAAATAGGAATAAAACTTTTTATCTATTGAAATGTAAGTAAGTATTTTAATTGTTCTAAATCACTGAGTAATTCATCACGAAGATTAATTAATTCAGTATAATTAGATAAAATAGTATTAATTTTAGTTTTTAAATAAGAAATCATACCATTTAAATGGGTATTAATAGTTTCATTCTTATGAGTATTACCTGAAACAGCATATCTAGATAAAGATACTTTACCATAAATACCTTGTGCTACTTCTAAAAATTGGTCCATTAATCCAGAAAATTTTTCTAAATAAGCATCACTTGCTTTATGTGCTCCGTAAGTAGTAGTTTGAAAATGAAATAATTTCATTACAATTTGATGATTTAATAAATTCATACAAATTTCATTTAATTCTTTTTTAATTTGTTTTGTGTTATTCATATTCATATTCATATTTTTATTTTTATTTTTTTTATTATTATTCTCATTATTAGTTAAACTTTCGACTTTTGTAATATTATTATTATTATTATTCATATCTTCATTATTCACCATAGGTTCAGGTTTATTCATCATTAAATTATTAGTATTGGTTTGTTGATTTATCATAGGTTCAGGATTATTCATCATAGGATCAGGTGTATTCATATTCATCATAGTTTCAGGTTTATTCATCATTAAATTATTAGTATTGGTTTGTTGATTTCTCATATTTGTAAGTTTTTTATTGCGATTATTATTTGTATAATTTTTTTTAGTTTTATTATTACCATTGCTAGAGTTATTACCTTTTTTTTTATTAATTTTATTTATAGAATTCATATTATTTCTAGCATTCATAATGATTTCTTCATTATTATTATTCATTTTAAATAGTATATTTTAAAAATGTATAAAATTTAATAATTAATTATTTAATTAAAGATGTTAATTATTAATATGTTAGATAAATATTTTTTATAAATTAGATAATTATAATAAATTAAATTAATTTAAATAATAAATGTAAAGTAATAAACAAATAATAAATAAAAAGTAATAAGAAATTAAAAGATATTATAAAAATTAAAATAATACAAAAAGTAAAATAGTTAAAAATGAATAATTATTTTATTAATATTGAAAAATTTATCTATAAAAAACATATTTATAATTATCCAATAGAAATTCAAGATAGAGTTAAATATGTATTACAAAATGGAAAAAGATTAAGACCTATATTATGTCTTATATTTAGTAATGTTGATAATACTATTTCTAATGAAATAAATTATAATGAAATAAATAATTATAATCTTAAAACAAATACTGACATTATTTATACAGTAGCATTATGTGTTGAATTATTACATGCTCTTAGTTTAGTTTTAGATGATTTACCAGAGATGGATAATGATTTAATGCGTAGAGATAAGCCTTCTTTTCATATTAAATATGGAACAGAATATACTAATTTTTTTCTTTATTATATGTTTAATACTATTGGATTATTACTTGATAATTGTATGCCATTACACATTAATAATGATATGTATTTAAGTTTATTAATACATTGTTTTAATGATATTAAATATTTATTTCAAGAAAATTTAAATCTATTAATCGATGGTCAATATGATGATTTGGAATTAAATAATAGTATATCTCTAGAGACTAGTTTATTAAAAGAAACATTTGTAAATAAAAATAATAAAAATAATAATAATAAAAATAATAATAATAATGATTTATTTCTTCAAGAAAAAGATATTATAATAGAATTAATTGTTAATAATAATAATAATACAATTACAACATTAGAAATTTTAAATAATATTGAAGTTAATATAGATTTAAATTTAAAGAAAACAAGTTCATTATTTACATTATCTATAACTTTAGGATATATATTACAATTATTTGATAATAAAATAAATTATATTAATAAAGAAGAATATGAATTAATTTATAATTATTTAACTTTATTTGGAAATATATTAGGATATATTTTTCAGATTAGTGATGATATATTAGATTATGAAGATGATATAGAAAAAAATAATCCTAATATATGTAGTATTATAGAACAACTCAATACATTAAATTTAATTAAAAATGGGTGTAATTGGTTATATATAAATAGTATTTATATAAAATACTTAATGGAAAATAGTGATATTGAAAAAGATTGTATAGAAAACAATAATGCGAATGATATAAAAAATAAAAATCATAAAAATGATAAAAAAAATAAAAATCATATTTATATAGATAATAATAAACAAACAAAAAAATTAAGTTTTAATGTAAAAGCAATACATGAAATAATAGAAAAAATAGAAAATAGAGTTTCTAATATAGATGTTAAATTATAGGTTTACACTTCAATTGTTCCTGACCATTCAGCATCAACTAAACCATTCGTAATAGAAGTTTTAGTATTCCAGAAACTATCATGTTTTAAATATTCTTTAATTTTAGTTTTAGTCATTTTACCATTACAATTAGTATGATACATACTCACTAATTTAGACATAAATTGATGGCAATTATTTTTTTCATCAACTAATTCTTCATAAGTGCCAAACATTCCTGTTCGCAATTGATGAATAAGTAGGTGTGAATTTGCCGTCATATAACGATTTTGTCCTGCCATAGATAATAAACTACCCGCACTCGCAACACAACCTTCAATAATAGTATTAATTGGAATTCTAGAATTTTTAATTTTATCATAACCAAAAAAACCAGCCAATAAATCTCCACCATTAGTAGTAATATGTAAATAAATAGGTTTTGGTTTAAACGTGCCAAGATTAGATTTAGTTTCCATCGTTTTCATTTTATGATTTAAACTATCTATTTCAGTAGAAAGTTTATCAATGGTTTCTTTGGTAACATCTGTTTTAAAATAAATATGATTACGGGTTGTATAAACATCTACAGTATTGTCTTTACCAAATAATTTAGGAAATTTAAATGGTGTTGATGGTTCATCATCGTCATCATCATCTTCATTAGATGGTTGGTTAAATCCTGGAATTCCTGGAACTATTTTTTTCATTGTTTGATGAATAATAGTTTCTATATGTTTTTCAAGATGTATATTATTTTTGTTATGTCTGTTTTTATTAGTATTTTTATTAATTAGTCTGTCAGAATAACGGTATGATGGAGAATACATTTTAATATTTAATATCTATTATTAATAATAAAATTATAAAAAATAATATAGTCTTTTTATTGTATTACTTTATAATATGTATTTTTAAATTATAAAAAATATAAATTATTAATTTTATAAATAAAAATAATAATTTAATCAAATAAACTATATCGTCTATTTACAGGAGATAATGAACGGTCTCTATTTATTTTACTATTTTGATTATTATTATCATTATTATTATTATCATTATTATTATTATCATTATTATCATTATTTTTATTATTATTATTATTATTATCATTATTATCATTATTTTTATGACTATATTTTTTAGATTTATGTTGTTTATTAGGAGATTGTGGAGATAAAGATTTAGAGCGATTTTTAGATTGCGAGTTGGTGCGTTTATTACCAGGATTAGTATCATTCATTTTCATTGGGTCAGCCATATATGTTTTTTCAATAAAATTAATTATAAATTGAAAATTTTCCCAAGTATAAAATATTTTATTTTGTATGTAATTTAATCTACATCTTTGTTCTGTAATAATGGGTTTAATTACATTAGATAAATCTTCTATAGTTTGAAATTCTTCTTGATTTTTAAAAAAATCTGATTTTAATATATTTGGTTTA
>Ga0228670_1001390_pt1 | contig 10557 bp, 14 predicted proteins | sample 85DmetaG_FD_182785 | JGI IMG/M metagenome (GOLD analysis project Ga0228670, IMG submission 182785) | Seawater microbial communities from Monterey Bay, California, United States - 85D | ecosystem: Environmental > Aquatic > Marine > Coastal | place: USA: California | collected 2016-10-13
GATCAATTTTATTAATAAAATCTATCAAGTCAGAGTCTAAATATTCATCTGCGTCCAAACTGAATATCCAGTCATTTTTTGAGAATTTTGAGGCTTCTTTTTTTTGCCTGCCATCTCCTAAAAAAGGTTGTATAAAAACTTTAGCGCCAGCTGAGGATGCAATATATCTTGTTGAGTCAGTGCTTTCAGAATCAAGAACTATTATCTCATCACATATTTTGCTCAGACTTTCTATAGCTCTAAGTATATATTTTTCAGCATTCAGAGTTATGATAGTGCCTGTAATCTGATGCATAATTAAATTGACTCGATCATTTTCTCTAATTTATCAAAATGAGCCTCATAAGCATACTGATTATTAGCATAATCGTAACCATTTAAGATAAGTTTATTTCTTAAGTCAGAATCATTTAATAATATGTTTATTTTTTCTGATAGGTCTTTCGAATTTTTTGTTTCAAACAATAGTCCATTTTCTCTATTAGATATAATCTCTGGGACACCTCCTGCATTGCTGCCTATAACAGCTACTTTCATTAACATAGCTTCTGCAACAATTAGTCCAAATGTCTCTTCATAAGTTGGAAGAATAATTATATCGAAACAGGGCATATATGACATAGGTGAATCTACAAAATCAATAAATCTAAGATTATTAATTAAATCATAATCTGTCGCATCCTTTAATAGTCTATTTTTATATTCATTATCCATTGCATGACCAATGATGCATAATTGAATACTATTAGTATATTCATTTATTGCATCTAATACTAAATGTTGACCTTTTTGTTCTTCAATGCGAGAAAAAATGCCAATAGTAGGAATATTCTCATTTAATCCATGTTTACTAAAAAAAATTTCTTTATCTATAACTGTTGAAGAAGGTATGTCAATTCCATAGGTGAGCTTCTTTATTTTATTTGACGGTAATGGCAAATACTTTTTTGCTTCTGCCTCTAATTTATCTGTAATTACTAAAAATAAATCAATATTTTTGTAAATAAATTTATGATAAAAATCTTTTTTTGGTCTAGACAATTTCATTTGTCTATAAAAAATAATTTTAATGCTGTTGGGAGAAAATATTTTTAATATAACTGCAAGAAAGAGATCTTTAGCCCAACTAACATGAAGAAATTCAATATTTTTAGTTATGATGTATTTGCGTAGTAATATGAAGTTTTTAATAAGACGAAATACACCATATTTATGGCATTCTATCTTGTTGTCAGTAATGCTTTGAGTGATGTAAGATTTTCTAGTACAGCCAACATGTATATTACGACCTAGCATCTTGTAATATTTTATAAGTTTTATAAAATACAGCTCAAGCCCTCCTCGGTCTGGAGATAAACAAATAGCTAATATCTTCTCAGTATTCATGCGATGTGACTATTATAGACTTAATCAGAATATAGTAACAAAGAATAATTTGTAAGAAGTATTATTTATTGTTGTAATATACATATGAAAAAGATTCTTGTAACTAGAAATGATCGCTTAGGTGATTTAATGCTCATACTTCCTGCTCTAAGATTAATTAAAACATCTTTGCCTGATATAACTATAGATTGTCTAGCACATAAAAATTATCGAGAACTCAAAACTCTTACTCCATATATAGATGACATTATCACAGATGATGAGTTAAATATTAAAATTTACAAAGAAAAATATGAATGTTCTATATCTTTTTTTTCTACATTTTTGGTTGCATTCAAGTTATGGAAAGGAGGGATAAAAAAAAGATATGCTCCTTCAACTAAATTAGCTCAGATTTTTTTTAACAAAAATATAAAACAAAGAAGGTCAGAATCCATAAAGTCTGAATATGAATATAATAATGATCTAGCAAGATTCTTCATAAGAGATAATGGATACGATGTAAAGACTAGTCAAAATCCTTTAGTAGCTATTGAAAATGATAAGTCAGTACATAGAAAAGAGAAAAAAATTATCTTTTTACATCCATATACAGGTGGCTCATCAAAAACTCTCTCTATCAATGATTTTCTAAAGCTTTGTCATTCATTACAAGAATTTTGTGATTGCAAGTTTATATTACATTGTGATTATAATGATTATGAAAAATGTCGTGTAATAGAAAGTAAATCAAATTCACTAGATATGCAAACAATAAAGCCTACCAATAATCTGAAAAAAATGTTTAAGAACATTATGCAATGTGATCTGTTTATAGCAGGATCTACAGGGCCACTCCATGTAGCAGCAGCAATGAATAAAAAGACTGTTGGTTTTTATCCATCTAAAACATCATCAACTGCTCTAAGATGGGAAACCATGAATAATGAGAATCTAAAGTTATTTTTTACAGATACAGGTAAAAACGATTCGAGTCTAACTATAAACATTCCAGAAGCTGCGAAAGTGATTTTTAAAAAACTACTTAGTTAGTTTTCCTATAGAAGTTAGTACCGTATCAACAGTTATGTGATTAAGACAGTTAGTATGTCCCAGCGGGCATTCCCTTTTAAAGCAAGGACTACAATCTAAATTTTTATAAATAATCTCATGTCTACTCGCTTTACATAATGGAGGTGTGTATTTTGGAGAAGATGATCCATATATACCAACTATGGGTGCATCAACTGCTGAACTTAAATGCATTAAACCAGAATCATTTGAAACTACACATTTCGCATTTGATAATACTTCAACTACGTCCTTTAGACTTGTCTTGCCAATAAGATTAATTATATTAGTTGACTCTAAACTGTTTATCTTATTTTTTATTGAGGTATCCAGTCCCACAAATACTACTTGATAATTTGGAATTAAATTACATGCCAAATTCACCCAATTCTGTACTGGCCATTTTTTAGCTGGACCATATTCTGCATCAGGACATATAACAATATAATTTCTATTTATAGAATATTTTTCTTCAATTTTTTTTTGGCTATCATTAATATTAAATGATGGTTGTAAATCAGTGGTATATTCATTGTTTAAAATATTCAAATATCTATTTACCATACCTTTTTTACGATCTATTTTTTTTATAATCCTATTAACTAAGCCATATCTATATTCTCCTAAATAACTTATTCTATCTTTGATGCCTGCAATGAAAGGAATGATTGCTGATTTAAAACTATTTGTAAGTATATATGATTTAGAGTAGTTATTTCTTCTTAACTTAAAACCCAATTGTAATCGATAAAAAAAAGATAATTTACCATGAGTCGTTTTTGAAATAATAATATTGGTAACATTTGGAAAAAGCATTGCAATGTCTGATAAGTTTTCATTTACCAGTAGGTCTATTTGCAAATCTCTGTGAGATTTTTTTAATGCATTAATAAATGCAGAGCTTATTATTAAGTCCCCTATCCAGGCTGGGGCAACAACAAGAACTTTATTATTAGACATATTAGGATTGGTTTAAAAATTCTAAGTATGAAGTGACTCCATCTTCTAATTCAGTAGTTTTTTTTAGATAACCACATTCACGTAGGTTAGTCATATCTGCCTCTGTAAATGCTTGATACTGTCTTTCTAATCCTTCAGGAAAATTTATGTACTCTATGTGGCCAGAATTAAAATAGTTTATGACTGTATTTGCTATATCGTTAAATGATCTACTCTTACCTGTTGCTACATTATAAATACCTGATACATTATTTTGCATAAACCAAAGTTTTACATCTATAGTATCTTTTACATATACGAAATCTCTTCTCTGCTCCCCATCTTTATATCCATGGCTGCCTTTAAAAAGTTTCAACATTCCATGTTTCTTAAATTGATTATAAAAATGGTAAACAACGCTACTCATTACCTCTTTGTGCTGTTCATATGGTCCATAAACATTAAAATAACGTAATCCAACTATTTGAGATTTTATCTTATCAAAATTACTTCTTACAAAGTTATCAAAAAGAAGTTTTGATTCAGAGTAATGGTTTAATGTTGACTCATTCTCAGGACCTTCCTTAAAAACCATTCCATCACCATAAACAGAAGCAGATGATGCATATATCATATCAAGATTATTATTAGTCGCATGCTCTAATAGTTTTTTTGAGTAGTTAAGGTTTACATCCATTATATAGTCTCTATCAGGTTCAGTGGTCTTTGAGCAAGCACCTAGATGAAATATTTTTTCTATATCATTATTATATTTTCCATTTACAAAATCTTTTAAAAAAATATTATGATCAATACAATCCAAAATTTTTAATTTATCTAGATTCTCAAATTTTTTTGTATATTTATCTAATTCTTCTACTACCAAGACCTCTTTATTAAGTTCCAAAAGAGAATGAACAAGATTTGTTCCTATGAATCCAGCGCCACCAGTTACAATTATCATACGTGAGATGATACCTTATTTTGATAATAAATATAATAATTGTTAATAAAAGTATTGTTATGAACTTCGTATAACTGTTACAATTGTTTTTTTTAAAAAAATGAAAAGATCACAAATACTTGTTGGTATCATAATGGGATCGCAGTCTGATTGGCCAATCATGAAGCATGCGTCAGACACCCTCACAAGTCTATCTGTTAAGCACGAAAAAAAAGTTGTCTCAGCACACCGAACTCCTGATTTACTATTTAAATATGCAGAAGAGGCACATGCTCGAGGGATTGAGGTAATAATTGCAGGTGCAGGAGGTGCAGCACATCTTCCTGGTATGACAGCTGCAAAAACTCACATACCTGTGATTGGTGTTCCCGTAAAAACAAAAAGTCTTGAAGGTAAAGATTCATTGCTTTCTATTGTACAAATGCCAGCTGGTATACCTGTTGCTACAGTTGCGATAGGGAAAGCTGGTGCCGTAAATGCAGGTCTGCTTGCAGCTTCAATTTTAAGTATAAAATATCCTGAAATAAATAAATCACTTATAAGTTTCAGAAAAAAACAAACGAAGCGAGTGCTAAAATCTAGTAAAATACTCTAATGAAAATAGCTATATTTGGAGCTGGCCAACTTGCAATGATGATGGTGCAAGCTGATACCGAAAAGAAACATAAGTACACTGTTATAGATCCTAGTGAATCACCGCCAGCCAGTAAATATACTGACCATATACAAACTGAATACTCTGATATAAATACAATAAAAAAAATATCAAATGACTGTGATCTAGCAACAATAGACTTTGAAAATGTTGATGTAGATGCGATGAAAGAAATCGAAAAAAAAATACCTGTTCATCCATCATCAAAAGCATTAGAGATATGCCAAGATAGAATGAAAGAGAAAAATTTATTCAAACTTCTAGAAATAAAGACAACAAATTATTGGGAAATTAATTCGCTCAAAGATTTAAAAAATAATATAGATGATAAAAAAAGTTACATACTCAAGACAAGGAGATTCGGCTATGATGGAAAAAACCAATATAGAATTTATCCTAATACTCATTTTTCAACTAATTTAGTTTCATCACCTTGTATTCTTGAAGAGATAGTAGAATTTCAGGCCGAGGTATCTTTAATCGCAGTTAGATCAGTAGATGGAACTGTTTTCTTCTATCCTCTAGTCGAGAATCAACACAAAGACGGTATTCTAGATATGAGTATCTACCCCAGTAATTATCAAAATTTACAAAAATCAGCTGAGAATATTGGTAGTAAGCTGCTTGATAAGATGGATTATGTAGGTGTATTAGTTGTTGAGTTTTTTATAGATAAAAATGATGAGTTAGTGGCGAATGAAATGGCACCTCGTGTACATAATTCAGGGCACTGGACAATTGAGGGTTCAAACATTAGTCAATTTTCTGCTCATATTTCTGCAATAACAAATGCTATGGGATTTCCAGAGTTAAAATTAAAGCCATCATTTATGTATAACATTATTTCTAATCATATTGCCGAAGAAAAAATTCTAAAACTATCAAAGCAACTTGATATACATGTACATGATTATCACAAAAGTTCCAGAGACAAAAGAAAGTTAGGTCATATTACTTGTACTGCAGAGGATAAAGATAAGCTTAAAGAAAAAATTAAAGAATTTAAAAGTATAATTTAATGGTTACGTTTGCCATCAAAAACGCACACAAAATAACAACCATCATTGCCAGCACAGACTCTATGAAAATCTCCATCCTCAATTAACACCGTATCACCTTCAGTTACAGAAAATTTTTTTTCATTTATTTCCATCTCTCCGCTTCCCTTGATGAAAAAGTATATCTCTTCTTGACCAGGATGTTTATGACCAGATGTGCTCTTATTAGGTTTAAGATCAGTGCTACTTAATACAAGATTATTAAGTGCAGAATTGTCACAGACTCTATATCTGTCATCTTCTTTTGTAATACGCCCGCCGATATCAGTAATTCTATATTTGTTCAATGTTATACCTCATCAAATAATCCTACTTCTTTAAAATATTTTTAGACAACACTAATTTTATTGTTTATTTTTTCAACTATTTCATTGTTAGCATTAAGATGAAGTATAGTTGGCTTATGGTTATCAATCTCATTTTTTTTCAATTCTATATATGAACATATGATTACTTCATCATGTTTATTTATTTTATGACAACATGCACCATTAGCACAGATTTCACCAGAGTCTGCTGGACCTGCAATCGCATATGTCGTTAGTCTTTCTCCATTAGTAATATTATAAATGTCTATCTTTTCGAAAGGTAAAATCTTCGCAGCATTCAGAATTGATATATCTATTAAGCAGGAACCTTCATAATTAATATCAGTACCGGTAATAATACCCTTATGTATCTTTGAGTTCAAAAAGCTTCTAATCATATTTTGTATAATACTATTTTTTTTAATGAAATTTAACTATATTTGGATGTTATCTATCAATCTAACATTGTTAATATAACAAGCAATAAATAGTGATGAATTAGAGATGTTACCTGTTACCAAATCTAAAGAACTATTCATCCTATGTTCAAGGTATTCAACACTAATACTTTTAGATTCTAATTTTTTTATTTCTTCTTCTTTGATTGTATTAAAATTATCTCCACCAATAATTTTTTGTCGTATGCTTTTGAGAGTAATAAAAATATTTTCTGCTCTGATAAGAGCCTCTTTATCTAATCTATTTAATCTTGAACTGAATGCTATTTTCTCTTTATTTCGTATAGTTTCAACTTCAATGATATCAAGATCAGGGAAATACTCACTTGCAATAAATTTTATTAAAAGAAGCTGTTGGAAATCTTTAAGGCCAAAACATGCATACTTAGGCTTTATCATGTCAAAAAGATTTCTTACTATTTTGTATACACCAATAAAATGCCCGTCTCTAGTCTCCCCACATAAGTAATTCGTGAATTTAGGTAAATGTATATCATTATATTCATTCAAGCTGTTTGCAAAAGACTCCCCAGGCGTAAATACCATATCAACATTATGACCTTGACACTTTGCTATATCTGAATTAATTGTTCTTGGATAACAATCGTAATCATTTGAATTATTAAATTGAAGTTTGTTGATATATATAGTTACAATCTTTAGAGTATTTACAGGAGCTTTTTCTATTAATTTCAAGTGTCCCTTATGGAGATTCCCCATTGTAGGTATTAAGGTAATTTTTTTATGCGAATTAAATTCTAGATATTTGTATAGATCTTTTATAGAGGAAGTTGATTCCATTTCTACTTTTTATTTATAAAGTTCTTTATAACGCTAGTCAATGATGAATTTACTGATGACGTAAGCGAAGGTATTTGATTAAAACTAATCCCAAGTAAATCATAGATGACTGCAACTTGTCCATCTAATAAATTACCAGAGCCAATACCTATTACTGGAGCTTTACACGCCGCTGTTATTTTTTTAGCAAGATCTTCTTCAACACACTCAAGTAATATTAAATCAGTACCTATCTCGTCCAAATGCAAAGCGCTTCTATAAAGTAAATCAGCTTCTTTTTTCGTCTTACCATATTTCCTGTATCCTTTTTTAGATTTTATACTCTGAGGTAATAATCCAATATGTCCACATATGGGTACATTTTTAGAAACAAGATAACTAGCTATCTCCAAATTATCGGCGTTTATTTCAATTTTTATCAAATCAGCTTTACACTCATACATTATTTTTGATGAATTTATATATGCTTGATTCTTATTAGTGTATGTATCTTTAGGAAGATCTACCATTAACATAGCACTTTTTATTCCAGACTTTACACATTTTGAATGATAGACAATTTCGTCTAGACTTACTCTATGAGTTGAGTTATCACCTTTTATAACTTGGCCAAGCGAATCTCCTACTAAGATAATATCTACTCCTAATCTATCTAAGAAATTAGAGAAGGTTGCATCATATGAAGTAATGCAAGATATATTTTTCTCACCTAGATGAAGTTTCTTCAGTCTATTATTTTTTTTCATGATTATTTTGAAACAGGATTAAAATATTTTTTTCCATTTATGTCTGATGATATTTCATGTATGAGCAAGTTGTAATCGTCTATGTTATTTATATTTACGTTACTTGTATTAATGATTAGTACAGGGGATTCTTTATATTCATGGAAATGTTTCATATACAATTCGTTAACTGAATCAATATATTTTCTTTTAATATTTTTTTCTATCACAAGACCTCTCTTCTTAATTCTATCCAGAAGTATATCTGTTGAGGCTTGTAAATATATTATTAGATCTGGAATTGGCGGAGAGAAATTTAACTTAGATTTTAACTTTGTATACATCTCATATTCAGTATCTGAGAGATTAAGTTTTGCAAACAATTCATCTTTTCCAAAATAAAAATCAGATATTAGCATATCACTTGATGTATTAAGCGAAGCTAACTGATCTATCCTTTTAAGTAGAAAATAAAGTTGTGTAGAAAAAGAATTAGTTTGATTATTATCATAAAAGTTTTGTAGAAATGGATTATCTGAAAAATCTTCGAATAATGTTTGACACTTCATAGTATTAGATATGTTTTTGGCTAATGTTGTTTTACCGACACCTATTGCACCCTCAATTGCTATATATTTTTTTTTTATCATGGCAAATTCCTTATAAGGCTTATTATCTTTCCATATTTCGGAATCTTGTATCCGTAAGTAGTAATTTCATAAAGTGGAATTAATACAAAATCCCTATACTCTAAGCCTGGATGAGGAATAATTAGCTTATCTGTATTCATAATAAGATTATTATAAATCAAAATATCAATATCCATACTTCTAGGACCCCATCTTTTTGTTTTCTTTCTATTATGTACTCTCTCAAGATTTTGTAATTCATACAATAATGCCAATGGTTCCAGATTGGTTCTAATTTCGATAACACAATTTATAAAATTGGGTTGTGCTTGTGGGCCAAGAGGCTTAGTTACATATAAGCTTGATTTCTTAACAATATTTGTAGATTTTATACGATTTATTTGTTTAAGAACTGTATTGATTCTAAAATAAGGATGGTTTTTATTACTCCCTATTCCTAAGTATACTTGATTCAATTTCTAATATTAATTTAGCTTTTCTTTAATCCTAGCAGATTTACCAGATCTTTCTCTTAGATAATAAAGCTTGGCTCTTCGAACAGCTCCTTTTCTTTTGATTTTAATGCTATCAATAATAGGGCTATGTGTTTGAAAAACTCTCTCTACTCCTTCGCCGTAAGATATTTTTCTGACTGTGAATGATGAGCTTATACCCCTATTTTTAATTGCTACAACTACCCCTTCGAACGCTTGAATTCTTTCTCTTTTTCCTTCTTTAACTTTAACAGATACAACTACTGTGTCACCTGAAGAAAAATTGGGCGCAGTTTTTAACTGCTTTGATGTGATGTTTTCTATTATTTTACTCATTTTCGTCTTTATTACTATCAGTTATAAATTCTTGCAGTAGTCTATCATCTTCTACTGAAAGTTTCACGTTTTTTAATAATTCAGGCCTCTTTAAAAAGGTTGCTAGTAATGCCTGTCTTTTTCTCCATGTTGCTATATCTTGGTGATTTCCTGACAATAAAACCTCAGGTACAGATTTATTATCAATTTGTTCTGGCTTAGTATAATGAGGATAATCAAGAATTCCGTTATAAAACGAATCATTAATTATTGAATCAATATCATCTGCTACACCTGGTAAGAGTCTTGTGACACCTTCAACAATCGTTGCTGCAGGAATCTCACCTCCTGATAAAACGTAATCGCCAACAGATATTTCTTCATCAACTAAATTATCAATAATTCGTTGATCTAGTCCTTCATATCTTCCGCACAGAAATGTAACAGCCTCTTCTTTTGAGATATCTATGAGTTTTTTCTGAGATAGTGTCTTACCCTGAGGGGATAATAGATAGCATTTACCTATTTTATTGGCATTAAGACAATCTCTTACTGGTTGGTATTGAATAACCATTCCTGGGCCACCACCATATGACTTAAAATCTACCCTTCGATGTTTGTCATTTGTATACAGTCTTAAATCTATTGTATTTATTGAGATTGCTCTCTTTTCAATAGCCTTTTTTATTAATCCATGTTTGTAGAATGATTCAAAAAATTTTGGATATATGGTTATGATATTAAACTGATTCATCACATATTATAATTTTATCAT
>Ga0228670_1001392_pt1 | contig 10550 bp, 5 predicted proteins | sample 85DmetaG_FD_182785 | JGI IMG/M metagenome (GOLD analysis project Ga0228670, IMG submission 182785) | Seawater microbial communities from Monterey Bay, California, United States - 85D | ecosystem: Environmental > Aquatic > Marine > Coastal | place: USA: California | collected 2016-10-13
TTATATCATGACTTTTTGACCCATAAGTTTTTGCTGTTTTATAGTCATTTTGTAAGTATTTTATACTCAACTCGCTTTTATTAAGAACTATATAATTAGTATCTTTATCATATTTATTTTTTGGTTTGTCTAGAACTAATTTAGATTTTATAAAATCAGTTCTAGAGTGTAAAAATGTTATAAATGCAAAAAATAAGTAATTTCTAATGTTAATTATATTTACTCTATTCTTAGTTGCATACTTAATCCTTGATAATAAAACGCTTTTTATTTTTTCTATATCTTCTTGTGTCATTGCTTGTTCTATTTGCTTTGGATTCGCAATTTTTTGTTTATAATATTCTTCATTTTCATTTTTCAATTGATTTCTAAAAACTAAATACTCTTTATTACATTTTTGTAATTCTTCATTATCTTTATAATTTAATTTTAAAAGCATAATAATAATATTTATCTTAGTTGCTAGTGTTTTTACATTTGGATACTGCTCTTTTAGTATTTTTATAGTTTCTTGTGGTTTATTAAGAAAATTAATAGTATAATCAAATATATCTAGAACAGTATTTAAGTCACTAATGTAATTTTTAATAGTTTTTGGTTTTAATTTTTCTTTTATTAGTTATTCTTCAAATTTTTTAATTATTTCCATTTTTATTATTATTATTTTATATATATTATTAATATATTTTATTTTTATATTATTTTTATATCAATTTTATATTTATGTAATATTTAAATTTTCATTTAGAAGTCTTTCTGCTTCTTCTGCTTTTGCTATTTTTTTCTTTGCTCTTCGTTCACGCATAATTAGTTTTTGACGTTCATTATAAGCATCTTTATTTTCTTCACGCCATTTTTTAGACTGTTCTAATTTTTTATTCATATATTCTTCATTATCTTTATTTCTATTATAATGTGCTCTCTGTGCTCGTTTTGTATATTCTGGTGTTTTGTTTATTATTATAATTTGTTGTATAGGATTTACAATATTTTGAGTTTCCATTTTTCAAATATTATTTGTTTTACTATAATTATATAATATTGTTTTTTTATATTTAAATTATTTTATATTTAAAAATAAAAATATATTATAATATTAAGTTATAATCATATATAAGAACACTAACCCACTATGGATTCATATATTACAATATTAAATAAATTTAGAATAGCACATCAAAGTGTTATTCTAACATTTGACCCTATAACAAATAAAAAAGTATGTTTTCACCCACTTAAATGGCAGAATACTACTTATAAACAATCTAAATATAATAAAACAAAAAATGCATTAATACAAATTACAGGTAAGAACTCAAATATTTTTGCTTTAGATATAGATGGTTTAGAAAATAAAACTAACCAACAACTTGTAAAAATGTGTATTGATTCCTGTAAATTTTATAATAAAACTCGCAAAGGTTATCATTTTATATTTAAATATACTGATGATTTTCCAAAGTGTAAGGCTTATAAATATATTAATGACCCTTATGAATCTGGATTCGATATTAAATCTACTAATGGTTGTATATATTATGGTACTTATTATATAAATAAAATACCAATTAAATATGAAAATGTTACACATGAAGATATTGTTCCAATGCCTAAAGATTTAATTCATAAATTATATGAACTATTACAAGTGAAGAATAATAAAATTAGTAAAAATAATAATACTACATTACAAACAACTATTAGTGATAGTGATAATAATACAGAAGAAAATTTTCCAAATACTACCTTAATATCAATTACTATTCTGGATACATTATTATCTTGTTTAAAACCTAAACATTTTAGTAATTATAATGAATGGTTTATTATTGCTTTCTTTATTAAACATATTAATTCTACTATACATGCTCTAGAAGTATTTATTAAATATTCTAAATTAATTAAAGAATATGAAAATACACCATATGAAGAGTATCTAAGTAAATGGAATACTATTAAATACGATTATACTTTTGATGTAATAGGACTATTTTATATGGCTCGCAATAATAATCCTAAACTCTTTAATACTATTAAATTTGAACATATTGGTCTATTATCTAATTTCTTTGAACCTATTATAATAGATTCTCAATTTTTAAATTATGATACTATTGCTAAATATCATATTGATAATAAAATAATAGCTATTAAGTCACCTTACGGTAGCGGGAAAACATGTATGTTATCTAAATTATTTGATGAATATTATAAAGATAAAAGAATATTATTTATTACATCACGTGTAACATTATCATATTCACTATTAAAATCATTCCCTAACTTTACACATTATCAAGATATTAAAGGGGACTTTTCTCAATGTGATAAACTTATTATTCAATTAGATAGTCTACATAAACTTAATAAAACACCAATAACTAACTTTATTAATAATAATTTTATTAATAGTCAATTACAAGATTATATAAATAATATACCAGATTTAAAATATGATATCATTGCTTTAGATGAATGCGAATCATTATTAAATCATTTATCATTTTCTCAATTAAATACACAAAATATTTATAATATATTAAAAACTTTATGTGATAATACTGATAAAATTATAGCACTTGATGGTGATTTTAGTGATAGGAGTTATACTTTTTTATCTAGCATATCTAATTCTGTTAGTATGGTTAAACCTATTGTAATTGAAAATATATATAGACATCCACCAAAAGATTTTGTATTTACAAATAATAGAACTACTTTTGACGCACATATTTCTAATGATTTAGAAGAAAATCTTAATATTGTTATAATATCATTGACACAAAAAGATAGCGAGGACTATTATAAAAATTATAAAGATATTTATAAAACTATTATACATAATAGTCTTCAAAATGATAAAAAACAATTAATTAATATAAATGAATATTGGAAATCTGCAAGACTTTTAATTTACACTTCTACAATAGAAGCAGGTTGCGATTTTAACATAGAATGGTTTGATAAATGTTATATTATTATTTCAGATAAAACAGCAAGTCCTAGAGCACTTATGCAAATGATACATCGTGTTAGAAACTATAAATCTAATATTATAAATGTATTTAATAATGGTGTAGCATTCACTGAATTTAATTTTCCTTACACTTATGAAGAAGTTAAAAATAATTCTTTTAATGCTTTATGTGATTCTTCTGGAAACTTAAATATATTAGATTCAATAATCTGCTATAATAAAGTTGAAGAGATTAATAAATATTATTTTATAACTGTTTTTACAAATATGATACGTGAAAAAGGGTCTAATTATAAATATGTTAAAATAGATAATCCTAAAAATAAAAAAATTGTAAATACTATTTATGACGAAATTAATAATGCCGTGAATATTGAAAAAGAAGAAGATTATCATAAATATACAAATAATATTAGAAAATCATTAGGCAATATTGAAGATTTAAGAGGATATGGAATGTCAATTAAAAAATATTTATTATATAAAATATGGAATGTTAAACCTGAATTTATGGATATTGAATGGATTAAGAAACACTATACACAAAGTAAAAAATTACTCAATTATAAAAAATTTATTAATTATTTAGTAAATAAAGCTGATAATGCTAAACATCATAATATAAATAAGAAAATAACTTACATACAAACTATTCTTTCAAAATTTGGTATATGTCATGAAGATGATTTTAAATTCTCTATTGATGCTGGTCTTACTATGGAAGGTAAAAAGATAAATAAAAAAGATAATCCTAATATTATAGATGCTGTTAAATATAAAGAAATTAGTAAAGACATAGGTAAAATTATATTAACTAATGATTTTAGACAAGTTTTTGATTTACCAAAATTAAAAAGTAAAGTAATAAGTGCTAAGGCTATTTTAGAATGTATTAAAACTATAATTGGTGAATATGGATTTGAAATTAATATTATTGCGACTACTTTAAAATTTTATGAAGGAGAAAAAAGAATATCTAAAAGAGAAAATAAATATTATATTGATTTAATACCTTCAATTATAGATATTTATAATAGAGAGTTATTTTTTTTAATTGATGATTCTATAGAATTAGATTTTTAATTTTACGGTGGTGGCACACAAGTAGCAGTAATCTCTATATAGTAGTTGGGACTTGTGTGCCACTTTTTTTCACTACTAAAAATCAATTATACATTCAAAATCTATAATTTGATACTTTTTTATAAAAATAAAAATTATAATTATTAATACTGCATTTTTTGCTATATATATATATTTTTGTTTTTGTTAAAAATGGTTCTGGATATTATATTATTTTTATTTATTAATAATTAATAAATCTTATTACATACAAATAAACAAAATGGTTTTCCAATAGTTTCATTTATAATTGTAAAGCCATGTTCAATTAAAAGTTCACGTAAATAAAGTCCTCCATTTTCAGGTGTTATTAATTCTGGTGACCATTTCTTAGTACTATCACTAATATAAAATTTACCACCACTTTCTAATACACGATATGCTTCTTTAATATATTGAATACAATTTGCTTTTGTACCCCATAATGCTAATGACATTATTGTAATTTCTACACTATCATTCTCTAATGGTAATGATGATATATCAACCTCACTAATTATTGAATCTCCACCAGATTGATGGTCATAATTATGAAATGTAAATCGTTTATCATTCTTATTGTTAAAATGATGAGCAATTTGAGCTTCACCACAACCCATATCAACAACAATTTTTTGTCTTTTTGTTTTAATTTTTTCTAATTCATAAATAATCATATTACTAGGAATAGATTTTGGTTCATATGAAGCAAATGTTTCTTTACGAATTGTATGATACTCTTTCCACAATTCTGGATTATTTTTAAACTTTGTATTTAAAGTATCTGCTTTCATTCTATGATATGTTTTATGCAAATTACCTATTATAGAAGCTTCTGGAAATTTATGTTCTACTTTATTATCATTTATTATTGGTAGCGTAATTGCAGTTTGTTTTTTTATAATAGATTTTGGTTGTATTGGTTCTTCTACTATTGTATTTTTAGTTGTTAATTTAGATACAATTTCATCAATAATTTTAGATTTAAAATAAGAACAATAGTTTATCATAAATTCTTCCCATAATTTATGAATTTCTGGTGTTGTCATAATATATTTAGATTGATTTATATCAATATTATAATTCGTTTTTTGATTTGATACCCAATATCCTAATATTTTGACAACAGGGTCTTTGTCATTTGATTTAGGAGTTTTTTGATTTTTATCCATATATAATTTTACTTCATTATATTTCTCTTTCCAATCACCAATTGGGTCTAATACTAAATATTCCTTATATTTTTTATCTTGTAACAGTTCAGTCCATAATTTATGAATTTCCAGTGTCGTCATAATTTGTTTAGATTGATTTATATCAATATTATAATTCGTTTTTTGATGCGATACCCATTTTCCTAATGTTTTTACGACAGGGTCTTTATCTTTTTGAAATGGAGTTTTTTGATTTTTATCCATATATTGTATCAATTTCTTATATTTTTCTTTCCAATCACCAATTGAGTCTAATACTAAATATTCTTTATACTTTTTATCTTGTAATAATTCAGTCCATAATTTATGAATTTCTTGTGTCGTCATAATATATTTAGATTGATTTATATCAATATTATAATTCCCTTTTTGAGTTGATACCCATTTTCCTAATGTTTTTACGACAGGGTCTTTATCTTCATTTATAGGACGTTTTTTATTTTCATCAATATATAATTTTAATTTATTATAATTCTCTTTCCAATCAACAATTGGGTCTAATACTAAATACTCCTTATATTTTTTATCTTGTAACAGTTCAGCCCATAATTTATGAATTTCTGGTTTCTTCATAATTTCTTTAGATTGATTTATATCAATATTATAATTCTCTTTTTGATGTAATACCCATTTTCCTAATGTTTTTACGACAGGGTCTTTGTCATTTTGTTTAGGAGTTTTTTTATTTTCATCAATATATAATTTTAATTTAATATATTTCCCTTTCCAATCAATAATTGAGTCTAAATATTTACCATACTTTTTCTCTTGTAAAAGTTCAGTCCATAATTTATGTAGTTCTGGAGTTTTCGTAATATTTTTAGATTGTTCTATATCAATATGATATTGTTGTTTTTGAGTTCCTATCCAAGACCCTAATTTTTTTATTTCAAGATCTTTATCAGTACTACCTGGGGTTTTTTTATTTTTATCCATATATAATTTTACTTTATTGTATTTTTCTTTCCAATCACCAATTGAGTCTAATACTAAATATTCTTTATACTTTTTATCTTGTAATAATTCAGTCCATAATTTATGAATTTCAGGTTTCTTCATAATTTCTTTAGATTGATTTATATCAATATTATAATTCTTTTTTTGATGTGATACCCATTTTCCTAATGTTTTTACGACAGGGTCTTTATCTTCATTTATAGGACGTTTTTTATTTTCATCAATATATTGTATCAATTTCTTACATTTTTCTTTCCAATCAGTAATAGGGTCTAGTACTAAATATTCCTTATATTTTTTATCTTGTAACAGTTCAGTCCATAATTTATGTATACCTGGTGTTTTCATAATTTGTTTAGATAGGTTTATATCAATATGATAATTTTTCTTTTGAGTTCCTATCCATATACCTATTTTTTTTACAATAGGGTCTTTCTCACGTTTATTTGGACGTTTTTGATTTTCATCAATATATAATTTTAATTTTTCTAATGTATTAATCCACTTTTCAATTCCATACGAAACCTCACAATCAATTATAACAGAACAAAATTTTTTATTAAAATCTAATGAATCTTTTACTTTCCATAACATTTGAATATCATCATTTTGACGTATAGATAAATTTATTCGGGGTTTCTTTTTAGGTAGTTGAATAATTTTACGGTCACCATTTTCATCTTCATCTTCATCATTATCTTCATCATCTTCATCATCTTCATCATCTTCATTTTCTATACATACAATTGGACTATATAATTTTTCTTCTTCATCATAATATAAACGTATCATCTTTTCTTTATTCTCTTCATTAAATCGCTCAATAGTTTCATTAGTATGAATTTCAATTGGGATTTTTTTAGTATTTTTCATGTCTTCAACTTCAATTGTTGTATATGTTTCCGTATATTCATCACCATCATCAATCATAAAACCTTGTTCTTCCAATGATTCTTCTTTTAATATACGATTTGGATAATTTAAACACATATCATATAAATCAGGGTCTTCTTGTTTTAAAGCGCCTAGTACATTTAATATAGAAGCATAATCACCATTAACATCTCTCATTTGAGAACGAATAAGTTCATCTTGCTTCTTTTCATCACCATTAGCTTCTATATAATTTTCCATATTTATAAAACAAGGGATTAAAATAGTAGATACTGGTGAATCTTTATTTGGTCTCACAATACGTCCAATATTTTGAATAATTTTTGTAATTGATGTTTTTGGATCTGCAAACACACACATATTCGCTTTTTTAGTGTCTATACCTTCTCCGATAGTTTCACATGAACTAATAATATAAATCTCATTTTTTGATGTTTTATCTAAAGCATTTAACATACTTTTACGTTCACCAGATGGTGTTTTACCATCAATACCTTTAAATGTAAATTTTTTATAATAATCTTTTTTATTAGGAAATTCATTTTCTTGAACTTTGTGAAATGCTTTTATAAATTCATCAGGTTTTACAAATTTTTTAACATTTGTATTGCTTTCACCATTAACACCAGCGTGAAATGATAATACACGATTAGTTTCTCGTTCTAATATTGCTCTAGAAATTGCTTCATATATAGAAATATTAGTATTTTCAGTATACATATCTATACATACATCAAATGCATTTAAAAATTCATCATATAAACCTTGTAAATAGGTATATTCATATGCTACTACACCACACATATTTTTTTGTGGTTCATCTCTATCAAACATTATTACATTATTTTCATTTTTAGGTGTTGCAGTAAAATATACTTCTTTTTCAAAATATTCTATTTTTTTTTCAAATATAAGTTTTTTATATTCAGGAGATACAACGTGATGCGCTTCATCATAACAAACTAACCCATTTTTAATATTCTTAATATCATCTAAACATTTTATTAATACGTGATAACTTTGATAAGTAATTAATACAATTTTAGATTCTTTATTTTTTAAAAATTCTTTTATATCTGTTTCGTCAGTTGTGCTTTTAATATTACATAATTGTTCCGTTGAAATGTTAAGTGTTTTATAGTTTGTAAAATGTTTTTTATATTCTTTTCCAAAAATATAATCATTAGTAAATTGATTAATCAAAGACAATGATGGAAATACAATAATATTTAAATTTTTTTTTTCATGTATAGTAATATTAGAAATTATGCGAGATTTTCCAGTTCCACAAAACATTTTTACCAAACATTTTGAATGTGGAAATATCTTTAATATAGCTTCTCTTTGATATTTTCGCTTTTTTAATGCTGGATCTGTTTTAATTAAAATCTCTTCAGTTATATCCATTTTTATATTTTTTGTAATATAATATTATATTATAATGTATTATTATTAAATCAATTTTTAAAATATTAAAAAAATAATAAAACATAGTTACTAATTAATTACATACTCCAGAAACATTTTACATATTTTATAAAAAATGTTTTTTTTGGGTAAGGTTTTAATATGTTTGAAAAAACTCTAATATATATATAAAAATATCATTATTTAATTTATTATACATACGATTATTACATAATAGCAAAAGCATTACGTGCTCTTGAAACATATCAGATGTTTTATTATGTATATTCAAAGACCATGGTCCAAGATAAATAATTTGTTTTATCGTAATATCACAATAAAATTGTAAAGATGGTTTTAAAATAATTTTATCAAATGACAAGACAACATCAATAATTTTTTTTTTATATAATAACCATTTTTTATATAGTAAACCATCTTTACTATTTTGTACTTCATTATTATTTAAAGTGAAGTACAAACAATGTTCATGCTCTTTATAATTACGAATTATAGGTTTTAGTATGTCGCGCGTTTCATCAGTATCATATTCATCACAAAACCAACTTTTACTATTAATAGAACTTTGTAATATAAGAAATCTTTCGAAATCCTCACACTTTTTAATAAATTCCCTACTTGTTATTTTCAAAATCAAACAAGTTTTTTCATCACCCTTCCTCAGATAAATTATTTCACATTCTGATATGATATACCGCATATTACCACCATTTAATTTAATAACTAAATCATTTGTTTTTAGTGATTTATTTTCTTCTGGAATAAATGAAATTTTAGACATGAAGTTAGAATTTACCATTTTTATTAAATAAATGTAAAATACAAATTACTCTTTATAAATTTTACCATATTGTATTATTATTTCAATTTTCTATAACTTTTTACAAATTTTGTTTCTTTTTTATTTATAAATGTATAAAAAATAAAACATTAACTTAAATAAATAAAATAAACTTTTACATAAATATAAAAAAATAATAAAACATAATTAATAAAAAATATACATACTCCAGAAACATTTTACATATTTTATACAAAACTTATTTGCGTTCGGGATTTCTTAAATCCTGATTTTGTAATTTACCTAATTTATAGTAAATATTAAAATATTTCTTCTGTATAGTTTTACAGTTTTTATTACTACATTTACTATATTCATCCATTACTTTTTTTAAACCAGTTCTGGAGTATATAGTTTATTATTTATTTAAAAATATAGAAAAAACAGCAAAAAAAGTAAAAACTAAATAAAATTGTTTATAAAATATTATTATATGATGTTTACAAATTACACATAAAACATCTAAAAAATGTATACATCTCACAAGCCAACTCGCGGGAAGCCGACTAACGGGAAGACAACTCGCGGGAAGCCGACTAACGGGAAGACAACTCGCGGGAAGCCGACTAACGGGAAGACAACTCGCATGCAGTTACACTCGCAAAAGTGTGTGGATATGAGTTGGGATTTCGAAGATGGTATCAGGGATGCCAGATACGATAAATATGACATCTACGAAGATGATAGCGAAGAAAATAATCCATATAATATAAATGTTGAGGATTGGTACTTGAGGGAGATGTATGAGCGATTGGACCAAGCTCATGGCGCTTTGATTGCTTTTTGGTTGGAAAAATTAACCGATATTGCGGGTAAGCGACAACGCTATAGGGAAAGTAAACCCTGGACTGAGTTGAAGGAACTCCTCACGTATGACACAATCTATAGCAAGAGTTCACATTGGGATAATTTGCTAAAAGTCATAGAGTGGCATGATTTCGTGCAACTCATGCCAAGTGAGAAGTCGCGAGCCAAACTAAGTTCACGTTCTCTTTAATAATACCCAATTTATAATTGGTTTTTTTTTAAACTTATTTTAAATTGGTTCTGAAGTATATAGTTTAAAAATTTTATTATTTATTCTTATAAAAAATATAAATGTATCCAGAACTATTTTACATTATTATACAAACTTATT
>Ga0228670_1001398_pt1 | contig 10523 bp, 6 predicted proteins | sample 85DmetaG_FD_182785 | JGI IMG/M metagenome (GOLD analysis project Ga0228670, IMG submission 182785) | Seawater microbial communities from Monterey Bay, California, United States - 85D | ecosystem: Environmental > Aquatic > Marine > Coastal | place: USA: California | collected 2016-10-13
AATGATAGTTAGAGTTTATTTTATTTATTTATTTAATTTTAATTTAGATTTTAATTAATATAGTTTAATTTAGATTTTAAAATTTGAAATTAAATTTATTATTGATATATTGTATTTTTATTATTGATATATAGAAAGTTAAACTATAGTTTATAATTGAATTTAAAAAGGTAAAAATAATTGAATTTATAAAAAATTTATATTATTTAAAATTTATAAATGAAATTATAAATAATAAAATAATATAAGGTTTATTTGAAATATTTAGTTGCTATAAGCTAAACCGCCCATGCCTGACATAATACGGAGAACGTTGTAGTTAACGGCATAGACGCTGAGGTTCATGTCTTGGTCTTGTGCTTTGAAGGTAGATTCAGCACCATATTTAAGTTGAAGAACGGCATTGTCAATGCGGGAGAAATTGCAGGTTCCGCTGGGTTGGTGTTCTTCAGGGGAAAGAGCAAAGGAGTAGGTGTAGATATATTGTTGGCGTGCGTTATCACCACCATCTATTTCACGACCAACACGGGGAACACGGCAGTGGTGTTCGTAGTTTTGGACTTTGCGGAAATAGTCGGCATAACGGACAGAAAATCTGTCATGACCGTTAAGTTGAAGAAGAGCAGAGGTGAAAGAATCAACATCATCAGATGCGGAAGTGCAACCAGCATAGTTAAACCATCTGTTACCCTTGTCAAAACCAGCAGTAGCATTAGCGGTGTTAGTGTGAACCCAGACAAGTTCTTTAACGGGGTGGTTAAAGTTAAGGGTGACATTTTTGGTAGCACCAACAGTGACAGATTCAGCACCAGTAAATTGAACTTGTTCAATAAGGTATTCGTGGCTGACTTGGGCGAAACGGCGACGTTCATCAGTGTCAAGGTAGATGTAGTCAACATAGAGTTTGCATCCAAGACCAGTGGCACTGGAAGTGGCACCATTAGTTAATTCGATAGCAGGGCGAAGTTCGAGGTTAAGTTTAACTTCGTGGTATTGAAGAGCAATAAGGGGAAGAGCAAGACCAGGGTTGCGGTTAAACCAGAATTGAAGGGGAACATAGAAACGAGTGGGAACGTTAGCATCAATAGAACCAGTTTGACTACCACCAATGGCTTTGTTACCAACCATATCATCATAACCAGCACGTTTACCTTCGGGGACTGTAAGTTCAGTCCAGATGTTCATCCAGTTACCATATTGACGATCAATGAGTTGACCACCAATTTCAATTTCGGCTTGTTTAACAAGAGCATTACCAAAACCATAGGTAAACAAAGTACCACTACCCATAGCAGGGGTTTCAACTTCAAGATACATTTGTTGAATTAAATCACCATTGCGAGAGATGGTGGCAGTGACACGTTTGCCAAAATCAGCACTTCCGTTAAAGGTTTGTTCAATAGATTCAACAGCGAAGTTGGTGTGACGACGGTAAACGACCTTGAAAAAGGTAATTTGAGGGTTGCCAGTAAGATAAATATCTTGGGCACCATAAGCGACAAGTTGCATAAGACCTCCTCCCATTTTAATTAGTTAATATAAATAAAGTTATTAAAGTTTGTAAAGCGTTTATTAAATTAAACAAATATTTTTTTACTTGAATATTTTAATTATAAAAAAATACAATTAAATAGATTACATTTAAATAATTAAATTTTACACTAAAAAATATAAAAAAAATATTAAAAACTATCGAAAATATTAAATTATTTGAAAATTATTTGAAAATTATTAAATAAAATATAAAAATAAATAAGAAAAAAAAGTTATATTTAAAAAAAAATTGATTTCTTATTTTTTTATAATTATAAATGTTTTTCTATATAATGAATATTTTATCATTGTATAGTTAAACATAAAATCTGAAAGTAATTTAATCGATAAGCACATATAGTGCCATTTAATTAAGTTTAAAACTAAAGAGTTTAATTAGATAGGTTGTCATCTGGGGAGAAGACATCGATTAGTTTCGATTTTTTTTATTTTTCAATAAATGTTATATCAGTATTATCAGTATTATTAGACATTATTATACTATATTATTATTATCAATACCGATACCATTTTAGTTATTATACTAATAAGTTTCATATATTGTTGTAATAGGTTCTTCAGTAATAATTGGTTGTGTATTTTTATTTTTATTATAATATAAATAAGGTGAATATACATTAGAAGTTCCTGAAAAATTTTTTTGATATATATTAGTAGATGGTCCTTTAAGTTGAGAATCAAAATGCATACCTTTTTCTGACATATAATTTTTATCAGAATAAAGTTTCATTAAATCAACACCACTATTTAAAAAAGAAATAATAGTTTCATCTGAAATATTAGATAATAATTGATTATCATTGCTTACATTTGCTTGTGTAGTTTGGGGTTGTGTAGTTTGGGGTTGTGTAGTTTGGGGTTGTGTTGTATAAGGTTGTGTTGTTTGTAATTCTTTATCAGTAATAATTTTATGAACAATTGTGTTTTCATCCATTACTAGTAATTCTCCATCATTAGATAATACTAAATTTAATAGTTTATTTACATATTCATCATTAAAGTTTTCAATTAGAATTTTTTTAGTTTTAAATAATTTTTCGTAATTTGTTATATTAATAATATCTATAGAACCATCAATATTTAACATTAAAGTAATATTATTAATATCACCTACATATTCAAAAAATATATCACAATTAAATGTGGATTTATTACATGTTTGTAATTTATTATCTTTAAATTCAAATTTAAAATTGTCATTTTCTAGAATAATTGTATTATTATTTGTTATATCAATATTTTTTCCATCAAAAATAAATAAGAAAGCATGATTTAAAATTCTATCATTAATATTTTCATATATAATCCATTTGTTTTTTATTTTATTAATATTAATAGTTGATAAATTTGTATTAGAAAACATATTAAGTGTGTTCTCTAATTTACTAACATTCCAATTTGATATATCTTGATTAAAACTTCTAGCATTAAAAAAAGTTCCATTCATAGTAGCGACATTACTAACATTCCAATTGGATATATCTTGATTAAAACTTCTAGCATTATAAAACATATTGTGCATATAAATAACATTACTAACATCCCAATTGGATATATCTTGATTAAAACTTATAGCATTATTAAACATGTCCATCATATTAGTAATTTTACTAACATTCCAGGTTGATATATTACCATTAAAATTACTTGCATTTGAGAATATCATCAAATTATCAGTAACATTACTAACATCCCATTTTGATAAATCTTGATTAAAATTTGTTGCACCTTGAAACATTGCTTTCATATTAGTTACATTACTAACATTCCAATTATTTATAGATTGATTAAATTCTTTAGCATTTTGAAATAATCCAAACATATCTGTTACATTACTAACATCCCATTGTGATATATCTTTATTAAAACTTTTAGCATTACTAAACATACTATTCATATTAATAACATTACTAACATCCCAATTTGATATATCTTGATTAAAATTTATAGCATTCCTAAACATATTACTCATATCAATAACACTACTAACATTCCATTTTGATATATCTTGATTAAAATTTATAGTAGTCTTAGTAATATCATCTCCAAAGTTTCTTTGAAAATTTGTGATACCTCCTAACATACCTTTCATATTAGTGACATTACTAACATTCCAATTATCAATAGGTTGATTAAAATTTATAGCATTTACAAACATATCTTCCATAGTAGTGACATTACTAACATCCCATTTTGATATATCTTCATTGAAATTAGGTTTATCCTTAAATAATTCAGACATATCTGTCACTTTACTAACATCCCATTTTGATATATGTCCTCCATATTTACTTTCAGCACTCGCACGTGTATCTTCATTAATCCATTCATTAACAGCATTTTTGATATTTGTATTATTTAAATCATTATTATTACCCTCAAATTCTTCACTATTTATAATATTATTATTTATATAATAAATTACTATTATTATTAAAATTATAATAATAATACTAAATTTATTATTTAATAATTGTTTTAAATACATTATGAAAAATTATATACTATAAATATTAATTTACTATTAATAATAAATATTAAAAAAAAAAATAAAATAAAAAAGTAAAATAAAAAATACTATTAATTAAAATAGATAGTTTTCTTGGGGAGAAGACAATAATTAAATTTATAAATTAAAAAATCAATTTTTTGTAGTTATTTTAAAATATCCATTTTTCAAATTTTAATAGTATTATGTATTTTATTATTAATTAATATTATTCAAAGTACGCAAATAATAATCTAACACCAACACCACTTGCTTCTGGAGATGCGTATTTTATAATATCATCTGTTTTATAACTTTGTCCTGCTATATCAATATGTATCCATTTTGTATTTTTATTTATAAATTGTTTCATAAATAATGAGGACATTATAATATCAGCATTACAACTAAAACTTGCGTTACGAATATCAGCAACATAACTTTTTAATTTACTTAAATGTTTATCCATCATAGGTAATTCTACTAATGCTTCATTAATATGTTTTCCTTTTTCAATTAATGTTTTTACTTCACTTTCGCTATTAGATGATAATATATTACTAAACATTTTACAAGATAATTGTTCTTGTTGTCCTGTTAATGTAGCAAAATCTATAATTGTAGATTTAGGATATTTTTTAGATACATAAGATAAAACATCGGCTAATATAAGACGACCTTCGGCATCTGTATTTGTAATTTCTACTGTTTTACCACTATATGATGTTAATACATCACTAGGTTTTATTGCTCCCGAACCAATGTTATTTTCAACCAAAGGACACATCGCATATATATTTTTAGACCCTTTATTCATAGCATAACCTAGTAAAAAAGAAGCAACTACTGCTGCTCCTGACATATCTGTTTTCATTTCAATTAAACTGCGACCTCTTTTTAAATTAGTTCCTCCAGTATCAAATGTAATGCCTTTACCTAGTAAAACATATTCGGGAGTATCTTTTTTATCTTTAATATCTTTAGTATTTTTTTTATTTTTACTATCTACACCATCATATTCTAATATCATAATTTTAGGTTCATTTTCTTTAATACTTGCTTTACCTACACCTAAAATTAGACCCATTTTTAATTTTTCTAAATCATCTTTATCTAATACTTTTAATTTAATAGGTATATTATTTTCTTTAATATAATTTTTTACAGTCGTAATAAATAAATTTATTTTTGTAGCATTGGCTGGTTCATTTATTAAATCTCTAGTTAAAAATACACTTTTAATTTGATTGAGTAATTTTTGTAATTTATCTATAATACTATCTTTATGTATATCACGTTTATATGATGGTAAAACAAGATGTATTTGTTTTATTTCAAATTTATCTTTTTTCTTTGTTAATGAATTTTCTGTTTTATAACTTAAAAAACGATAAGATGATAATAATAAACCTTCCATAATGGCTTTAATATAAGTAGTTTCATTAGAAGTTGTATCTAGCGTATCAATAATATTTACTTTAACTATTTTATTATTTTTTAATCTATTAAACATAGCATTGCCAGATATTCTTGCTAATTCTAATAATTCACTACCATTTTTTTTATTATAAGATAAATCATTTATAGGTATAATAAAAAGTTGGTGTATGGTATTAGTTTGTTTAGTATGCTTTGATTTAGTTTGTTTTGATTTAGTTTGTTTTGATTTTTTAGTTTTTTTAGTATCATTAATTATAGAATTACTATTATTACTATAATTAGTATTATTATATTCAATAGTTAAATTAGCCATACCTAGATTATTTTCTTTCATATTTTCTTCAATTGTATTTAAAAGTGTATTATAATGTTTAGGAATAGGTATAAATCTAGAGACATAATTAAATAAAGTGTGCGTTTTAAGTTGAGTTAATAATACAGGAATAATACTAGCATTTATATCTTTATGAATTGTTTTTGATAATGTTATAGTTGATATTATATTCATTTTTATTTATTAAATATTATTATATTTTTTATTAAATATTATTATTATTATACTTATTATATTATATATTAATATTATTTAAAAATTAATAAGAAAAATGAAAAATTTATAAAAAAATAAAAAAGTTAAATATTTATACTATATTATCAGTATTATTTTTATTATAATGTAAATATGGTGAATATACATTAGAAGTTCCTGAAAAATTCTTTTGGTATAAATTAGTATGAGGACCTTTCATTTTAGAATTAAAATGAATACCGCGTTCTGACATATAATTTTTATCACTAAAAATATTTAGTAAATCAATACCAGCATTTAAAATAGGTATTAAATTTGATGAACTATTAGAATGTGTATTTATTGGTTGTGTAATTAATGGTTTTGTTGTAGTTGGTTGTGTAATATTAGACCATATTAAATTATTATTATTATCTGTTATTTTTAATTCTCCATTTTCTGTTAATATTAAATTATATGATATATCATTAGAAATATTAAAAAATGCTTCAATATTTTGTTTATGTGTCCATAATATATTATTATTATCTTTATTGATAATTTCCATATATCCTTCTTTATATAATACTAATAAGATATTATTACTATCACCAATATATTCATATATAATAGTACATTCATTACTATTTTTATTACATATTTTTAATGTATTATTATTAAATAATAATTTGTAATTAGTATTTTCTAATATAGAATTAGTAGTATTTTCTATTTCTTGATTATTTAACGTAATTAGTGTTATGGTTGGTGTGTGAGTGGTGGTTGGTCTTTGAGTGGTGGTTGGTATTTGAGTGGTGGTTGGTTTTTGAGTGGTGGTTGGTATTTGAGTGGTGGTTGGTGTTTGAGTGGTGGTTGGTGTTTGAGTAGTGGTTGGTGTTTGAGTAGTGGTTGGTGTTTGAGTAGTGGTTGGTGTTTGAGTGGTGGTTGGTGTTTGAGTGGTGGTTGGTATTGTGGTAGTGGTTTGTGTTTGAGTAGTGGTTGGTGTTTGAGTGGTGGTTGGTGCTTTTGTAGTGGTTGGTGTTGTGGTAGTGGTTGGTATTGTGGTAGTGGTTGGTGTTTGAGTGGTGGTTGGTGTTTGAGTAGTGGTTGGTGTTTGAGTGGTGGTTGGTGCTTTTGTAGTGGTTGGTGTTTGAGTGGTGGTTGGTGCTTTTGTAGTGGTGGTTGGTGCTTTTGTAGTGGTGGTTGGTGTTTGAGTGGTGGTTGTGGTTGGTATAATTTCACCCCAATATTCTATACTCTCTGCTAAATAATCTTTTCTTAATTTTTCTAATATATTACCTGCTTCTATATTATTAGTTTCATCAGGAGGATATAACAATTTTGATGTATCTCTTACGTCATAAATTTCTTTATAATCTTGTAGTGTTGCACTACAATGTCCTCCACAACCAACTATACTATTATTATTAATATTATTATAATAATTTACAATTTCTTCAAAATTTCTATACGTTCCTCCATAATTTAAAGGTGCTACACCTGTTCCTCCAAAACCACTTGTATAAGCCCTATAATTATAGGAACTTATATAAGCATTAATACTTAATGGATGTGTATCTTTGTTAGGTTGGATATTTTTTTTTAATACAAATAAAGCGTGTGATTTATTTATATTAAATTTATCAATAATTTTTTTTTTTATATAAAAAATAATAATAAATATTATAAATATTATAAATATTGAAATAATTAATTTAGTATTTAACATTTTTATTAAAATTTTAATTAATTATTATTTATTATATATATATAAAATTTAATTAAAATAAAAAAAATAATTAATAAAAAATAAAACTATTTAAATAATAAAAAGTTAAAATATTTTTACATAAACTAAATAAATTTATTAAATTTTTTAGTAATGTTTTTATAATTTAATGAGAACAATCCATACATTGAAAAAATTTTAATCCATATCCATCGTGGTCTTTTTCATTACAAATACTATTCATATTATGACCTAAAAAAGTAAAACACGCTTCTGCTTGTTTAGTTTCTTTAGATTTAGTTTCATCTTTATTTTCTTCAGCAATTGTATCAATTGTATTAACAAATTTATTTAATTTTGGAGTAAATAATTTATTATATAGTTTATTTAATTTATTTTTGTCATTCTTTTCATTAGTTTCACCTTTATTATTTGTTTTAGGTGTTTCATTTGATTGTGAAGACATTTTTTATACTATATTTTTCAATTTAATTAGAATTAGATTAAAATTAGATAATATTATAAATTGATATTAATTATTAATTTAAATAATAAAAATCAATTTTTAATAATAAATTTTTAATGATAAATATTTAATACACATTAATAATTTTCCCAATTCCTTTTGTTAATCCTTCTCTAAATAAAAATAGAGAACCTGGTTCAATTACTTCTGGTTTATACATAAATTTAAATCTCACATTGGCTTCATCAAATGACCTTAAATATTCTTTATCCATTTCTAATATTTTAACACATTGTGATATACCTTCACAATTAATTGTAGGTTGGTATTTTTTAGTAATAGTCGATGGATTATGTAATATTTTTATTTTCGCATCAAATTCACTTACACTATTAATAACGCTCACTAATCTCATACCTTTTTTTACCATTTTACGTTTTAATACTGTTTTATTACTATGAGGTTTAATATTAAAACATCCTGATTGACCTGCGTATAATACATCTACATTTTCTTTAAAATTATTATGTATATTTTTAACAACAACTTTATAATAATTATGTAAATCACTTTCATTTTGTTTCGTTTCATTTTGTTTCGTTTCATTTTGTTTATATTCAATTTTAGTAGTTATTTTTGTTATCATCTTTTTACTTAATGTTGTTTTATCAAGTATAACATTATTTTCATCACGTAAAAATCCATTACCATTTGGTCCAAGATATAATACATCACCTTTTTTTATTGTGCCAGATTTAAGAACACCACTAATTACCATACCTATTCCATTAACAATATATGTTTTATTTATTATAAAATTAGTATTACCATTATAGACATCTTTATATTTCGTATAAAGTTCTAATTCTTTTATAAATGTTTTTACAAGTTCAACGCCATTTCCAGATACATTACTTATAGGAAAAATAGGCACTGATTTAGTTCCTTTAGTAAAACTAGATTGTATTTCTTTTCTTTCTTCATCATTACTAATGACACACGTATTTAAACCCATTTTCTTTTTATAATAAGTATTAATATAATCTAAATTCATTTTATAAATATTAGGAGGGCATAAATCAGTTTTAGTATAAACAATAAACATAGGTATTCTTAATGTATATACTAAACTGATATGTTCTCGTGTCATTAATTGTATTCCTGTATTAGCATTTATTATAATAGCAACATAATCTATTAAACATCCACTAATCCCTTTTATTGTTGTTTTAAGATATTTTTCGTGTCCTGCTAAATCTGTAAATTCAATAATCTTATCTTCATTACGTATATAATGTTGAACTACAACACTTGTTCTTCCACTCTCCAATTCGTGTTTATGTTTCATTACAAATGACCTAGCATAACCTCTACCATTATCTAATACATTTTGTGTCATTACACCAACAAAACTTGATTTACCAGCATCAATATTACCACCAACACCAACTCTTATTTCAGGTATTATGTCCTTTTTTATTAATTCGTCTGTCATTTTATTTAAATTATATAAATTTTATTTAAATTATATTTAAGATTATATTTAAGATTATTAATTTAATTCATATTATTTTTAAATTAATAAAAATTTATAATTACCATTTTAATAATAATAATAATATTTATTAATATTAATATATAATAATTTTAAAATTAATTATATAAATTTAAGTTATACTTTTAAACTAACTCATATTTAAACTAACTTATATTATATTTTAAAAAATGTCTTGCAGTGGTAGAAAACTTAATAAATTATCTAAAACTTCCAATAAAATTGCTAAAAAATCTAAACGTTCTTTTTCTAAAAAAACTCAACGTGGTGGTGTTTCAAATGCATGTGTATTAGATTATACAAATGATAAAGCAATTTATAGTGGTGCTGGTGAAGCAAATGCTCACAATTTAAATCCTCAAGCATCTCTTGATTTAGATAATAAATTTATGAATTATGGAGGTCCTATACCATTAGAACAATCTGGTGGAAGTAATTGTGGTGATGATGGTGTTGGAACTAGTCGCCCTAAAACTGAATCTTTTAAACAATATCTTAAAAATTTAGATGCTGATTTAACTTTTAAAGGTGGTTCTAGTTGTGGATCACATCGCGATAAACAAAATGGCGGTTCTAGTTGTGGATCACAACGCGATAAACAAAATGGCGGTTCTAGTTGTGGATCAAATCGCGATAAACAAAATGGTGGTTCTAGTTGTGGATCACAACGCGATAAACAAAATGGAGGTTCTAGTTGTGGTTCTAATCACGTTAAACAAAATGGCGGTTCTAGTAGTGGTTCTAATCACGTTAAACAAAATGGCGGTTCTAGTTGTGGTTCTA
>Ga0228670_1001400_pt1 | contig 10515 bp, 8 predicted proteins | sample 85DmetaG_FD_182785 | JGI IMG/M metagenome (GOLD analysis project Ga0228670, IMG submission 182785) | Seawater microbial communities from Monterey Bay, California, United States - 85D | ecosystem: Environmental > Aquatic > Marine > Coastal | place: USA: California | collected 2016-10-13
AGTTCCTGGAACCCAACAAGCATTTTTACCAAGCATTCGAGCTCTTCTAACTAAAATGTCTTGAATTGTATTGTTAAGCATATGTCCCATGTGAAGAACACCTGTTACGTTTGGTGGAGGAATGACAATAGTGTATGCTTCTCTTTCATCGGGAGTAGAATGAAAATATCCTTTATCCATCCAATGAGCATACCATTTCTCTTCTGCCTTTAAAGGCTCATACGTTTTTGGGGTTTCCATAAATAGCTTAATTTTTCTTAATCATGCAAAGATAGTTTATTAAACCTTAAACATCAAGAACTTTGTTCTTTAACAAAGTTCATTAAAAATTTTAAATAATATTTTCAATTGAAGCTTTAGTAAAGTATCTTTGTCTTTTAAACTAGATACTACATGCAATTACTTGACGGAAAAAAAACTTCTAAAGAAATAAAGTTAGAATTAGCAAAAGCGGTAAAACTAAGAAAAGAATCAGGAAAGAAAATACCACATTTAGCAGCGGTTTTAGTTGGGAGCGATGGTGGTTCTATGACATATGTTAACGCAAAAGTGAAAGCTTGTGAAGAGATCGGTTTTGAAAGTACTTTAATCAAATACGATGAGTCTGTTTCAGAAGAGATTCTTTTGTCTAAAGTAAAGTCATTAAATGAAGATAAGAGTATAGATGGATTTATTGTTCAATTACCTTTGCCTAAACATATTGACGAACTAAAAATTACTCAAGCGATAGATCCGAAGAAAGATGTAGACGGTTTTCATCCAGTAAATTTAGGGAATATGATACTAAATATTCCTTGTTTTTTACCTGCAACTCCAGCTGGAATAATGGAATTGTTAAAGAGGAATAATATTGAAACGAAAGGTAAGAATTGTTTAATTATTGGTAGGAGTAATATTGTAGGTCAACCATTAAGTATTTTACTTGCGCAAAATACTAGTCCAGGAAATTGTACGGTTACATTAGCTCATAGTCATACTAAGAATTTAAAAGATTTAGCTTTAAATGCAGATATATTAATTGCTGCTATCGGTCGCCCTAAGTTTGTCACTTCGGATATGGTGAAAGAAGGAGCTGTTGTCATTGATGTAGGAACAACTAGAGTGATTGATGACTCTAGAGAAAGAGGTTGGTATTTAAGTGGTGATGTTGATTTTAATAGTGTTGCAGAAAAATGTTCTTTTATAACTCCTGTGCCTGGTGGGGTAGGACCTATGACTATTGCTTCTTTAATGATAAATACCTTGAAAGCAATGGACTTAAAAGGTAAATAGATTATTTTATTTACAGTCTTTGAAGTGGGGTTTTAACACCATTGACAAGGGAATAACAAGATAATTTATCGTTAAAAACAGAAGACTTAAATAAAGATTTATTTAAAAGCATTCTAGCGCATTCTTGAATTCCCTCAACAATTGAAGGGTGTGGGTGAATTAATTCAGCTAATGCCTCTATTCCTGCATTCATTTGAATCAATAATGCAACTCCTTGTATTGCAGTTGATGCATGTTCTCCGACAGCTCTCATACCTAATATTTTCATCTCATTATCGTTTGTAACGATAATCTTGAAGAAACCTTCCGTTTGCCTCATTGCTACTGCTCTTGCAATTACAGAGAAGTCTACTTTAACCACTTTTACAGGAATGTTTTGATCTATACAGTTTTTCTCATTTAATCCTACAGAAGCTACTTCTGGGTGAAGAAACATTAATGTACAGACATTATCATAGCTAAGTTTTCTTTTATTTACTTCAAATGCTTTTTCAACCGCATGTCTGCCTTCAATTTCACCAACGTTTACTAAAGCAATTCTTCCTGAAGCATCTCCAACAGCGTGAATGTTAGGAATATTTGTAACGGTATCGTCATCACCAATATGAAAACCTCTTTTAGACATTTTGACCCCAACATTTTCTAACTTTAATTTCTCAACATTAGGAATCCTTCCAATAGAAAAAAGTGCCATTTCAACATTTAAGGTTTCAGTGGTGCCGTCTGGATGAGAAATTGTATAATCAACACCATTTTCAACTGTTTTTAAAGATTCTAGTTGAGAGTTATGGTGGATGGTTACATTTTTTTGCTCAAAGTTTTTGGCTATAAGGTTGGATATATCCTTATCTTCATAAGGTAGAATCCTATCCTGCCTATCAATTAGGTAAACTTTTGTTTTTCCAAAATTTGAAAATATAGTAGCGTATTCACAGCCTATAACTCCTGCACCAATGATGACAATACTTTTAGGATAGTCATTTATGTGTTCGATTGAATCGCTGGTGTGAATTGTTTTATAGTCAACAATAACATTCTCAGGAACTCTAGGTCTACTTCCTGAAGCAATAATTATTTTTTCTCCCCATACCTCTTTTTCAGCTCCGTCGTGAACAATTTTAATATGGTTTCGGTCAATGAAGGAGCCATAACCTCTTTCAAAATGAAGAAGTTTATGCATGGATTCTGTTTGTAAAAGTTTTATGTGGCAAGAGTATTGAAATTTTCTCTCAAATACAGCTTCGTCAATTGTTTTTCTAACCTTTGACCAAGGGATTTCAAAAAAAGGTTGATTATCACCTATCGTATCATTAACCTTTCTAATTTTGGAAGAAAGTTCCCATAAAGTTTTAGAGGACAGTGCTCCATTATAAACACCTGCTCCACCAACTTTTTTAGCTTCGATTAGACAAACTTTTTTCCCAAAGTCTACACCTCTCATAGCAGCAGCATAACCAGCTGGTCCAGCTCCTAAAACAATTAAATCAAACTTTTCCATGAATTGTTTACTTTTGTAGGCAAATATAATGAGCTTAAATAGATTAAGTCGAAGGATTTACGTTTAATTAATTTTTAGAATGGATTATTTTGAGGAATTAGAATCAGGAAGGTTAAATCAAAAAGAATATCAGAAAACTCTTAAGCGTTTAAAAAAGAAAAAAAATAAAGAAGTCGACAGCGCCTTTGAAGACTTTCATGAAGAGGCTTTTGAATCAATTGATTGCTTGAACTGTGCGAATTGTTGTAAAACAACTAGTCCAATTTTTAGAGATATCGATATTAAAAGAATATCTAAAAAATTAAAAGTAAAAGAAAAGGAATTTATTAATTCTAATTTAAGAATGGATCAAGATGGTGATTACGTTTTAAAAACGTCTCCTTGTTTATTTTTAGATACTGATAATACATGTTCTATATATGAAGATAGGCCTTTAGCTTGTCGAGAGTACCCTCATACAAATAGAAAGAATATGTATCAGATTTTTGATTTGACGTTGAGAAATTCAGAGGTGTGTCCTGCTGTTGTAACTATTTTAGATCAGATTAACTTAAAGTATAAATAACTTCTTCCCAAATGAATGTTTTATTTTAAGCAAGTCGTTCTAATTGAAATTAAACCATTTAATAAGTAGTTTTTTTTGCAATTATTTTGACTTAAGTTATGAATCAGAATAATAATCGTTTTATCTTTGTTCCATGAAAGAAATGATTTTAATTTTAGATTTTGGTTCACAATACACTCAATTAATAGCAAGAAGGGTTAGAGAGTTAAACGTTTATTGTGAAATTCATCCTTGGAATAAAGTTCCAGATTTAACAGATAATATTAGTGGAGTTATTTTATCAGGTAGTCCATTTTCTACTTTGGATGAAAATGCACCTAAGCCTGATTTGTCTAAAATTAAAGGTAAGTTTCCACTTCTAGGAGTTTGTTTTGGAGCCCAATATCTTTCAAATAATTATGGGGGAGAAGTTTTGCCTTCTTCAACAAGGGAGTACGGTAGAGCGAATCTTTCTTTTGTGAACCATGAACATGAATTGACATCTGGTATGACAATAGGTTCTCAGGTTTGGATGTCTCATGGAGATACAATAAAAAGTGTTCCAGATAATTATGAAATTATAGCTAGTACTAGTGATGTTTCTGTTGCTGGTTATCATATTAAAGGTGAACAAACTTATGGTATTCAGTTTCACCCTGAAGTTTATCACTCATTAGAAGGTGGAATATTGTTGAAAAACTTTATTGTAAATATTTGTCAATGTTCACAAAGCTGGACTCCCGATTCGTTTGTTGAGTCAACAGTTGAGCAGTTAAAGCAAAAGATAGGAGAAGATAAAGTTATTTTAGGTTTATCAGGTGGGGTTGACTCTTCTGTTGCTGCAGTTTTATTACATAAAGCAATTGGAAAAAATTTACATTGTATTTTTGTAGATAATGGTTTACTTAGAAAAAACGAATTTGAATCTGTTTTAGAATCTTACAAAGGAATGGGGCTAAATGTAAAAGGAGTAAATGCTTCTGATAAATTTTACTCTGCTCTTAATGGAGTGACTGACCCTGAGTTAAAAAGGAAAGCGATTGGTAAAGTTTTTATTGACGTTTTTGATGAAGAGTCTAAATTAGTGGATGATGCTAAATGGTTAGGGCAAGGTACTATTTATCCTGATGTTATTGAATCCATATCTGTAAATGGAGGTCCATCTCAAACGATTAAATCTCATCATAATGTAGGTGGTTTGCCAGATTATATGCAGTTAGAAGTTGTTGAACCATTAAGACTACTTTTTAAAGATGAAGTTAGGCGTGTAGGAAGGTCTTTAAAAATAGCAGAAGCGATTCTTGAACGTCATCCTTTTCCAGGTCCAGGATTGGGGATACGTATTCTTGGTGATGTAACAGCCGAAAAGGTTCGTATCCTTCAAGAGGTAGATCATATTTTTATTTCTGGATTAAAGGAAGATGGACTTTATGATGATGTTTGGCAAGCAGGCGCAATCTTTTTACCTGTTCAATCTGTTGGAGTGATGGGAGATGAAAGGACTTATGAAAATGCTGTGGCTCTAAGAGCGGTTAGTTCAACAGATGGTATGACGGCAGATTGGTGTCATTTACCTTATGAGTTTTTAGCCAAAATTTCTAATAAGATTATTAACCAAGTAAAAGGCATCAATAGAGTTACTTATGATATAAGTTCTAAGCCACCTGCAACTATTGAGTGGGAGTAATTTGTAATTAATGTTTTTTTATATCTTTAATCCCCAAGCATTCGTGGTATAATGTTTGGGGATTTTGTTTTCCTTGATGTCAACTTGTATTTTATGAAACTTTTAATTTATTCTTTTTTTATATTTTTTTCATTCTCTGTATTAGCTCAACCTAAAGGAGCTGAGTTAAAAGAAAGAAATGGAGTGGAGTGTTATATTCATGTAGTTCAACCTGGAAATACGCTTTATGGATTACATCGTTTATATAACGCTGAAATTGATGATATTCTTAAATATAACCCTGATTTAAAAATTAACTTTGAAGAAGGAGATGAGGTATATATACCTTTATCTATTATGGTTACTAAAACAAAAAAAGAAGAAAAGGAAAAGTTAGAAGAGATAAAGCAAGTGCCAAAGTTACATGAGGTAGTATCTAAAGAAACACTTTATGGAATATCAAGAAAGTATAATACTACAATTGATTATTTAAAGGCTCAAAATGAGGTTTTAAAAGAAGGATTGAAACCTGGACAAAAGTTAATAGTCGGTCATGAGAGTATTGAAAATAAATCAAATCAAAAGAAAAGAGATTTTATTGAAGTTAAGCAAGTGTCTGATGGTTCTATTGTTGAAAATAGTCTAGATTCAATGTTGCCAAAAAAGAAGTTACTTGGCTTAAAAGATTCATTAGGATTTAGACCAGATGTCATTGTTAAACATGTTGTTTTAGAAGGGGAAACACTTTATAGTATTTCTAAAAGGTATATGATTCCATTAAAAGAGCTGTATAATTATAATAATATTAAAAGGACTGGGATTTCTAAGGGGGATATACTTCAGGTACCGGTAATTAATAATAATGGGGGGAGAGTTGAAACTAGAGAGATTTCAAAACTTGTTGAATTGAAAATTGATTCGAATTACTTTCATGAGAAAAAAACAGGTTATAAGATAGCTGTAATGTTACCTTTCTTTTTAGACAAAATCCATAATGATACATTAGTTAATAAGGATTTTATTCGGATGGTTTCTAATCTTTCAACTGAGTTTTTGATGGGGCTAGAACTTGCTTTAGATTCAATCAGTTTATATGATGTTTCTGCTGAGTTTACCGTTTATGATACTCAAAATGATTCTACTCAAGTAGCTCTTATTTTAGATTCACTTCTTCATCAAGAAGTTGATTTAGTAGTTGGACCTTTTTTTACGGAAAGAATTACAGAGGTAGCTTCATGGTGTTATGATAATAAAGTGAAAATGATTTGTCCTGTTTCTACAAATACCTCTGTTTTGAAGGGGAATCCTTATGTTGATATTGCAATTGCTTCAAACTTCACTTTAATTGAAGGCTTGGCTAATTATACCATTAAAAATAAGGGGGAGGCAAAAGTGATATTAATAGATCCAAATAATGATTCAGATAAATTATTATATGATCATTTTAGAGAAAGTTATTTATCTAATGTGAGTGATGATGCTGAAATTCTGGTGGAAGCTTCTATGGAGGATTATAAAATTCATATTCAAAAGACAGGGGAGACTATTTTAGTTTTTCCTTCGACAGATGAAGGACTTTCTTTAAATTTTGTTTCAGATTTAATGTCTTACACAGATAACAGGCATAATAATGTGAAAATATTTTCAACAAAAGAATGGTTGAATTATGAAAGTATGAAAGGAAGTTATATGAATAAGTTTAATGTTCACTTTGCTGCTCCAAATAATTTTAGTTTTAAAGATTCTAATATAATTGAAGTCGCCAAAATTTACAGAGATAAATATGGAACAGATTTAACAAAAATTTCAGCTTTAGGTTATGATATTGCTACTTTTCTCACTCATAAATATTTCTTTCATAATTCTAGTTTTTATGAGGGTCTAATGGGGGATGTTAAGATGTATCAGAAGGGAGAAGGGAATGGTTTTGAGAATAATTCAGTATGGATTATACATCAAAAAGATTATGAATTACTTAAAGTGAATGATGATAAATAAGGAAGATATAGCATCTGAAATGCAAGCTTTACAGTCTAGAATTACTGCTTCTCTTGAAAAGATTGATGGAAGGTCTTTTTTTTCTGAAGACTTATGGGAAAGAGAAGAAGGTGGTGGAGGAATAACAAAGATTATTCAAAAAGGAGAAGTAATAGAGAAAGGAGGGGTAGCTTTTTCAGCTGTTCATGGACCTGTGAGTAATGTGATGAAAAAACAACTAGGTTTAGATGGAAGTTCTTTTTTTGCAACGGGTGTTTCAATTGTTTTGCATCCTAACAACCCTCATGTTCCGATTATTCATATGAATGTAAGGTATTTTGAGTTAGATAACGGAGTTTATTGGTTTGGGGGAGGAATAGATTTAACTCCACATTATATAGTGGATGATCAAGCAAAAAAGTTTCATGAAGGTTTAAAGTCTGTTTGTGATAAATATTCACCTGATTTTTACAAAGAGTTCAAAGAAAGAGCAGATGACTATTTCTTTATACCTCACCGAAACGAAACTAGAGGAATTGGTGGAATATTTTTCGATCATCAAGATGAAAGAACTGGCTTAACAAAAGATGAACTTTTTAAGTTTTGTATTGAACTAGGAGATTCTTTTACGAAACTTTACAGTCAGCAGGTAGAGTTAGGCAAGAATAAAAAGGTTACTCAAGAAGAGTTGGATTGGAGGAACCTGAGGAGAGGTAGGTATGTAGAATTTAATTTAGTTAATGACAGAGGTACTAAGTTTGGATTACTATCAGGAGGTAGGACTGAGTCTATATTAATGAGTTTACCTGCAAATGCAACTTGGGAGTACAATAAAAAATTGGATGAAAACTCCAGAGAGAATCAAACTTTAAAAAAACTTGTTAAAGGAGTGAAGTGGATTTAAATATATTTTTTCTTGTTGTTAATTGTCTGTTTTTTTTGATGTTTTAAACTTTTTTAGGTATAAACATTTACTCTTCAGATCATTAGATTTTTACTTCTTTTATTTCTATTTTCTTTACAAAATAAACCTTAAATTTGATTTATTAACTTGTTGTTGTTCTAAAGTTTTTATTTTTTTTGAACTTTAAGAAGCAACCATACAATTCAATTGTCGTTACTATAAAAATGTAATTTTAAATTTAGTATATAATAATTAAACTATACAATATGAAAAAAGTCGTTTTATTAATTCTTCTATTTTTAAATTTTTCTCTTTATTCGCAAGAGGTTAAAAGTGATGAAGAGAAAGAGAGGATAGTAGAGTCTAGGTTCAAGAAAATAGAACAAAGGAAATATGTTTTAAATAAAATTTATTTTCTTGAACTAAAAAAAGTAGAATTGTCTGAACATACAGAACTATCTATTAATGATTATAAAATATAAATTTTGATATGAAGAATTTTATTACACCCTTGTTATTACTGTTTTTTAGTTTAACACTAAACGCACAAGAATCCCCTAAGACAGCCTTTTTTAAAACAACTCCAGAAGTAGAAAAGGAATTAAGAGACGTGTTTGGAAATAATACATTCGCAATAAAGGAAATTTTACAAGAGGTATTGTACTTGGAAACTGAAGAGTCAAAGATAATTATATCTACTAATCAGTATAAAAACGTTATGGATAGATTCTTAAACACTGAGTATATGTCAGAAAACCATAGAATTAAAGAGGTTGAAAATAAAAAAAAAGCAATCGGTAAATATATTTCAGTGGGAGTTTTAATTGAAAAGTATAATTCAAAAAAATAATTAATATGAAAGCAGTATTATTATCATTTTTATTCGTCGTTTTATCAATTTATTCTTTTAGCCAAGGTGGTTGGTGTACAGCCACTTCTTTAGCAGATGGCGGCTGTGAAAATGGGATGACATCAAGCTCCAACTCATCCTCGTCTTTCAATAGCTCATGTTCAGGAGATGAATCAGCGGAAGGTTTTTTCTGGCTTTCAAGTGTTACAGAAGGCGATTCATATGATTTTGTAGTTACAAGTCTCGCAAGTTCGGGTTTGGGTGTTTCTATTTTCGGAGTAGACGGAGCTAGTTGTACTGCAGTAAATGAAATCAATTGTACTACCAGTGGGATAGGTGTTGTTAGTTTAAGTTCTGTTACTTTATCAGGTAGTGATTATTACTACATGCAAGTGTATACTTTAGATGGTAGCAGTTTTTCTCCTTATATTGCATGTGCTTCAGCAACTACCCCAAGTGGTGGAGGTGGAGGTGGAGGTGGAGGAGGTGGTGGTGGTGTACTACCAACTGTACAGGACTGTGATGGAGCTGTTCCGGTATGTCAGGATACTTACAGTGAATCGAATGCTTATTCAGGAGAGGGTAATATTGAAGACGAAATTACCGGACCACTTTCTTGTTTAGGAGGAGAAAAGAACGATGTTTGGTATATTTTTACTACTCAAAGTGCAGGCGATATATGTTTTGACATTACACCCAATGTGTTGACTGATGATTATGACTGGGCAGTTTATGATATAACTACAAGTCCATGTTCTGATATTTCTTCTAATGCTTCTTTAGAGATTGCATGTAATTATAGTCCTTCTACAGGAGTAACTGGCGCAAATGGTGGAACTGGTAATCAAAATGAGTCATGTTTTTCTGTACAAACAGGAGAGACATATGTTATTAATGTAAGTCAGTTTTCAACTTCTACAAATGGTTTTACTATCGATTTTTCTGCTTCAACCGCGGATATGTGGGATAATTCTCCACCTGTTTTTAGTGGAGTTACTTCGCCCGCTCAAGGTGCAACCAGTCTTGAATTTAATTTTTCAGAGAATGTAGATTGTAGCTCCATAGATGATAGTGATTTTACTTTAATTGGTCCTGGAGGACCATATACTTTATCTGGAATAACAGGAAGTATTTGCTCGTTAGGAGGAAGTTATGAGGATGTTTTTACTGCTAATGTTAGTCCTGCTTTAACTGTTAATGGTACATATGATTTATGTTTGATTTCAGGAGCGGGTATTATTAGTGACGTTTGCGGAAACCAGGCAGATCCAGCGTGCTATAGTTTCACTATTTCAAGTAATCCAGTGTGTCCGGTAATTGATCCTCTTACACCGATTGAAGATTGTGATCAAGTAATTCTACCAGTTATAACTGGAACTGATTTAACTACAGGTCAGGCATATTTCACTGGTGCTGGAGGAACAGGTACACAGTACGCTCCTGGAGATATTTACTCTGTTGTTGGTGTTACAACACTTTATGCCTATGATGGTATTACTGGTTGTGATGATGAAGAAGAGTTAGTTGTTACTGTAAATCTAACTCCAACAATTACAGGAACATTATCAGCTTGCGTTGGGTCAACTTCACAATTATCGGGTTCTGGGACACCGGATGGAACATCACCATGGGTTTCTTCAGATGTAACAGTTGCAACAGTTGATAATAGTGGTTTAGTTACAGCTTTATCCGCTGGAACAACAGATATTACTTATTTAACTGATGCAGGTTGTTCTGTGACAGAAACATTTACAGTTCTATCTGCACCAACAATTTCAGGAACCTTATCAGCTTGCGTTGGGTC
>Ga0228670_1001402_pt1 | contig 10510 bp, 14 predicted proteins | sample 85DmetaG_FD_182785 | JGI IMG/M metagenome (GOLD analysis project Ga0228670, IMG submission 182785) | Seawater microbial communities from Monterey Bay, California, United States - 85D | ecosystem: Environmental > Aquatic > Marine > Coastal | place: USA: California | collected 2016-10-13
TGAGATATAATTATAACCTATCTGATGCTATGAATAATAAGCAAAAACATAAAATTAATTATAAGGACTCTGGAGTTAATATCGAAAAGGCAGATAAACTCATAGACTCCATTAAAACTAAACGTAAAAAAAACAATAAGAATATACTGTCAGGTATTGGCGGATTTTCAAGCCTCTATAAGATTGATAAGAAGATAAAAGATCCAGTTATAGTTTCTGGCACGGATGGAGTTGGGACTAAGTTAAAAATTGCAAATAAATTAAACATACACAAGTATATTGGACAAGACCTTGTAGCAATGTGTGTAAATGATGTAATAACCAGTGGTGCTCAGCCATTGTTCTTCTTAGATTATCTAGCAACGAGCAGAATAGATCTAAATATTCATAAGGCTGTACTAAAAAGTATAAAGAAAGCTTGTGAAGACTGTGAAATGACACTAATAGGTGGTGAAACTGCTGAGATGCCTGGAATGTATAATAATAAAGAATATGATTTAGCTGGATTCTGTGTTGGTATTGTTTCAGAAAAAAAAATAATTAATAACAAAAAAGTTAAAGAAGGAGATGTGATTTTGGGCATAAAATCAAATGGATTCCATTCTAACGGTTATTCACTTATAAATAAGTTAATTGAAAAAAACAGGTTGAAATTAAAAGATAAGCTAAATAATACTAAAATAAGTTCCCTTTTAATCAAACCAACTAGATTATATGTACACATAATCAAAGAATTAATGAAAAAAATTGAAATAAACGCTCTAGCTCATATAACAGGTGGAGGTATAACTGATAATATACCTAGAGTAATACCTGATGAACTTGCAGCTTGTATCAACCTCCATTCTCTCAAAATTCCTAAACCATTTAAATATATTCAAGAGCTATCAAAAATAGATGATGAAGAAATGCTAAAAACATTCAACTGTGGTATTGGAATGGTTGTAATTATCAATGAAAAATATCTATCGAAAGCCCATAAGTTATTAAATATAAATAAGGAAAAGTATAAAGTACTAGGTCAGATTATAAAAAAACCAAAAAATTCAAAAATAATATATGTCGATTAAAAAATGTGTCGTGCTCTTTTCAGGTGCTGGTTCCAATTTAGAGAATCTTTTAAGTCAGCAGGACGAATTAAAACATAAACTTAAATATTCACATGCATTTACTAATAATTATGACGCAGGTGGAATTAATGTATGTAAAAAATATAATCTTCCGGTGTCAATTGGGAAAAAAGGAAATATAAATAATGATCTAGAAAGTTTTATTTCTAATATCAATCCGGATTTAATAATATTATCAGGTTATATGAAAATTGTGCCACCACATATTGTGGATGATTACATTGGGAAAATTATTAATATACATCCATCATTACTGCCTAAATATCCAGGGCTTAATACATACGAGAAAGTAATTTCAAATAATGATAAATATCATGGTGCAACAGTTCATTTTGTTACAAAAGCACTGGATCAAGGACCCGTTATCTTGCAAGGTAAGTTTTCAGTTGATGAAAATATGACAAGACAAGATTTGGAGAGATCCACGCACAAAGCTGAGTATTGTATCTTTCCAATAGCAGTTGAGTGGTTTGCTAATGATTTGCTCAAATATAATGGTAATAATATAATTTTAAAAAATGAAAATATTAACTCGCCCATTACTTATATGATAAACCCCAATGATTGATAATTTTTTTTCTAAATGTTTTGGATGCTTAATAGTATGTGTTTTGTTTACAGAAATATCTATTTCTGCTCCGAAAGTTTATACTGCTATATATAGCCTTAAAAAAAATGGAATAGAATTTGCACGCTCTAGACATGATCTTAGTTATAACTCTAATTTAGATGAATGGTGCATAACTTCCCATAGTTATACAGTTGGTATTTTTAGTATTAAAAAAGATGACAGAAATGAAACTAGTTGTTTTAAATACAATAAAAGTAACCATCTTAAGGTGATAAATAGTGATGTTAAATCCAATGATTTTGTAAGAACGAATACCTATACGTATAAAAGAGCCAGAAATCATAAGAATCTTAAGGTTGAGGTTAAAAGAATTGATGATAGTTTAATTACGTTAATAGATGGCACGCCTTCAACGCATAAGAATTATGCAAACATTGATAGATTAGTAGCGCAACTATTTGGTTATACTTTCAAAAGTATTAAAGTTAATGATAAAGGAAGAGAACGTCAATATAATTTCAAAATAGTTGGAAAAGAAACTATATCAACGATTTTTGGAAATACAGAATCAATAGTAGTTAGTAAAAATATTAATGAAAGCAAGAGAAATACCCTGACATGGTATTCAATAAATAATGATTACATTCCCGTAGTAGTAGAACAATATAGAATTGATGAACATAAATTTACTGCTAGCTTGATAGAATTCAAAGATTAATTATTTTTTTCGTGTTTTAAGTCTTAATGCATTAATTTTGATAAAACCTTCGGCGTCTCTTTGATCATAAGCGCCTGAGTCATTTTCAAATGTAGATAAATCCTCTGAATATAATGAATTTGGTGATCTTCTACCTTCGATTACAACGTTTCCTTTGAATAGTTTAACTTTTACATCTCCTGAAACTTTATTTTGAGATTTATCTATCAAACCCTGCAATGATTCTCTTTCCGGACTAAACCAATAACCATTGTATATGAGTCTTGAATATCTATTAGTTAAATCCTCTTTTAAATGTAACATTTCTCTATCAAGAGTAATTGATTCCACTGCTTTATGAGCTTTAAAATAAATTGTTCCGCCAGGTGTCTCATAACAACCCCTAGATTTAATTCCAACATATCTGTTCTCAACAATATCGTCTCTACCTATTCCATGTTTGCCTGCTAGCACATTAAGTTCATGTAATATTTTAGAAGGACTCATTTTTTTTCCATTGATAGCAGAAACATCCCCTTTATTAAAAGATAATGTAATTGTTTGAGGTTTTGACATACTCTTTTCGATTGACTTTGTTCTCAACCACATTGATTCTTCAGGTTTTTTCCATGGATCTTCAAGAATGCCACCTTCATAAGAGGTATGTAAAATATTAGCATCCATTGAATAAGGACTTTTTTTACCTTTATCAAAATCGACAGCAATTTTATGTTTCTTTGCATAGGCCATCAAATCAGATCTAGATACAAAATTCCATTCTCTCCAAGGAGCAATCACTTTTATTTTTGGATTAAGTGCATATGCAGCCAATTCAAATCTTACTTGATCATTCCCTTTTCCTGTGGCACCGTGGCATATATATTCCGCTTTTTCTTTTTTGGCTATTTCGATAAGTCTTTTGCTTATTAATGGGCGTGCAATTGATGTCCCTAGAAAGTACTCGCCTTCATAAATAGCATTTGCTCTAAACATAGGATAGACATAGTTTGTTACAAAATCTTCTCTTAAATCTTCTATGTATATTTTTTTTATTCCAAGTTTTTTTGCTTTAGCTTTGGCATCTTGAGTTTCCTCACCTTGCCCTATATCAGCAGTAAATGTAATAACTTCAAGATCATAATGTTCCATGAGCCATTTAGCTATGACAGATGTATCTAAACCACCTGAGTATGCGAGAACAACTTTTTTAGACTTCACTGGTATTATCTGTTTGATTTGTTTCAGGCTCTACCCATCTAAAGCCTTTATCTGTGGACTCTTTTTTCCAAAAAGGCGCTTCAGATTTTAATGATTCCATGATTTGTCTTGTTGCTTCAAATGCTTCATCTCTGTGTTCAGACCATGTTGCAACTAAAACTATAGGATCAGATGGAGTTACTAGACCCACTCTATGTAAAACTATAGAATCAATAATTTTAAATTTTTTAGTAGAACTATCAACAATTTTCTCGAGATATGATTCAGTCATGTCAGGGTAATGTTGTAGTTCCATAGATTTGATAGTATCTCCAGAATTGATGTCTCTCATAGTTCCTAAAAATACGCTGCATGCGCCTATGTTTGTTTTATCTTTTAATTGTGACCTTTTATATTCAACTAGCTTTTGCCATGGGTCAAATTCTTCATTTATAATTTCAATATACATTGTTTAACCACCTGTTACTGGAGGAAAGAATGCAATTTCATCATGATCATTGAGAGGATAATTCATATCAACATATTCATGATTTACTGCAACCATCACTTTTCCAGTGTATTTTTTATCTTTTGAAACATCTGACCAAACATCATCAGCAGTAACTCCTGGCTGAATATTTATTTTTTCAGAGGCTTTTCCTATCGCATCACTGATACTTGCAAAGTATTTTACTACAATTACCATTATTATCAGTGAATGATACATTTATGTCACATTAAACTCAAATTTAAATGTTTTCTATCTTTGAGATTTACGAGCTTTATTACCTAGGATTACCCCAAAAAGAATACTTACGTAACATATTAATAAATATAGCCATTCCCCATCATTAATAAGAGGATATATGGGAATAAGTGGAAAGAACATTGCTGTAGCAATAAAACCAACGATGATGTGAAATATGCCATAATCCGGAAATGTTTGTGAAAGCATGTGGAAAGTTACAAGTAATGAGATTAACATTGCTATGGCATAAAAAATATATGAAAGTGTTTTTAGCAAATTAACCCCCAATGTAAGACATTTCAACTTTAGGTGAATCTTTTTTTTGCATAAATCTTATCTCTGAATATCTGTCTGACCTTTTTGACCATAAATCATAAAAATAATCTAGAATATCTTGATCACCTTTATTCGCTCGAATTATTTTTTTTATATCATGACCCTCTGTTGCAAATAGGCAAGTATATATTTTACCATCCACAGATAGTCTTGCTCTATTACACTCATTACAAAATGGTTCTGTAATTGAAGAAATAAATCCAACAGATGAGTCTGTATTTTTCACTGCCCATTTTTTAGATGTTGATGATTTATCAGTTTTTATAGCTAACAATTCATATTTAGAATTGATAAGTTCATATAATTCTTGAGATGGAATAATTTTACTAAAATTCCAGTCATTCGATTCACCCACATCCATGTATTCAATAAATCTAATTTCAGATCTTAAGGTACTTATCTTATTTACAATATCAAGAACTTCATTATCATTTATATCTTTAATTATAACAGTATTGGTTTTGACAATAGTAAAGTATTTTTCTATTCCAGTTAAAACCATATCGAGATCAAAATGTTTTTTTGTTCCATTAATTTTAGTAATCTTTTTCGGATCTAAGGTATCAAGACTAAGAGTGATAGAGTCTAAACCTGAAGATTTTAACTGTTTTAGTTTACTATCCGTTAGTAAAGATCCATTGGTAGTCATGCTAACATTATGAATTCCTGATTCAGTCTTAAGTTTATAGACCAATTTATCAATATTTTTTCTTAGTAAAGGCTCGCCTCCCGTAATTCTTATTTTTGTTAAACCTATTTTTTTAAGAATTGAGCAGAGATGAATTATCTCCTCATATGAGAGAATCTTATTTTGTGCTATGTAACTGTACTTATTATTAAAAACCTCCGAGGGCATACAATAGCTGCATCTGTAATTACAACGGTCAGTTACTGATATTCTCAAATATTCAAATTTTCGAGATAAGATATCACTAAAAGTTTTTTTATTCACAGTGTACACACTTTTCATCTTTATTAATTTTTATAGTCTTAAATTCATTATTTTTTAAATCTATCAAAAAAAGCTGACTGTCTAAATTATTACCAAAGTTGCAAATTAACTTTATACATTCATTAGCTAAAACTGTTCCAACAAACCCTGTTACACTTCCAAGAATACCTGTATCTACACATGAGCCTGAAGTTACAGGTAAATCTGGATATAAACAGCGATAACAAGGAGTAGTATCTAAATCATTTCTAAACAGCGCAACTTGACCTTCAAATTTAAGTGCAGCTCCTGTAATTAAAGGGATTTTGTTTGATAATGATACTTTATTAATAATGGTTCTCGTTTCGTAATTGTCAGTACAGTCTATTATTACGTCATATGTTTTTAGAAAGTTATCATTTAAATCATCATCAATTTTAATATATTTTGTATGAATAGATAACTCAGAATTAAACTTTAATAGTCTTTGTTTTGCTGCATCAACTTTTCTTTTATCTATATCGCTTTCTGTAAACAATGTTTGCCTATTTAGATTAGATAGTGAAACGTCATCATGATCTAGAAGCATCATAGTGCCAACACCAGATGACGCTAGGTAAGTCGCAGTGGGGCATCCCAGGCCTCCTAAACCAATTATTACAACTTTTGCATTAGTTAGAAGATTTTGTCCATTGATGTCAATTTCTGGGAGTACAATTTGTCTGTTGTATCGGAGTAATTGATTATCAGTTAAATCAGCCTTTGTTTTTTTGGCTTGCATTAAATTTATCCAATTGTTCTTTAGTAGCCTCTTTTTGAAATTTCTCTTTGTATTCTTTGTAAGGCATACCGTATATTAGCTCTCTAGCATCATCGTATGATAATTCGTCTCCTAAAGACGATGATTCAGATACATACCATTTTGATATGCAATTCCTACAAAAATTGGCTAAGTTCATTAAGTCTATATTTTGTACATCAGGATTATCTTGTAAGTGTTTTACAATTCTTCTGAATGTTGCTGCTTCGATTTCGGTTTTTTTATTCATGTCCTATCCTACTATATTTAGTGTAATCTATAAATAATTTAACGAGTTGAATTTGCTAATTTTATTCCTGTCAAGATTATTATTAAGCCAAATATATAGTTCCAACTAAAAGCATCTTCAAGTATTAGGATACCAAAGAGTATGGCCCATAAAGGTATTAAGAAATTCATTATTGATAGAAATGATGCTCCAGCTGTCTGCAATATTTGAAAATATATTATTGTTGCAATAGCTGTGCAAAGAATACCTAAAAGTAAAATATTATAATTCATAAGGAGAGCAGAGACGCTAACATTACTCTCATCAATGAATATAAGATAAATTAACATAAAGAAAGTAGCAAATAGAATTGTACCTGTAGATGCGTTTACCGGATCTGTCATTTTATACTTCTTTCCATATATTGCAGCTATAGAATAAAGTGTTGACCCCAGCATAACTTGGAGCTGAGATATGAGAGTGGTGCTGAAAGAATTTCTTAGAAATAAGTCTTCTCTATAAATTAAAATAAATACTCCAAAAAATGAAATAAGGAATCCAATAAATTTCTGTTGGTTTATTTTCTCATCTGCTAGAAAAAAATGTGATAAAAGTATCGTTGTAATTGGCATAGTTGCCATAAGTATACCTGCCATTGCACTATCTATATGTCTCTGTCCGTTTATTATGGCAATAAACGGTATTACTATACCCACAAGACTCATAAATAGGTAATAATTGAGTTGTGATAAATTAATTGAGAATCTTCTATAAATAAAATAAATAAGAACTATTAGAAAAACTGAACCTACAATCAAACGTCCTGCTACAATCACCTCTGGTGTATAAAAATCAAGAGCCATCTTGTTTAACGTGAAAGCTCCGCCCCAAATTGCAGAGAGTAAAATCAGAAGGAACCAGTTAGTTTTAAATAAATTCATGTTAATATTAGTAGAGTTAGTGTATGAAAATTCTATCTATAAATGTATCTGAACCACAAAAGGTTATTTTTAATGGTAAAGAGCTTATCACAAGTATTTATAAAAAACCTGTTGCTAAACTAGTTCATGTATCGCCACAAGGAATTGAGGGTGATAGGCAAGCTGATTTAACAGTACATGGTGGTTACGATAAAGCAGTCTATGCTTACTCTCATGCAAATTATAAAATATGGGAAAGCGAGCTGAAAAAAGAATTTAATGAGTACGGGCTTGTGGGCGAAAACCTTACTATTGATGATTTTGATGAAAATGAAATTAACATTGGCGATAGATTCAAAATTAATGAATGCATACTTCAAGTTAGTCAACCACGCATACCGTGTTACAAAATTGGAATTAAGATGAATAGTAGAGAATTTCCAAAAATGTTTTCGCAATCAGGATTACTTGGTAGTTATCTGCGAGTTATTGAAGATGGAGATATTACCGCGGGTGATGAAATACAAAAAATACATCATGAAGAAAATTCAATGTCACTAAAAGATATTGCAAATCTTTTATTTGTTGATATAAAAAATGTGGAGCTTATGAAAAAAGCATTAAACATCAATGCTCTTACTGAAGAAATTAAGGAGAAGTTTAGAGAAAGATTAATGAAGTTGGGAGATTTTTCATCTTTATAGATAATGATTAAACGTCAAAATTTAAAAATACTAAAAAATCATGAAACATCTGCATCATGTGATGGAGATAAAGATAGTGGAAGGCATCCAAAGATTTTCCTCACATTGAAAGATGGGAGTGCAGAATGTTATTACTGTGGTAAACTGTTTGTCACGGAAGATACTCATGATAAGTATCTCAATAAGGCTAGAAAAAACTTTAAGAAAAATAAAAATGTTTAAAAAAAGAGAGACTATTAAACAAGTTGAAGAAGGTAAAGATTTAGCACCCAAGTTTGATAAGAATGGATTTATTCCTGTTGTTACTACAGATGTTGAGTCAGGCGTTGTCCTCATGCATGCTTACATGAATGATGAAGCATTGAAAAAGACAATCACAACAAAACAGGCTCATTATTATAGTAGGAGCAGAAAATGTCTGTGGCATAAAGGGGCAACAAGCGGTTTAATCCAAGATGTAAAAAATATTTATATAGATGATGATCAAGATTGTATTTGGTTGAATGTTCTTGTTAGAGGTAAGGCCAGTTGTCATGTAGGATATAAATCATGTTTTTATCGAGAAATAGATTTAGACTCCAAACAGCTTGAGCTTATATTTATTGAAGATGAAAAGATATTTGATCCTGATGACGTCTATGGTGACGCTCCTAATCCAACAATTTTATAAATTCAAATTTTTTATAAAAAAGTTTGCCAACACACCAGTTATGTACAACGTAATAGCTAAGTAAACTAAACCAAATGACATTGATGAGAAAAAGTATAAGATAGATGGAATTGGGCTATACTGAGAAAAGTATCCGTGCGTGAAATGAATGAATATTAAGAGCGGGACTGATATTAAAGCCCCATGAAGTATATTATTGATTATATTTTTTAAATGACTCATAAACTATTTATTATGCCTAAAATCAGTATAACAAAAAAAACAGCTTGGTCACTTATTTTAAAAATTAATAAATCTGCGCTAAATATCAGAAAGAATATATTAATCATTAATGAAAAGATTGCCAAAAATAATATAATAATATCATATGATATTAAAAATAATTCAATCAAAGAATCTAACGTTCATATAAATAAAGATATTGAAAACTTATTTAGAATTTTTTTACCAATCATATCTAATCATACAAAAAACCAATATATAGCTCATATTGCTCAATCTCTTGATGGATTTATTGCAACTCAGAGTGGAGAGTCCAAATATATAAGCGGTAAAGAGAATCTTGAACACATACACATGCTCAGAGCTATATCAGATTTTATAATAGTGGGAGCAAACACTTACATTGAGGACAAACCAAAACTTACAACAAGATTAGTTAAAGGGAATAGTCCGAAGATTTTTATATTTGATCCTAAAGGAATTATTAAGAAAAAAGATTTGAAGTCAAGTATGACTCTTCTATCTGGTGATCTTAAATTAATGTCTCAATTATTGAAATCAAGAAAAAGAACAATAGTCTATATAGAGGGTGGGGGTAAAACGATATCTTATTTTATCAAAAAAAATCTTCTTGATAGACTTCATGTATGTTTATGTCCAATTATATTAGGAGGTGGAAGACCTTCTTTTATTGAAAAGAGATATATTAGCTTATCAGCTGTAAAATCTTTTAAGCCAAATCATTACCGCATGGGTGGGGATATATTATTTGATATTAATATTAATCAGACTTCTTATTGATAAGGAAATACAGCCCAGGGACAGAACATATTAAATTAGTCAAACCGTAAACAATAGCTACCGTAACACTTGCAGATACAGATAACCCGAGAAGAAATGAAACAGCTAAAGCAGTTGTCTCCCTTACTCCCCATCCGCCAATACTAACAGGCAAAGTCATAGAAAATAAAACTAGCGGGGCAAAAACAAAGAAACTTACAATATCAATATTTAGTTCTAATGCCAGAGCACAAATAATATAAGTAGTTATATATGTGATAACAATTATTAATGACAAAAAAAAATGTTTATAAAATAGTCTACCGCTAAAAATATACTTAAAGTTATTTATATATTTGCTTTTTAAATTATATTTAAAAAATAGTTTTGTTAATAATATTAATATTATTATTAAAGTTAGAGTATAAAAAAATGCTTCATATTTTTTATTCATAAAAAAAAGAAATGCTAAGGACAGAATAAAAGTAACTAATAATGAGACTTGTCCTGATAAGCGCTCAAAGATAACTGATTGGAATGACTTTAAGATATTTCCTTTTTCATTATTTACTTTTA
>Ga0228670_1001403_pt1 | contig 10480 bp, 9 predicted proteins | sample 85DmetaG_FD_182785 | JGI IMG/M metagenome (GOLD analysis project Ga0228670, IMG submission 182785) | Seawater microbial communities from Monterey Bay, California, United States - 85D | ecosystem: Environmental > Aquatic > Marine > Coastal | place: USA: California | collected 2016-10-13
CTCATTCTCAGTATTTTCCCACCCATCACCAGCTAATGCTCCATCTTTAACTGCAATATCTATTGCAAGAGATTTTCTCGTAGCCTTATCCAAGGTATAAATAAATTCTTTATTTTTAAGTATTTTTGTTCCAAGGATAATTCTATCAACACCATGTGATAGGTATTGTTCAATACTGTTTGTATCTCTGATACCGCCTCCGACTTGTATAAATATACTTGGAAATGCTCTTCTTATTTCTATAATATTTTTGAAATTTACAGTACTGCCCGCTTTAGCCCCATCAAGATCAACAATGTGTAAATATTTTGAACCAGCCTCTACCCAACTAGCAGCAATATCAAGCAAATTATTTGAATAAACAGTCTTCTGAGAATAATCCCCTTTAGTTAGTCTTACGCATTTACTATCTATTATGTCAATTGCGGGATATATGATCATTAAATGCCCTCTGAATATGTTATAAAATTGGATAATAATTGTAAGCCATTAGATGAGCTCTTTTCAGGATGATACTGACAAGCAAAAATATTATCTTTAATTACTGAGGATGTAAAGTTTATCCCATAGTCGGTGTTTGATAATTCATCAGATAATTTAGTAGCTTGCGCATAGTAACTGTGCACAAAATAGAAAAAAGATTTGTTAGAAATATTCTTCCATATTGGATGACTGTGGTTTTGATTAATAATATTCCACCCCATATGAGGTATTTTTAATTTTCTGTTGATAGTATTTTTAAAATCGGTAACTGTTCCATCAATTATAGAAAAACATTTAACTCCTCCATCCTCAGATGATTCATTAAATAAAATTTGAAAACCTAGGCATATTCCAAAAAAAGGTCTGTTGATAATAAATTTATCTAAACCGGGAAATTTTGAGTTAAGTCTATCCATGCATGAATTTGCGGCACCTTGTCCAGGCAGAATAATAATAGATGCATCCTCTAAATCCTTTATCGTCTTAGCTATGGACAATGAATATTTCTTATCTATTACTTTTTGGAATGACTTCAACACGCTATGGAGATTGCTCATTCCATAATCTATTACAGAAATTTTTTTCATTAAAGGAATTCTTTAGTAGACGGAATTTTATTGATATTTTTTTCATCGAATGAAATAGCCATTTTAATTGCTTTACCAAACGATTTGAAAATTGTCTCTGCTATATGATGGGCGTTTTTACCTCTAATATTATCGATATGAATTGTTGCTTTTGAATGATTGCTGAATCCTTGAAAAAATTCACTGAGAAGTTCAATATCAAATTCACCAACTCTTGCTCTTGGATAAGTAACATTGTAAGTAAGGCCCGGTCGACCTGAAAAATCTATTACAACTCTAGACAGAGCTTCATCAAGAGGAATATAAGCATACCCAAATCTATTTATACCTTTTTTATCACCGAGAGCTTTATCAAAGGCTGCTCCTAATGTGATACCAATATCTTCAACAGTATGATGTGCGTCTATTTGAAGATCTCCCTCAGCTTTCAAATCAAGATCAATAGATGAATATCTAGTGGTTTGATCAAGCATATGCTCCAAAAAAGGTAGATTTGCATTAAGATTACTCTCACCATTGCCGTCTAGATTCAATGTAAGCTTTATATCAGTTTCTTTAGTCTTTCTAGACTCTTTAATGATTCTCATTGCCATATATTAATATATTATTGATTAGTTAGCCATTTCTTTACATGTGCTATTAATTCAGAAACATTATCCTCATGATAATGATTAGATGATTTAATTTGAATCTGTTTAGACTTATTATTTAACTTTTTTATTATCCTCTTTCTTTCATCAGCCTTACTAATTACATAATTAAAATCATATTCTCCATATATGTCTAATATTGGTAGAGGTATCTTAGAATACGGATACTCATAGATTGGTTTTTGACCTTTATCTACAGCTCCGCTTCCAATCAACACAAGTGAAATAATATTTTCAGATAACTTTTCCTTGTTAATCAGAGACATTAACATATGAACTCCGCAGCTATGAGCAACTACTATAATGTCTTTATTCTTGGCCGAAATATATTCTATGGCAGATTTTATTCTTTCATTAGAATCATAAAATATTTTAGTATAGTCATAATAACTAGACAATTTCTTTAGTACGGGTAGCTGTATACTATAAGTATTATACTTATTGCTCAGTTCTGTTCTAATTGGGTATGCAAGTTTTTGTTCGTTAGGGTGCAGACCACGTCCATGCAAAAACAGCAGTGCAATATCATTATTTTCATCAAATAGTTCTATTAGAGAAAACTCTCCGTATTTATAATCAACGTAGTAATGCTCTCCATCAAATATTTCTTCAAGATTTTGTTGATAAATTATTTTCTCTCTTTTCAAATCTGGAGTTTGTTTATTAGCGCTACATCCAGTGAATATAATCAGAGAGAAAACTACTATTAGAAATAATTTATTCAATAACATTATCAAAGATATTAAGTATTTCTTTACTGATTGTGGGTTCCAATAATGAATGGCCAGAATCTTTAGCAATTATAAGTTCTGAATGATCATAAACTTTATGTAAATCATGTGCCTGACGTATAGGGCATACTATATCATACTGTCCATGCACAATAATGCATGGTATGTCTTTAATTTTATTTATGTCCTCTAGTATTTGATTCTCTCTTATGAAACAGTTATTGATAAAAAAATGTGATTCTATCCTTGCGAGTGACACAGCACATTCATCAAAAGAATTAATTACAGTACTAGAGGGAATTAAACAGGACGACTTTCCCTCCCAAAGAGACCATTCTTTGCATGCTCTATTTGAGATGGTTTCATCACTTGAGAAAATCATTTCATGATAAGCAGATAACATATTTTCTCTTTTTGATTGATCAACAATTGCAATGTAGTTTTCCCAATATTGAGGATATATCTCAGATGCGCCATTTTGATAAAACCAATTAATATCATCCTTGCGGCATAAAAAAACACCTCTTAATGTTAAGGAAAGAACTTTATCAGGATGTGCCTCTGCATATAATAATGCTAATGTTGATCCCCAAGATCCGCCATAAATATGTGTCTTGTTAATGTTAAAATGTTTAAGTATTAAATTTATATCTTGAATAAGATCTTGAGTAGTATTATCTGTAACCTCGCCATATGGAGTGGATTTACCACAACCTCTCTGGTCAAACATAATTAAACGGTATTTATCTGGGTTAAAATATTTTTGAAAGATAGGTGACGTTCCTGCTCCAGGACCGCCATGAAGAAATAACATAGGTATACCATTTTTATTACCATATTCCTCAATATTAATCTCGTGACCATTAGTAACCTTGAGCATGTATTGATTTCCTGGTTTGTTAATAGGATGGAATTTCATATTTTATATATATCACTCCCGTCAGGTCGATGTTTAAAGATTCTAAGTGTCCACATATATTGCGTTTTATCAACCTGAATCTGTTTTTCTAGAACAGTATTTACTTTTGCGCAATCATTTCGTATGTCGTTAGACGGGAAATCCTTAATTTCTGGGAAAACTTTGAAAAGGAACCTATGAGTGTTGATATCATATGTGCAGATACAAGGAAGAACTTTTGATTTCGTTATTTTAGCAAGTTTACTAACTGATTTTAGAGAAGCTTTTTTAGTATCAAAGAACTTACTAAATATAGAATTATCTACACTTATATCCTCGTCAGCTAAAAAATAAAGCACACTCGGATGATTCATTTTTCTGATAATTGATTTCATGCCCTGCATGTTTCTTGGATATATAATAGCCTTGTCGTTCTCTTTACAACATCTTGATCTGCCAATAAACCAGTTAATTAAGTTATTTTTAAATGGTTTATACATGCTTAGGACATCATATCTAGATATTGCTCTTCCGCCAAACTCTAATGATAGTGAATGAGGAGCAAGCAATATTACACTTTGATTATTTTCCAATATGTCATCTACAAGATGAGTACCTTCTTTATCTATTAAATGTTGGAGTCTGGAGTCAGACTTCCACCAGAGTTGAGGTAAATTTAAATACATACATCCGAGGTTTTTAAAATACATCTTACAAACATTTTCTATCTCAATCTGCGAGATATCTTTAAATGTCTCTTTCAAATTTTTAGTTATAATTTCTCTGTTAGTTTTTCCATATCTTCGCATTATTTCACCAATTAAACAGCCTATTGAATCTCTAAGTGAGCCTGGTAGATAAGCGATTGGATAAGATAAAAGAAGGAACATCCAAGTTAACCAGTATTTAGGAGCACAGTAACCAAAAGAGAATCTTTCTCCTTTTAGGTAATTATCACCAAAAGGATTTTTTATAGATATGAAAGGTTTAGACATTATTTAGTATTTCCAGAAATATTTTGTTATTAAAATTACAAAAGTATATATTTCTAATCTTCCAATAATCATCATCAAAGATAATATTGATTTTGAAAAATCATTAAGAGCAGAATAGTTTCCATACGCATCGCCTAGTGCAGGACCAAGATTATTTATGCATGCAGCGGTAGCAGAAAACGATGTTAATAGATCATGCCCTGACATCATGATCAGTAAGGCAGAAAAAAAGAATAATAGGATATATAGTATTATAAAAGACAAGATGGTCTCTATTGTTACATCTTCCACTTTTTTATTGTTTACTTTAATAGATATTTGAGCTTTTGGGTGTATTACTTTTAATAATTGTTTCTTAATAGATTTTAGTGCGATTGTTATTCTAATCACTTTTATGCCACCGCCTGCGGAGCCAGCGCAAGCACCGATAAAACTTGACAAGAATATGACTGTTAAAATAAAAACAGGCCATGAACCATAATCTGTTACAGTGAACCCAGATGTTGTGACAAATGATACGACATGGAATATTAAGTCAATATTATCAATCTTATGTGATTGTATTCCTGATGAAAAAAGTAAGATTAGTACAACTAGGCTGAAGATAATAATTAAAAATGATTTGGCTTCAGAATTGATAAAATAGTTATGAAAAGATTTAGTTTTGTATAATAAAAAGTGAAGCACAAAGTTCAAGGCAGAAAGAAACATAAAAAACATACATATTATTTTTATATAATCACTGTCATAAAACCCAATGCTATCGGTGTGTGTCGAGAAGCCGCCTATAGACACCGTTGAGAAGCTATGTGAAATAGCATCAAAGAAATTCATGCCTGCTGAGTAGTAAAAACCAGCGCAAGCTAACGTTAAAATTACATAAACGCCCCATAAACTCTTTGCGGTCTCGGTAATACGAGGGGATAATTTATTATCTTTTACAGGAGATGATGTCTCAGCTTTATATAAATACATACCGCCCACACCTAATATTGGTAAGATAGCCAAGACTAAAACTACAATTCCTATCCCTCCAAGCCATTGCAGCAACTGTCTATAGAGCAACAAAGGAGGGCTGAGAGATTCTATACTTGTCATTACTGTTGCACCAGTGGTCGTCCATCCAGATGTAGACTCAAAAATTGCATCTATCAATGATATATTTAATTTTGAATCAAATAAAAATGGTATGGAGCCGAAGATACTTAATACAAACCAAAAAATGGTGACTATTAAAAATCCTTCTTTTATTCTAATTTGTGATTTTTCTCTTTTATTAGGCAAGTAGGTTAATAAGCCAATAAAAAATACTAGTAAAAATGATTTTATGAAATTATCAACATTATCAGCGTAGTAAATAGCTGCAGCTAAAGGTACTAATAGAAAGAAGCTAAATATTAAAAGAATAATTCCTGTAATTTTTAGAATTTGATAATAATTCATTTAAAAAAAGCCGATGCTCACCTGAAAAAGCTTTGACAACTTTGAGAAATCTTTTTTATGAAGCAAATATATTATTAGACGATCGTTGCTCTCAATAGTTAGGTCATTATGCATCAAAATTATACTTCCATCTCTGTATATTGCTCCTATCTTACATCCTACGGGGAGCTCAAGATCTGAAATTTTTCTATCAACAACTTTGGATGTGTTCTTATCTCCATGAATAATGATTTCAAAGATTTCTGCTTCGCCAAATCCTAGAGAGTGCACTTTAACAACATCACTTGTGCGAACAGATGTAAGTATCGAGCCGATTGTTACATCTTCTGGTGATACAACAACATCTATTTCCTTTGAAACTAGTTTTCTATATGAAAGTTTATTTATAATTGAAATAGACTTGTTTGCGCCTAAATCTTTTGCTAATTTTGCAGATAATATATTCATTTGATCATCGTTTGTAACACTACAGAAAAAATCAACATCTTCGATACCTTCGTTCTCTAAAAGAGATTCATCAGAAATATCATCATTCAAAACTACGGTATCCTCTAGAGATTCTGATAAGTATTTTGATCGTAATAGATTTTTTTCAATGATTTTCGTAGAGAATTTTTTAGATAGTGCAGTTGCTAGCGTCATACCAACATTACCACCGCCAGCGATCATAATATTTTCTACACGAGATTGGTTTTTACTCAATTCACTTATAAATCTCATATTTTCTGGGGTTGCCAAGAAAAAAATATCGTCTCCTATCTCTATAATCGTAGACCCATTTACTGGGATTGTTTTACGATTACGATAAAGAGCAACAACTTTGACATCTACATTAGGAAGATGTTTTTTGAATTCTGATAATTTTTTCCCAGCCAGCGGTCCATCTTTTAGGACGGTGGCACCTATAACCTGTAATTTTCCATCTGCAAAGTCAAAAGCTTGAAATGCTCCGGGGTGTTCAATAATATTTTTTATAAAATCAGTTACCAGCTTACTCGGACTTATTATTGAATCAATTGAAAATAAATCTAAATCGAAGCCTGATGTACTAACTTGGAATTCGGAATTACGAAGTCTTGCAATTACTGTTGGTACATTAAACATTTTTTTTGCCAAATGACATGACACTAAATTGACTTCATCGCTACCAGTTATGGCTATTAATATGTCGCAGTCATTTAGTTCAGCTTGTTCAAGAATAGATGGTGATGATGCGTTACCATGAATAGTTTTAATGTCATTATCTTCTTGAAGATCCTCAAGAACAGATGAGTTAATATCAACCAAGGTTATATCATTGCCATCATCGGTGAGAATCTTTGCTAACGAGGAACCTACTTGACCTCCGCCTAATACTGCTATCTTTTTCATAGATGTGTCTTGGTGCAATTCTACATCATAAAATATTTAAATTATAATGTTTTATTCAATGTTTATTTTTGCATTTAGAATTTTTTCTTTAAGTTTGACATTAGAGTTAAATAAATCTCTTGAGGAGATAGTCTTCTTCCCCTTTAGCTGCAAAAACTCTATAGATAAATATCCATCTACTGCCGCTATGACAAATTCGTTTTTATTAAACTCTATAACTTGACCAGGAATAAATTTATGTTCAGCAACCGTGCAATTTGCTTTTAAGATCTTGATTTGCTCATCAAAGAGCTCTAAGCGAGCTATAGGCCATATATTTAAAGCTCTTATTCTGTTAAACATAGTACGTACCGACATTTTCATATCTAATATTCCATCATCTTTAGAGATTTTTCTAGCATAAATATTTTTTTGATTCGAAGAACTTAGGATAAACTTTTGACTATGCATTAAATTTATTGCTTCATCACAATTTTGTGATGCGATTGTTGTTAAACTATCTTGCAAGCTCATACAATCGTCTGAATCTTTTATCTTATAGTCTTTTTTAAGAATAATCTTACCATCATCAAGACATTCGTTTATTTTAAAAAAAGTAATGCCTGTCTTTTTTTCATCGTTCATAATCGCATGTTGAACGGGTGCAGCTCCACGATAGTTAGGTAATAACGAACAATGTAAATTCATAATTCCAAATTTAAATAATTTAATAATTTCACTTGGTATTAATTTTCCATAGGCATATATAAATCCTAAATCCATGTCCTTAACTATTGACTCAATGAAAGTACTATCTTGCAATGAAAGAGGTGTTAAGCATTGTATATTATTTTTTATACAAAATTCATATACCGGCGTATGGACTATTTTTCCTCTTCTATTTTTTTTTGCACCTTGAGAAATTACTAATGGAACTTCATGCCCCAGTGAAATAATTTTCTGCAATAAGGGTACTGAATAATAAGGACTACCAAAAAATATTATTTTAAGCTTAGTCACTTTATATAAGGATTATCTTTTCGTTTTACCTGAGAAGAAGTTTGTTTTTGTTTTAGTAGCCCCTTTTCAATTTTAGATCTTTTCATATCTGATAAATAATCTACAAATAACTTACCATCTAAATGGTCAATTTCATGTTGAATACAAATAGCTAATAGTTCAGACGCATGATCTTCAAACTCATTACCATTAATATCCATAGCGCGATATCTTATACAGTTATACCTCTCTACTTTTTCATAGAAACCAGGTACAGATAAACAGCCCTCATCAAATAAAACAGGTTCTTTCTTCTCGGTAATTATAGGGTTGACTAGTACTAATTGTTTATTTTGTTCCTTAGAAACATCAATTGTTATTACCCTTGTAATAATATTTATTTGTATTGCAGATAGCCCTATACCTTTTTCAAAATACATAGTCTCAAACATGTCAGAGACAAGTGTCTTCAAATCATTATTAAATAATTCATGATCAGGGCACTTCTGCCTCAATCTATTATCCGGATGATGTAATATTGTTCTCAATGTCATTTTTTTAATCTAATATCTTGTACTTATTGTTATTTTGATAGTATAAAGTAAAAAAAAGAATAATTAAGCCTAGGATAGCTATGAAAAACTTAATGATAGTAGAGTCGCCAACAAAGGTTAAGAGCATTGAAAAGTTCTTAGGGCCTGATTTTAAAGTAATTGCTTCTGTTGGTCATGTCAGAGATCTCGTATCCTCTGCTAGAAAAGGAATAAATGTTGATGATGGCTTTGCGCCCGTTTGGAAAGTATCAACTAATAAAAAAACAGTCATAGATGATATTAAGAAGCATACAAAAGATGCTGATGTAATATATTTTGCTACAGATCCTGATAGAGAAGGTGAAGCAATATCCAAGCATCTTTATGATATTTTGGATAAAGCAAAATTCCTAAAGGGCAAGGAAACTCATCGTGTTGTTTTCAATGAAATTACAAAAAATGCAGTTACAGATGCACTAAAGAGACCAAGGTTAATCTCAACATCGTTATGGGACGCATATCTGGCACGAAGAACTCTAGACTACCTAATGGGTTATGATATTTCTGAGTTTTTATGGAAAAAAGTTAGCCGAGATGCAAGAGCAGGGAGAGTTCAAAGCCCAGCTTTGAGGCTTATTGTAGAGCGTGAGATTAAAATTAATGCATTTAACCCGGTTGAGTATTGGAACGTATTTGCGAATATCTCAAATAGTAAAAAAGATATTCAGATTGAATTGACTCATATAGAAAAAGAAAAAATAAAAAAAGATAATATAACAAATATAACCAATTCAAATGAAGCAGAGATCATAAAATCAAGAATAGAAAAATATAAAAGCGTAAAAGTCACAAATATTAAACAAGGACAGAGGAAAACTAAACCAAAGGCTCCTTTTACAACTGCATCTCTTCAGCAGACAGCCTACACTAGCCTTGGATTATCTGTAAAACAAACATCAGCTATAGCTCAAAGACTTTACCAAGGAATGGACATAGGAAAAGGTCAAACAGAAGGTTTAATTAGTTACATGAGAACAGATTCAACAAATCTATCTAAGGATGCCCTTAAAGACATATCATCATACTTAGACAAAAATCATCCTGGGCTTGCTGAAAATCAACCGAGAGTATTCAAAAGCAAATCAAAGAATGCTCAAGAAGCCCATGAAGCAATAAGGCCTACATCCATGGAAAATACACCTGATAGTGTGAAAAAATATTTAGAACAGAATGACTTTAAGCTGTATGACTTAATTTGGAAAAGGACTTTAGCATCGCAAATGAGAGACTCTAGAAGTAAGACAGTATCTGTTGAATTATCTATGGAAAATGAATTTACCTTTAAATACTCTGGTTCATATCTTGAGTACCCAGGGTATAAAGAGATATATAGCTTTAGTGACAGTGATGAAACAGAAAAAGATAACAAAAAAATACTTGAGAGCTTAAAAGAAGGTGATGAGCTAATACTCAGCAATGTTGATATCGAACAAAAATTTACCCAGCCTCCTGCAAGATATAATCAAGCTAGCCTCATACAGGCCTTAGAGGAACTGGGAATAGGTAGGCCATCAACATATGTAACAATAATTAATAAAATAATGGAAAGTAATTATGTTGATCCTGAGAAAAGTAATTTTCAACCGACTGCGTTAGCAAAAGTTGTTTATGAAACACTCATCAATCATTTTAAGGATGACTTAGTCGATTATGAATTTACCGCACGGCTTGAGGAGGATTTGGATAAAATAGCTAACGGTGAAAAAGAATACATGGAATGTGTAGAAACTACATATAAGCCATTTAAAACA
>Ga0228670_1001404_pt1 | contig 10471 bp, 8 predicted proteins | sample 85DmetaG_FD_182785 | JGI IMG/M metagenome (GOLD analysis project Ga0228670, IMG submission 182785) | Seawater microbial communities from Monterey Bay, California, United States - 85D | ecosystem: Environmental > Aquatic > Marine > Coastal | place: USA: California | collected 2016-10-13
TCATATCATCTCGGCGACCAAGCCGCGCGGAGACGGCGAATACCGCGGCAAGGTGTTTTCACCGGACCGGGGCAAGACCTACAATTCCAAGCTGCAACTTACAGGCGACACGCTGTCGGTGTCGGGCTGTGTGTTTGGGATTTGTCGCGATGGCGGCACTTGGAGCAAGCTCAACTAGGCGGAAACACGCGGGTTTGTGCCCGCATTTCGGCGTCGTCTTGTGCGGCGCCGACCCCTCCCGATATAGGATGACATCCTCTCGGGAGATGGATCATGCGCAGCATCGTTTTGGCTTGTGTGTTCGGCCTTTGGGCCAGCGCGCCGGCCTACGCCAAGGACAGTATCGTCGGGGTATGGCAGACAGAGCCGGACCGCAAAGAGCTGACCTCTCACATCGAAGTAGCGCCCTGTGGGACGGGGTATTGCGGCCGCGTTTTGCGCGCCTTTGATCCAACGGGGGCCGAGGTCACAACCCGAAATATCGGCAGAATGCTCTTTTGGGATATGAAGCCGCAGGACAACGGCACGTTCGGTGGCGGGGCGGCCTATGTGCCGATCCTAAATGTCACGACCTCAAATGTCGCGTTAACCCTGTCGGGCGAACTGCTTGAGGTTAAGGGACGCGTCGGATTGATGCGCGGCACACAGGTGTGGACGCGGCTCCGCTAGGGGCGCCACGTTAGAAAGTTCGCTATCATCCGCAGACCGGCGTCTTGGCTTTTCTCAGGGTGGAACTGCATCCCGATGACGGTATCCCGACCCACAATTGCAGTGACGTCCCCGCCATAGTCCACATGCGCCAAGCGGTCCGCCGGATCGGCTACATCCATATGATAGGAATGCACAAAATACGCGTGATCGCCGGTTTTGATGCCCGATAGAACAGGGTGGTCACCCGTCACGATCAGGTCGTTCCAACCCATGTGTGGAACCTTTAGCGCGGGATCAGAGGGCGCGATGCGCACGACCTCACCACCGATCCAGTCAAAGCCGCGCACGTCTTCATATTCGCGCCCCCAAGTCGCGAGCATTTGCATGCCCACGCAGATCCCCATGAAGGGCTTGGCATCGCGCGTGACGGCCTCCATTACAGCTTCTTCAAGCCCGTCAAAGCTGCGCAGACCCGCGCGGCACGCCGGAAATGCGCCGTCGCCGGGCAGCACGATGCGGTCGGCGCGGGCGACGTCCTCGGGCTTGTCCGAGACGATAACCTCACCTGCGTCGACCTCTTGGGCCATCCGCTGAAACGCTTTTTCCGCAGAGTGCAGATTGCCGCTGTCGTAATCGATCAGAACCGTGCGCATCGTCTAAAGTGCGCCCTTGGTCGAGGGTACGGCGTCAGCCTTGCGCGGGTCGGTTTCCAGCGCGTCACGCAGGGCGCGGGCCACTGCCTTGAACGCAGCTTCGGCGATGTGGTGGCTGTTGAACCCATGCAACTGATCCACGTGAAGCGTGATGCCGCCGTGTGTGGACAGCGCTTGAAAGAACTCACGCACCAACTCTGTGTCGAATGTCCCGATCTTGGGGGTCGGAAGGGTCACGTTCCAAATCAGAAAGGGGCGCGCGGACAGATCAAGGGCCGCACGCACCAGCGCGTCGTCCATCGGCAACAGACACGCGCCGTAACGCACGATGCCACGCTTGTCGCCCATCGCTTTGCTCAGCGCCTGACCCAGTGCGATGCCCACGTCCTCAACGGTGTGGTGATCGTCGATGTGCAAATCACCCTTTGCGCGGATTTTCATGTCGATCAGCGCGTGGCGCGACAGTTGATCCAGCATGTGGTCAAAGAAACCAACGCCGGTTTGGTTGTCATAGATGCCAGTGCCGTCGAGATTGATCTCAACAGTGATGTCGGTCTCCGCGGTGGTGCGGGTGATGGTTGCGCTGCGCATTGGGCCTCCGTCTGCCATTGAGGTCTCTATAGGCGGGTGGTTCGGACGGGCCAAGGGGCGTGTCGCGATTTGCGGGCGGCTGTGGCTGGTTGGCCAGCCGTTTCCGGAGCCCAGAAACAACAAAGGCCGCCCGAAGGCGACCTGAGTGTTTGCCACATGGGGTGTGTGGCCGGCTAATTGGAGCGGGCGAGGCGATTCGAACGCCCGACCCTAACCTTGGCAAGGTTATGCTCTACCCCTGAGCTACGCCCGCTCACTTAGCGTGTGGGTGATCTACTTTCGTGGGCGGGTGGCTGCAAGAGAAAAATGCGCTTCGGATGTAAAATTTCTGTGCGACCTAGGGTCAAGCAGGGCGGCGCACGAAAAAGCGTTTACCCGAGTGGCTCTGTGCTGGCCGCGACGGTGGATTCGATGATGAAATTGTCGATCGCCCAGCTTTCGTCAGAGACATCTTGGTTCGCGGTGGACCCAAATCCAAAATCCAGCGTTGCACCGGGATCATCGACCGTAATGGTGATCCGGCTGGCCGCGTCGCGCCACCAATTCTGGCTGGTGTCGTTTTGCATGCCGCCCAAGTGTTCGCCTTCGGATAGAGTCGTGGCGCTTAGGCTGATGCCCTCAACGTCGCCGGGGGTCCACGTCAGGTAACCTTGGTCAGAGGTCATGCGGCCGACCTCAACACCATCAATGTACAAAACCGCATCTTCACTATCGAGGCTGTCGAAGGCCAGCAGATCAAAGGTCAGCGTGGCGGATTCGGCTTCTGCGCCGATGTCAAAGCTTGTCGTGACGCTTTCTAACCCGCCGCTGCCCGCAATCGGGCCCAGCACTTCGCCAAATCCATCCACATATGTTGAGCTTGCCCCCGTCCACGCGCTGGTGTCGCCAGCAAAGTCATAGTTCGACCGGTACGCAACAATCGTCGATCCCTCGTAGATCGAGCCCACCGTGGCCTCCAGCGCATCGACAACGGACACCGCCATACGACCCAGCGACGGACCAATGGTCCCCATCATGGCAAGCCCCGTGATCGTGACCCCAAACGTCAGAACGACCCAGTCGACGGTGATGGCACCATCCTCGGACTTAATGAAACGATGTGTCATTGCGGACTCCTTTGACCATCTTTGGTACACACCACGTGCGGCAAATCTGCGGCACAGATACGTCCAAAATTGGGGCCAAAGAGCCGAAATAGTTAAATGTCCGTCGATAATCCGGGGATTGTCGCCGAATTGTGGTCAATCACTTGCTGGCGATATCGTCGAGTATGGCAGCCTTGTGGGCAGCGACGTCCTCGGTATGGACGCATATATCGCCATCCGGGGCAACCAGCAGCAGGCCGTATGCTCCGCTTTCGTCTATCGACAGGCCGGATGTGCCTGCGCCGAGTTGAAGCGGCATTTGATGGCAGGGGCTTTTGAACACCGCCATGGGCAGTCCACCCGTACTCGCCATGATCGTGCGATGAATGTGACCGGCGATGACGAGCCGCACGTCTGCACAGGCCTGTAGTGTTTCGATAACTTCAGCTCGGTTTACCAGCCCGATGCGGTCCATTCCGTCAAAGCCCGTGACAAACGGAGGATGATGCAGCGCGACGATTTTGGGCGTGCCGGGGGCGTGGGCCAATTCTGTGCGCAACCAATCCATACGGTCTGCGCATAAAAAGCCGCTGTGGCGGGGCTTTGCATCAGGCGCAAGCGTGTCGAGACTGAGGATATGCGCGTGGGGTAGGGTGATGCGGCTTTGGACAAAGCCGTTGGCGTCTAGGCCCGCACGCGGAAAGGTGGCGCAGAACGTGTCGCGGTCATCGTGGTTGCCCATCATGAACGTGGTGGGCCAGGGCAGGTCGCGCAAAAGACCACGTAGGCGCGCATATTCCTCGGCAGTGCCGTAGTGAACCAAATCCCCAAGGATCAGCAGGTGGTCGGCATCTGCATGCGCGGCGCGCATTGCATCCAACACACGGGAAAGCCGCTCTGCCGGATCAAGCCCGATGATTAATTCACCAGGCGGTGTGATGTGAAGATCCGTTAGGACAAGGATCTTGTGCATGAATTGATGCTCCGTATGGCGGGGCAGTGATGCCCCGCCGGAAGGGCGGTAACGCCTGTTGCGGCGTTATTCCAGTTCGATCAGCAGGTCCTTGGCATCGATTTGCCCACCGGGTGAGACATGCACAGCCTTAACCGTGGCATCCCGCTCGGCATGGATGCCGGTTTCCATTTTCATCGCTTCAATCGTGAGCAACAGATCGCCTTCTTTGATCTCTGCCCCCGCTTGAATGGCCACGCTTGCCACGACGCCCGGCATGGGCGCGCCGATGTGATTGGGATTACCGAACTCAGCCTTTGGCATTTTGACTGCGGTCCCCACAACTTTGCGGTTCGGCACGCGGATGACACGCGGCTGACCGTTCAGTTCAAAGAACACCTTGGCCTCACCATCGGCGTTGGTTTCGCCTTCGGCTTGCATCCGGATCACAAGGGATTTGCCGGGGTCGATCTCGGCCTCGATCTCTTGGCCCGGCTCCATACCATAGAAGAACACTGGTGTGGGCAGGGTACGCACGGGGCCGTAGGTTTCGTGGCGCTGGGCGTAGTCGGTAAAGACCTTGGGATACATGAGATAGCCGTTCAGGTCCTCATTGTCGAAATCAACGCCGGGGATCGCGGCCTCAAGTTCGGCGCGTACTTTTGCCATGTCTGCAGGGGCAAGATGCTTGCCCGGACGTTCCGTGCTTGGGGCCTCATCCTTAAGCGCCTTTTTCACGATCGCCTCGGGGAACCCGCCAGGAGGCTGGCCCAGATTGCCGCGCATCATGTCGATCACGCTGTCGGGGAAGGCGACGTCCTTTTTCGGATCCTCAACCTCGGCCCGACTTAGGCCCTGAGACACCATCATCAACGCCATGTCGCCAACAACTTTCGACGATGGTGTGACCTTTACGATGTCGCCAAACATCTGGTTCACGTCGGCGTACATTTGCGCCACTTCGTGCCAGCGATCCTCTAGGCCAAGCGAGCGCGCCTGCGCCTTGAGGTTGGTGAACTGACCACCGGGCATCTCGTGCAGATACACCTCGGACGACGGCGCCTGAAGCCCGCTTTCAAAGGCAAGGTACTGCGCACGGACCGCGTCCCAATAGGTGTCGATCTGGCGCACAGCGGCCATGTCGATCCCGGTATCGCGGTCGGTGTTTTGCAGCGCGGCCACGACGGTGCCGAACGTTGCCTGCGATGTGTTGCCCGAAAAGCTGTCCATCGCGACGTCGGCTGCGTCCACACCGGCCTCGGCGGCGGCCACGATGCTGGCAGAAGCGATCCCGGCCGTATCGTGCGTGTGGAAGTGGATCGGCAGGCCGACTTCTTCCTTAAGCGCCTTGACCAATTGCTTGGCCGCACCGGGTTTGATCAGGCCCGCCATGTCCTTGAGGCCCAGAACATGGGCACCTGCGGCTTCAAGCTCTTTGGCCATCGCGACGTAGTATTTCAGGTCATATTTGGCGCGGTTGGGGTCTTGGATGTCACCGGTGTAGCAAATCGTGCCTTCGCAAACCTTATCGGCGGCGATCACCGCATCCATTGCGACGCGCATGTTTTCGACCCAGTTGAGGCTGTCGAACACGCGGAACACATCAACGCCGGTTTCAGCCGCCTGTTTCACAAAACCTTGGACAACGTTGTCGGGGTAATTGGTGTAGCCCACACCGTTGGAGGCGCGCAAAAGCATCTGCGTCATGATGTTTGGCATCGCCTCACGGATGTCGCGCAGGCGCTGCCACGGACATTCCTGCAAGAACCGGTAGGCCACGTCAAACGTCGCACCGCCCCAACATTCCACCGACAACAATTGCGGCAGTTTGCTGGCGTAGGCAGGTGCGCAGCGGATCATGTCAATGGACCGCATCCGCGTCGCAAGCAGCGACTGGTGGCCATCGCGCATCGTGGTGTCGGTCAACAGAAGTTGCGGCTGGGCCTTCATCCAATCCGCCACAGCCTGCGGGCCCTTGGCGTCTAGGATTTGGCGCGTGCCCTCCGCAAAGGGCGTGCCCAGTTTGACGGGCGGCTTGGGCGCGCGGATGTCTGCGGCGGGCCGGGGGCGGCCCTCAGTCTCGGGGTGGCCGTTGACCGGGATCTCAGCGATGTAGGTCAGGATCTTCGTGGCCCGATCCCGGCGTTGTTGAAAATCAAACAGCGCGGGTGTGTCGTCGATAAACTTGGTCGTGTATTCGTAGTTCAAGAACGTCGGATGCTTGAGCAGGTTTTCAACAAACGCGATGTTGGTGGACACACCCCGAATACGGAACTCGCGCAGGGCGCGGTCCATCCGGGCAATCGCCGCCTCGGGAGTTGGGGCCCACGCGGTGACTTTTTCCAACAGGCTGTCGTAGTAGCGGGTGATGACCGCGCCGGAATAAGCAGTGCCGCCATCGAGCCGGATGCCCATGCCAGTGGCCCCACGATAGGCCGTGATGCGGCCATAGTCGGGAATAAAGTTGTTCTGTGGGTCCTCGGTCGTGACGCGGCATTGCAGCGCGTGGCCGTTCAACTGAACATCGTACTGGCTGGCAATACCCGTGGCCTCGACCAGCGATTTGCCCTCGGCGATTAGGATTTGGGCGCGAACGATATCAATGCCTGTGACTTCTTCGGTTACGGTATGTTCAACCTGCACGCGGGGGTTCACCTCGATGAAGTAAAACTCACCGGTGTTCATATCCATCAAGAACTCGACCGTGCCTGCGCACTCATAGTTCACGTGTTCGCAGATTTTCTTTCCGAGGTTGTTGATGGTCTCACGCTGGGCACCGCTGAGGTAGGGGGCAGGCGCGCGCTCGACGACCTTTTGGTTGCGGCGCTGTACTGAGCAGTCACGCTCATAGAGGTGATAAATCTGGCCGTGGCTGTCGCCGAGGATTTGCACCTCAACGTGGCGCGCACGGGTGATCATTTTCTCCAGATAGCCTTCGCCGTTGCCAAAGGCGGCCTCGGCCTCACGGCGGCCCTCTAGGACTTTTTCCTCCAGCTCATCCTCGGAATGGATCGGGCGCATTCCGCGTCCGCCACCGCCCCAAGATGCCTTGAGCATCAGCGGATAGCCCACTTCGGCGGCCTCTTTCTTGATGGCGGCCATGTCGTCGCCCAACACTTCGGTGGCGGGGATAACGGGAACACCCGCCTCCATCGCGACTTTGCGGGCCGAGGCTTTGTCACCCAGCTTGCGCATGGTTTCGGCTTTGGGGCCGATAAAGGTGATGCCGTTGTTAGTGCAGGCATCCACGAAGTCGGGGTTTTCCGACAGTAGGCCATAGCCGGGGTGGATCGCGTCCGCGCCACAGGCTTTGGCAACACGGATGATCTCTTCGATGGACAGATAGGCGGCCACGGGGCCCATGCCTTCGCCAATTTTATAGGCCTCATCAGCCTTGAACCGGTGCAGGCTCAACTTGTCCTCTTCGGCATAGATCGCCACGGTGCGTTTGCCCAACTCGTTGGCGGCACGCATCACACGGATGGCAATCTCGCCTCGGTTGGCTATGAGGATTTTTTGGAAGTCGGCCATAGATAAGGTCCTCTTGGTCGTCAGACACGGGTGTCTGGGGCGGGAAGAATCCCACGCTGCAGGTGCACACTGCCTAGTTTGCACCGAGCACCTCGCCAATACCAAGGACTACGTATGTATGACGGTTATGTGACGCAGATTGCGTGTTGAATGCGCGCAGCGTTTCCTTTGGGAAACCTCGGCCCGGAGTTAGAGCCAGTCGCCCCGGCGCGACCCAACAGCCTGTTCAAGCGTGGTGTGGCCATCCGCACGCATCCGCGCATCCAAGCCCCGCGCGATATCTGCAATCAACGACGGACCCGCGTAAACCAGTGCGGTATACAGCTGCACCGCAGTCGCACCTGCGCAAATTTTTGCGTACGCCGTATCCGCATCGTGGACGCCGCCCACACCGATCAACGGCATCTGCCCATCTGTCAGCTTGGACATTTGCGCCAGCACGCGCGTCGAACGTTCAAACAGCGGCGCACCAGACAGGCCACCAGCCTCGCCCGCGTGGGGCGACTGCAGGCCAGTCCGATCCAGCGTCGTGTTGGTGGTGATGATCCCGTCCAGCTTGAGGGAAGTCGCCACCTCGGCGATATCCTCCAGCTCCGCCGCAGAGAGATCCGGCGCGATTTTGAGAAACAGTGGGATACGTTTGGGCAGTGCATCGCGTGCCTCAAGCGCACCGGTCAGCAGGGCGGTCAGGGCGGCTTTGCCCTGTAGGTCGCGCAGCTTTTCGGTGTTGGGTGAGGAAACATTGACCGTCGCAAAATCTACATAAGGCCCACATGTCGCGATCACGCGGGCAAAGTCGCCCGAACGGTCAGTGCTGGTTTTGTTGGCCCCAAGGTTGAGCCCCACGGGAATGGTGGGGTTATGGGCCATCAGCCGATCGGCGATGACATCCGCACCATCATTGTTGAACCCGAACCGATTGATCGCCGCGCGGTCCTCCGTCAGGCGAAAAAGACGCGGCTTGGGATTTCCGGGTTGGGGCAACGGTGTGGCTGCGCCCACCTCAAGAAAACCAAAACCCACCTTGGACAGGGCCGCCAATGCCGTGGCGTTCTTGTCAAAGCCGGCAGCCAGACCCACGGGGTTGGCAAATTCCATTCCGGCAATGGAGCATTTCAGCCGTTGGCTGGTCACGGGGCCGGGTTTTGGCCCGAGGCCTGTGTTCAACGCCTTTAGGGCCAGCCCGTGGGCGGTTTCGGGGTCAAACGCGCGCAACGCCCGCAGGCCAAGGGCTTCGATCATAGCACTTCATCCGGAAAAACATGCGCGCCATCGCGTAGGGGCAGGCGCCGCGTCCAAGCAACATCGGTGATGCGCAACACACGGTACAAGTGGGGGAATTCGGCACCGCCCCGCGATACCTCCCACTTAAGGTCATCCCCAAGGGCATCAGTGTTAACCGCGGCCAGCACCAAGTCGGCTTCACCCTTAAAGTGCTTGGCCGCTGTTTCGCGGGCCTGATCGGCGGTTGAGAAATGGACGTAGCCATCCGTGAGGTCCACGGGTGCGCCGCGTGTGAGGCCTGTGGCGCGGAGTGTCGCCCACTCGGATCGGCGGAAAATCTTGTAAATCAGCATGCCTCGCAGATGCACCCACCAAGCCGCAACGTCAAGACATCTCAGACTTTGACTTGCTTAGGCGTTCGCGCCACCATTCCGGCTTTAAAACAGGGGAATCGCAGAATGAAAAAACTTCTTACGACGGCCGCGGCCTTGGCGATGACGACAACGCTGGGCACGGGCATGGCGGTGGCCGATAGCTACACGCTGCACATTTTGCATATCAACGATCTGCACAGCCGGATTGAGCCAATTTCGCGGTTTGACGGAACCTGTGGGGCCGAGGATGACGCCGAGGGCAAATGCTTTGGCGGCGCGGCCCGGCTCAAGACGTTTCTTGACGCCAAACGTGCCGAGCTTGCAGGTGAAAATGTCATCACCTTGGATGCGGGCGATCAGTTCCAAGGCTCACTGATGTACACGACCTACAAAGGCGCGGTTGAGGCCGAAATGATGGAGGCCATCGGTTTCGACGTCATGGCGGTGGGCAACCACGAATTTGACGATGGCCCTGAAAAGCTGGCCGAGTTCATTGATATGGTCTCCTTTCCCGTGATCTCGGGGAACCTTGATGTGAGCCAATCGAACCTTTTGAACGGCAAGGTCGGTAATCATGTCGTGTTGGAGGTCGGCGGTCAAAAGATCGGGATCATCTCGGCGCTGGCCACTGACACGGTCGAGACATCCTCGCCGGGGCCAAATGTCATTTTCCAAAATGAGATCGATGCACTGGCCGCAGATGTCGCCACGCTTGAGGCCGAAGGCGTGAGCAAGATCATCGCGCTGAACCACGTGGGCGCGCCCAAGGATTTCGCAATCGCCGAGGCCGTGGATGGCATTGACGCGGTTGTGGGGGGGCATTCGCATACACTGTTTTCCAACAGTGATGAGGGCGCACTGTTTTCCTATCCGCATATGATTGGCGACACGCCCGTGGTGCAGGCGCGGGCCTATGGCAAATACGTTGGCCACTTGGTCCTAGAATTTGATGCGGATGGCAATGTGACCTCGGCCACTGGTGACACCATCCTGATTGACGCGAGTGTAACACCGGATGCGGCCATTGCGGCCCGTGTGGCGGAACTTGCGGGTCCCATCGAAGAGCTGAAGGCGCAAGTCATCGGCGACACCACCGCCTTTATCGAAGGTGACCGGGCCGTCTGCCGCGCAGTGGAATGTGCGATGGGAAATCTGGTGGCGGATGCTTTGCTGGACCGGGTCAAATCGCAGGGCGTCCAAGTCGCGATCCAAAACGGTGGGGGGCTGCGGGCTTCGATCGATGCGGGCGAAATCACGATGGGCGAAGTGTTGACGGTCCTGCCGTTCCAAAACACGCTTGCTACCTTTACTACGACAGGCGCCAATATCGTGGCCGCTCTTGAAAACGGGGTCAGCCAAGTTGAGGAAGGCGCGGGCCGCTTCCCCCAAGTGTCGGGCATGACCTACACG
>Ga0228670_1001413_pt1 | contig 10401 bp, 9 predicted proteins | sample 85DmetaG_FD_182785 | JGI IMG/M metagenome (GOLD analysis project Ga0228670, IMG submission 182785) | Seawater microbial communities from Monterey Bay, California, United States - 85D | ecosystem: Environmental > Aquatic > Marine > Coastal | place: USA: California | collected 2016-10-13
GACGTCATCGCACGCATCTCAGACATGCAGGCCTCACGCCTGTACGAACTGCTCCCGTGGAATTGGAAACCAGCGCCCCAAACCGAAAGCTCCGTCAAGGCCGCATAGCCGCGGTCCTCGCCCGTATGGTTACCATACTTCATCGTAAAGAATGCACGGACAGGACAGTCATGAGACCAATTGGTCAGGCCCTTCTTGGGTCACGCGGCATCTTCGAGACAAAGCCTCGCCGCAAGGCGTTCCCGGGCGGTCGACAGGTCCAGGGAAAGACACGTGTCAGGTCGATCGGAATGTGGTTCAAACCAAACCGGAAAGCCAAGCGGCACCAACCCAGAGAACGGTCGATCAGTGTTTGAGTCAAACCACCCGAGAACTGGTTACCATCATATGACTATCCGTATTCATGATCTCGGGCTTGCCATATTTGGCGATGGCTTCGTCCAGTGCTTCAACGCAAAAGCTGGCATCCAACGCATTTGACAGCCGCCAGGACAGCACTTTGCGTGTTGCCCAATCCATGATTGCCACCAGATACAGGAACCCGTTCTTCACTGGAATGTAGGTAATGTCGCTGCACCAAACATGGTTGGGCCGCGTAATCGACAGCTTTCTCAATAAGTATGGCCAGATCTTATGCTGCGGGTGCTTCTTGCTGGTGTTCGGCCCTTTGTAGATGGCCTGCAGCCCCATGATGCCCATCAGGCGACGCACGCGATGCCGTCCTGCCGAGAACCCTGATTGGGGCAGATACGCCGCGATCTGGCGGCTGCCGAAGAACGGATACTTCGTAAATATCCGGTCAATCTCATGCATCAGATCAATCGTCGCCTGATCAAAGCCAACAGGCGTGTAATAGATTGAGGAACGGCTGATCTTGAGCAGCTTACACTGGCGCGTCAGGCTAAGGTCGGTGTTGTCCTTGCGGATCATCTCGCGGCGTTCAGACAGGCTCATCGCTTCAGCCCTTGTGACAAAAAATCATTTTCCACCGCCAGCTGACCAATCTTGGCATGAAGCTCTTTGATTTCGCCGTCTTTGTTCTCAGCCTTTTTGACCTTGTCCGAGAAAACGTTGACCATGCCATCAATCGCCTGCCGTTTCCACGTGCTCACCTGCGTAGGGTGCAGCTGGCGCTTCGATGCAATCTCCTGCACCGTCTTGTCACCGCGCAATGCTTCAAGGGCCACAGTCGCTTTAAACTTGTCTGAAAAATTCCGTCGCTTTGTCATTCTTGTATCCATTCAATCGGGTTGGATACATCTTAGCACGCTGTCCGAATTTGCCGGACCACTTCACTTTATAGCTAGGCTAATCAAATTACCTGAAGTACTTGCTCTATCCAAACCTCCGAGACAACGCCTGCGGCTGAGTAAACATCAAAGGTTTTCCCATCCTGTGATTGGTCTATACCACTATCCGTATATCCTACCGCTTCTACAGAATCCCCAGCATCACCTATGACCTTTAGAATGTTCTGGTCCGTGTCTAAATCGAGGATATCAGCAATAGAAAACTTCAATGCATTATTCCCAGAACCAGTCAAATCAAAGATTTCAATATCCTTAATTTTATGTTCACTCAGCAGCGTCAGATCCAAGGTTATATCAGCACCATCGATCTTCAAGGTGTCTTGTCCACCGCCCCCGTCAAAAACAGATAGAAGACCGTCGATAGGACCAGACGAGGCCAAATGATTAAGGTTATCCGCATTAACAATGATCAAATCATCTCCGGAGCCTCCCTTAATCACATCGCTCCCCCCGCCACCCGTTAGCGTATCATTTCCGTCACCACCCAAAATTATCTCTGAGCTTGTGTTGCTAACAATCGAATCATCACCAGCTGTATAACCACTTTTGATCAGACCAATCGAACTCGAATTTTCAAGAAACCCTGCCCCTAAATCAAGCGCTACTCCATCAGTTTTACCAAACACGACATATGACACACCCGCCGAAGCCAAATTATTAGGATCATCATTAGGCGCAGCGTATGGTGCTCCAATTATCAGGTCATCAAGACCATCTCCGTTAACGTCTCCACCAGAGGAAACATAAGTACCAAATTCACCATTAGGTTCGTATCCGTAAATTGCAAAACCACCTCCATTTTCTGCTTCAATATTGGATAGGTCAACTGCTGTTTGATCTGCCTTGCCAAAGACGACATAGGCCGCCCCAGCTCCGCTAGCACCATTTGGACCTGCCTGATAAGCTGAAATAATCATATCTGCTAACCCATCACCATTAACGTCCCCACCTGCAGATACTGCATAACCAGCTCTATCACCGGCATTCGCTCCGTTTATCATGAAGCCTGGTCCTGTACCTGCCTCAATGTCGGAAAGTTCAACTGCTGTTTGATTAGCCTTACCATAAATTACATATGCCGCTCCAGCTTCAAAATTTCCGTTAGCGGTTGTGCGATATGCGCCAACAAGTAGATCATCGAGACCGTCTCCGTTGATATCACCGGCAGAGGATACGGAGTTACCAGATTCGTCGCCCAAACTTGCGCCATTGATTACAAAACCAGGCCCAGTGCCATTTTCTATTGTTGCCAGATTAATTGCTGCACTATCTGTCTTACCATAGACAACATAGGTAGACCCTGCTTTTTCATTTCCATTAGGATCTGCCCTATTTGCACCTACGATGAGGTCGTCAAGACCATCTCCATTAACGTCCCCAGCGGATTTAACACTTACACCATTCCAATCAGCTATATTTACGCCGTTCATTGCGAAGCCACCTCCTTGGCCACGCTCAATGGTGTCGATATCAACTGGTATGGTACCAGTCTTCCCAAACACTACATATGCACTTCCTGCATCCGTATTGTTGCCTGGCGCTGCGTAGCGAGCACCAACTATTAAATCATCAAGTCCATCTCCGTTAACATCTCCAGCTGAGGCAACTGTAGTTCCCAACCTATCACCTGAAGATGCACCTTGAATTTCAAATCCACCTACACCTGCCTCAATGTCGGAAAGTTCCACAGCTGTTCGGTCTGCCTTGCCAAACACAACATAAGCTGAACCAGCAGAACTCCTATTCTGAGGATCAGTTTGGTATGCACCGACTATAATATCATCAAAACCATCTCCGTTAACATCTCCTGCAGACCGGGTTACCCAACCAGAATGGTCAAATGCATCATAACCATTGATTGCAAAACCATCTCCAGTACTGGCTTCAATTGAAGATAAGTCTACAGTGGTGCCGTCCGCCTTACCAAACACGACATACGATGTTCCGGCTCGTTGAATTCCGTTCGAAGTATTGTACGCTCCAATAATTAGATCATCGAGACCATCGCCATTAACGTCACCAGCTAATGAAACAGTGTTACCTGAAAAATCAAAAGCATCTGCGCCGTTAATTTTAAATCCGGGAATTGATTGTACGGCATTAACCAGTGCTTGGACTTCGGGACATGTATCGGCACCGCCCATGGTTGCCGCCAGAACCTGCGCATTGACCTTTATTATATTAAAGTCGCTCACGCCAGTAATACCCGCATCTGCGTAATCTGCCACTGTCAGTGCTGCAGGCGTCGTGCCGTCACCATTGTTATAGGCTTCGATCTTAGCAAGCGCTGCGTTGCCCGCGAGAACAAGCGTTTGAACTTCAGGGCCCGTGTCTGCACCGCCCGTGGCCGCCGCCAGAACCTGCGCATTGACCGCAGCAAGGTTGTCAACGCTCACGCCAGTAATACCCGCATCTGCGTAATCTGCCACTGTCAGTGCTGCAGGCGTCGTGCCGTCACCATTGTTATAGGCTTCGATCTTAGCAAGCGCTGCGTTGCCCGCGAGAACAAGCGTTTGAACTTCAGGGCCCGTGTCTGCACCGCCCGTGGCCGCCGCCAGAACCTGCGCATTGACCGCAGCAAGGTTGTCAACGCTCACGCCAGTAATACCCGCATCTGCGTAATCTGCCACTGTCAGTGCTGCAGGCGTCGTGCCGTCACCATTGTTATAGGCTTCGATCTTAGCAAGCGCTGCGTTGCCCGCGTTATTACCGCTTGCAGCAGAAGCAGCACCCAGAAAAAGGCCCCCACCAATGAGACTTGAAAGAATTGGTGCAAACGGCACCGGCACATCTAATGCGTCATCTAATAATATTATACGACTATCAACCCCTGATGCATGCTCTGTATAAAAGCCCCTAATTACAATTTTAGATCCATCCTCAAGGAACAAAACAAGGTCTTGACCCTTCACTTCGCTTGAAACCACCTCTTCACTTTTAAAATTAAAATATACATCTGAAGGAGAAGTGATCTCAAATATGCTATCCGCATTTTTAGTTTTCACAACCTCGCCAGTGGCCAAATTAACAATTTTCAAGTCCATGTAAGAATCCCTTTTACTTTCAGTGTTAACCTATATTCGATCTTAATAATAACAACTTAGCTGATATTAAGTAACTTTTCCCCACCAACGGTCCCCCAAAGCGCGGTCTCTGCAACGAGCATAAATGCCCCTACCTCACGCGGGGAAGAGCCACGAACGTTTGATATCCGCACCGCTACAATCGGCTCAGCCAGCTCAAGGAATTCGGCCAAATCGCTCATTTTTTTCAGCCTCTCGACCGCCATCAGAACGCGCTCTGGCGTTGCAGGCGCGTCAAGCCTTGGACACTCGGCATAGTCCGCAACCGAGGCCACTGCGTGGCCTATCGCTTCAAAGACTGAAATCCCCAACATAAACGGGGGCTCACCCACGGCTTTGCTCCGCTTGATCGTGCGCTTGGGGTTCTCGCTCCACTCGGCAAGCCTCACGTTGAACGCGCGCGGCTTGTCGCTTGCCAGCGGGATTTTGTAGGTGCTCGGTGCATGGGTGCGGAGCGCGCCTTTGTCATCCCACCAAAGTTCTTCGGTGGTCAGCCACCCCATCCCCTGAATAAACGCACCCTCCACTTGCCCACGGTCAATCGCAGGATTGAGGGAGCGCCCCACATCATGCAACACATCCGCCCGTGTCACACGGTACTCGCCTGTGAGCATATCGATTTCCACCGCAGAGCACGACGCCCCATAGGCAAAGTAGAAAAACGGCTGGCCCTTGCCCGTTGCCCGATCCCAGTGGATTTCGGGCGTCTTGTAGAAGCCTGCCGCTGAAAGTTGCACACGGTCCATATAAGCCCCCGCGATAAACTCCTTAAACGCAAACACCCTGTCGCCAACAGAAACCTGACCGTCCGCAAACTCCAGCGCCGCCTTACCCCATTTTTCGCGCGCATACTCCGTCAGCCGCGCCTTGATCTGCTCACAAGCATCAAGGGCTGCCATACCGTTGAGGTCAGTCCCGGAAGAGGCCACTGTTGCGCTCGTGTTGGGCACTTTGTCTGTCGCAGTCGACGTGATCTTAACAGCCTCAAGCGCAACACCAAAAGCTTCAGCCACAACCTGCGCAACCTTGGTGTTTAGCCCTTGGCCCATCTCTGTGCCGCCATGATTGATCATCAAGGAGCCGTCTTTATAAACGTGTAGCAAAGCTCCAGCCTGATTATACCAGGTTGCCGTAAAGCTGATGCCAAACTTTACAGGCGTCAGCGCGATCCCGCGGCGGATGATCCCGCCTTTGGCGTTATGTACGATGATATCTGCACGCCGCTTGCGATAGTCAGACGTCTCTTCAAGCTCGCCAACCAACCGCTCCAGAATATTGTCTTCAACAGTCTGATGGTAAGGCGTCACGTTGCGTTCGCCGATACCGTAAAAATTGGCCTTGCGGATATCGAGAGGGTCTTTGCCAAGCTTATAGGCGATCTCTTCAATCATCCTCTCGGCCACAATCACACCTTGCGGCCCGCCAAAGCCCCGAAAGGCCGTGTTGCTCACAGTGTTGGTTTTCATGGGGCGTGACCTGATGCGCACATGCGGGTAAAAGTAAGCATTGTCCGCATGAAAGAGCGCGCGGTCCGCCACACCGGCCCCGAAAGATCTGCCGCAAAGCCACAGCGCGCCGCCCACTGGCCCTCAACCGCCTCAATACGCCCGTCGGCGTCAAATCCCACGTCATAGTCCGCAACAAAATCGTGCCGCTTACCCGTCGCCGTCATATCTTGGTCGCGGTCAGGGCGGATTTTGACAGGGCGGTTCCATTTCTTCGCCGCCATCGCCGCGACGGCCGCAAAGAGATTCATCTGGCTTTCCTTGCCGCCAAAGCCACCGCCCATGCGCCGCACCTTCACCACAACAGAGTGCGCCGCCACGCCCAGAACCTGCGCCTCGGTTGGATGCTGGGTTGAGGCATAAATCACCACGTCGTCATCTTCAGCAGGCATCGCAAACGAGATATGCCCCTCCAGATACATGTGATCCTGCCCACCAATCGCCATGCGGCCCTTGATATGATGCGCAGCCTCTTCAAAGCCTGCTTTCACATCCCCACGCTGAAGTGTCATGGGCGCGGTCACATCAGGGTAGCCTGCTGCAATCGCCTCAAGCGGCTCCAGTACATGCGGCAACGCATCAATCTCGACCCGCGCCAGCTCGGCGGCCCGCCGCGCGATATCGCGGCTCTCGGCAATCACGGCAAAAAGCGGTTGGCCATGAAACTCCACAGTCGTGTCAGGGAAAACAGGCTCATCCCCTGCATGCACAGCAGACACATCATTGATCCCGGGGATATCCGTAGCCGTGAGTACTCCCACAACTCCTTCGCACGCCAGAACAGCGCTCAAATCAAGCGCCCTGATCGTGCCATGTGCCACTTTGGAGCAGCCGAGATAGGCGTGCAGCGTACCAATCGGCTCAGGGATATCGTCCGTATAATCAGCCCGCCCCGTCACTTGCTTGATGGCCGAGTCGTGCTTGGCGTCTGTGCCCGTATGTCCGAACTTGCTCATCTATACAGCCTCCAGCTTGGCCACCTGGCCCGCACCCTGCTCAGCCCAGAAGCGGCGGAAAAGGTTGCCCGCCACAAGGCTGCGATACTCGGCTGTCGCGCGCCAGTCACTGAGGGGCGCAAAGTCCTCGGCCACAGCCTCTGCCGCCGCCTCATAGCTCGCCTCTACAAATGGTTGCCCCAAAAGCGCAGCTTCTGCCTTTGCTGCGCGTTTGAGCGTGGCTGCCATTCCGCCAAAAGCGATCCGCGTCTCAGCGATCATCCCGCTTTCAACCCGCACAGCAAAACCAGCGGCCACAGCTGTAATGTCTTCATCGCGCCGTTTTGAAACCTTATAGGTCGCATGATACATCCCTGCCTGCGCAAGCGGCAGGTCGACAGCCTCGACAAATTCGCCAGCCCGCAAATCCTGCTTGCCATAGTCGATGAAGAACTCTTCCAGCGGCAGCGCCCGCACGCCCTCGGCACTGCGCAAATGCAGCGTAGCCCCTAAGGCGATAAAGACAGGTGGCGTGTCACCAATCGGCGAGCCATTGGCAATATTGCCACCCACCGTCCCCATATTGCGCACTTGCCAGCCCGCAATCCGCCTCCAGTAAGGCAAAAGATGCGGGAAGGCGCGGGCCAGTGCGACCTCGGCTTCGCTATAGCTCGCCCCGGCCCCAATTCTGAGCGATGACCCTGTTGCGACAATCTGCCGAAGCTCTGTCAAATGCCCGATAAAGACCGCTGGCGTAATGGGCTTCATCATCTTGGTCACCCAGAGGCCCACATCCGTCGCACCAGCAACAATTGTTGCCTCGGGGTGTTCAGCCAAAACATCAGCCAAATCCGCCACGCTCGCAGACAAGATGGCGCGGTCACCAGCTTTTGCCACATCCACACGCGCGCCATCAGCCAGCGCTTCAAGGCGCGTTGTCACATCCGCGCGCTCAAGCGCCAGCGGATCAGCCTCGGGCTTGCCAAGCTCTGCTGCCGCCCGCGCCGCCTTGAAGATCGGCTCATAGCATGTGCAGCGGCACAGGTTGCCCTGCAAGGCTGTCTCGATCTCGGCATCACTTAGCGCAGCGGCTTCCATCCACAATGCGTAGAGCGACATCACAATCCCAGGTGTACAGAAGCCACACTGGCTCCCGTGCGCGTCCACCATCGCTTGTTGAACAGGGTGCAATCCACCGCCCGCACCGCACAAGTGCTCAATCGTCACCACGTGGCACCTATCAAGGCTCGCCAAAAAACGGATGCAGGCATTCACCGTCTCATAGCGCAAGCCATCCTGCGTCAGGAGTCCGACAAGCACAGTACAAGCGCCGCAGTCGCCCTCTGCGCACCCTTCTTTTGTACCCGTCAGGCGCCGCGCGATGCGCAGGTAGTCCAACAACGTTTCCTGTTCACCCACCTCAGGTAGACAAACAGCCTCGCCGTTTAACAAAAATCTGATTTCATGGCGCCTCTTGCCCATAGCATTGTCTCCGCGCTGAATTTAGGCGTCAACATACGCCCCTCCCGCTCTCAATGATAGCGCGAGTTTGGCTGAACACTTTCAACAAAAATTATAAAATAAACCGTGGAGCTATCCTCCATACTGCCCAAAGCAAAAGGGAGGGCGCCATGCCCTATGTCGAGAGTATCAAGGTATTTTGCCGCGTGGTCGAGCTCGGCTTCATCACATCAGGAGGGCGTGACCTTCGGCCGGAATGGCCCTACTTTTTAGGACAGGTTTGCAACTTTCTTAAGTTGCACCAGATTTATGTTCATGCCGCTTTTCGTATAGCTGCTTGCTCGAAGCATGACGCGTCAGGAGTGCGTTTGTCGTGCGCAGTTTGAGGGCGCTCGGAGTTGTATAACCCAATCCAGGTATTGATGATCAGGGGAATCGATTGAACGTTATAGCCGTATAAGCGCTTCCATATAGTCATCGTCCCATGCGGCTGAGCGCCGTTTTTGAGGCAAGCTTATTTTGCCTGGGTTGCCGCGTAGCAGGTTAGTTGCCGCGTGATTGATGGTAGTAAAGTTGGCCGCAGCATTCCCTTTTCTTATTCGGCACTCGTCTTGTCGGAACGTGACATCGAGCACCCAGTGCAAACTGTTTTCCACTTGCCAATGGCTACGGATATGTAGCGCCATTGTCTCGGGGCAGTCCACGAATGACGAGATGTAAAAGTGCCGGATTGTTTCAATCTTTCCTCTGATTTCGCGCGTGTATTCGGTCATGACCACAGCTTTCAAGCCTGGCCAATTATGTCGGTTGATCAACCACTGCGTATCAGAACAGACCGTACAGCACCGGGTTTCAATCCGCCCATGGTCCGCCTCAATGGTTTCGGCGCTTTTAACGAACTGGTCGCCGATATTGCGTTCCAGATGTTCATCGAAAAACACCTCGACATCCTCGCGCAAACTGCCCTGATTTCCCTTCAGGCCAATCACATAATCTGATTCCTTATCAATGACTTGCTGACAAATATTTCGCTGGCAGCCCATTGCGTCAATAGTCACGATGGCCCCTTTCAAGGTCAACAGATCCAACAGCCTGGGAATGGCCGTGATCTCATTAGATTTGCCATCGACCTTGCATTGCCCGAGAACCAGTTTCTGCTCACAGGACCACGCGGAAACCATATGAATGGCGGCCTTTCCAGACGTCCTATCAAAGGAACGCCGAAGCGTCTTGCCATCAATAGCGACAACGCCGTCAAGCACGTCATGCAAGCTCGCTATCCATTCTACAAAGCACTGCTGAAACGCCTCAATATCCAAGCGCGCAAACAAGATGCCCAGTTGATCATGACTGGGCGTTCCGTCCTTAAAGGGGAGAAATCGACGCAGCAGCTCAAGCTTCTTCTCCCCGTAAAGCGCGATGGACGTCCACCCATCCGCGCCAGAAATCACCGCGCACAGAACAAGCAGAAAAACTTCGTCCAAGGGGTATGTCACCTTGGCCTCTTGGCGCGGGTCATCAATCCTCGCAAAGTGCTTCAAAAAAACGGGCGTGCAGGGCTCTTTTGTGCTGGGGAACATGCAAAATCTCCAAAATCAGGTGCTCTCACCACCTTTGATTCAGAAAAATCGCAACTTGTCAGCAACTTATTCAATCGATTGCCCTGCCAGCGAACGCTCTCAATATTGCCGCTATCGCCATAAGCATCATATTCTGCTGAGACCGCCGTGATGCCATGGGCCTCGAGCGTCTTCTTCACCTCAATGCGCTTGGCCGCCGTTGCCTCTGCTCGCTGCGCGTTCATTTCTTGAACCCGCGCCATGATTTCCGTCATATCCATCTGCATTCTCCTAGTCTGGATGATTGAACACCCAGACAAAAAGAAACCTTCTGTAATGGCGCGGGTCATTGTCAAGGGTTTCGGGCAAGCCAAAAATTCCGGCGAGAATCTCTTTCTTCACCGGGTTTAAGACACAAAAACGTAAGCATCCGCCGAGAGCCGTCTAGCGGGCTCATTTAGAGATGGCTTACCGTGTGTCCTTATGGACGCAGATAATAACACCCCCCGCATTGAAGGATCTTCGGTCCCAGACAAGGGTCGTCGAGG
>Ga0228670_1001420_pt1 | contig 10352 bp, 12 predicted proteins | sample 85DmetaG_FD_182785 | JGI IMG/M metagenome (GOLD analysis project Ga0228670, IMG submission 182785) | Seawater microbial communities from Monterey Bay, California, United States - 85D | ecosystem: Environmental > Aquatic > Marine > Coastal | place: USA: California | collected 2016-10-13
AGGAAGTGGATCGCTGTATTGCTGCTCTGACGGCGTGCGTGGTCGTGGCGCTGCCATGACGAACTTGTCCCATAATGCTTCCTTCCATTCCAACGAAAGGATCGCACCATCAAACCATGGGATCAAACACCTAACCAACGCTGTCGGCCCGAAGCAGCCCTCCATGGGAAGTGCCGATGCCGCAGCGCAGCTTCAACGAACCGGGCATTCGCCTCTCGAGCAGCGTTTTCTCTCTTCCGCAACGAACAAGGCTAAACAAAAACCCTGGCCAGGACGGATCCAACGCACGCCAAGTATTCGTTTGTGCCGCCACTCGGCACACATGGACACGGAAAGTGTTTTCCAAGCCTAGCGCGGCCGCAAGGCGTCATTCGACACTTCGCTTGCGTCCGTCGATCATCGCTCGGACGAGGTTTTCGCCATGGGCGCGGCTTGCCCATGCGACGCCCGAGAGATGCAACAGGATCAAGAGGAGGGTCACTTTGACGGCAAACTCGTGGATCTCCTCGAACGCTTCAACGCCGCCTGCGCCATGCTCGCCGTATTCATCGTGGTCATAGTTTTCCTCGGCCCAGGTTGGCAGGCTTGCGGATGTGACGATGCCGGCCAGCGGTCCCTGACCTTCCTCAACGGCCAAGGTGGCCATGCCCGAAAGCGCAGTGACCGCGAGGGCGAACAGAAGCGCCACGGTCATCGCCCCGCCTGCCGGACTGTGGCCCAGATGGCGCTCAGCGCGACCTGTCAGAAGATCACGCAGATAGGCGAAGACACGGCCCGGCCCGGTGACGAAATCCGAAAACCGGGCGCGGCGCGGGCCGACAAGGCCCCAAAGTATGCGCAGCGTGACAGTTACCGCGAGGGCATAGCCCGCGAAGCTGTGGAGCGATTGCGGCTCGCCTTCGGTGATGTAGGCGGTGGCAAAGGCCACCACCAGCACCCAGTGCCCAATCCGGACCAAAGGGTCCCAAACCCGGACCGTTTCAGGGAGAACCGACATTATTCGTCGTCCCGCTCGTGGCGATCGTTATCATCGGCATCACCATGGTCGTCATTGTTGTCGCGGTAGGGCAGCACGGCGCCTGTGGTGGGATCCAGATAAGCTTCCACCCGCATGCCCTTGCCATCGACCATTTCAACATCGTAGTGGCCATGTTCCAGTTCGACTTCAAGAACGGAGTAGCCTTGCTCCTCCAGCATGGTGGCAATCTGCGCGACGCTCATACGCGTCTGGTCCTGAACCTGAGCCTGTTGCTGCTGCGCATTGGCCCCGAGGGCAAAAAGCCCAGCTACGGTTGCGAATGCCGAAGTGAAGAGAATGGTACGTTTCATGGCATGTCTCCTTTTTGCCGAGGCAGCTGATATGGCCGCCGATGACCTCTTATGCGCTGACTCGCCTGACGCGCGACTGACCGAGATTGTCAGGTTGCTGTCAGGTTGGTTCAGGTAGAGACTGGCCCCATGACACGCGGTGCCTTGATCTTTTTTCTTTCTCTGATCATCACACCCGCCTTGGCGGATCGTGACGATCAAGACCGTGCGCGCCATGCGCTTGAGGCGGGCGAGATCCTGCAGCTTGCGGATATCCTGACCGCAGCCACGGCGGCGCATCCTGGTCGCGTGATCGAGATCGAATTAGAGCGAGACGATGGGCGGTGGGTCTACGAATTGGAACTTGTGTCTTCTCAGGGTCGGCTTTTTGAGATGGAAGTCGACGCGGCCTCCGGCGTGGTCCTAGAGGTCGAACTTGAAGAGGATGACGACTGACATGCGCGCGCTTGCCGTTGAAGACGATCCTCGCATTGCCGCCGACCTTCAGGCCGCCCTGACGGCAGCCGGGTTCTGTGTCGAAGTGACAGGGGATGGCGAAGATGCATGGTTCCTCGGGGATACCGAAGACTTTGATCTCGTGGTCCTCGATCTCGGGTTGCCTGCGCTTGACGGGCTGGCGGTGCTTAAGCGGTGGCGTGTGAATGGCAGGACGATGCCGGTTCTGGTGTTGACCGCCCGCGGTACTTGGCAGGAACGGGTTGAAGGGATCGAGGCCGGCGCCGACGACTACCTGCCCAAGCCCTTTCGAATGGAAGAACTGATCGCACGCGCCCGCGCGCTTGTGCGCCGTTCGGGCGGCCATGCCACGGCACTGCAGGAGGCTGGGGACCTGACCCTCGACACCAACCGCATGGGCGTCGCGATCCGTGGCGTTCCGGTTCAGGTGACAGCGCTCGAATACCGGCTCTTGGCCTACCTCATGCAGAACAATGACCGCCCCGTGCCGCCAACAGAACTGCTCGAACATCTCTACGGAGACGACGATGCCCGCGAAGCAAACGCCCTCGAAGCGGTCATAGCACGCCTGCGACGCAAGCTTGGGTCGGGCGTCATCGGCACACGGCGCGGCTTTGGCTACTTTCTGGAGGCGGCATGAGCCTGCGACTGCGTCTCGTGTGCGCGGGGGCGGTTGCAATCTTGCTTGCCCTGAGCCTTGCCTCCGTCGGTCTTGCACAGTTATTCGCCGCGCATGTCGAGCGTCGGGCTGTGGCCGAGTTGAGCGTCCAACTCGATCAAATCCTTGCCGGTCTGGAGCGCGGTCAAAGCGGTCTCACCTTGGCTCGCCCACCCGCCGATCCTCGTTTTTCACAGCCCTATGGGGGCCTTTACTGGCAAATCGAGGAGGAAGGCGACATCCAACGTGCGCGGTCCCTTTGGGATTTCGTGCTGGAACTGCCCGCCGACACGCTGGGTGATGGCGCGGTGCATGTGCATCACTTGACCGGTCCCAATGATCAAAAGCTGCTTGTTCTGGAGCGCTCTGCAACCCTCGCCGACCGGTGGGGCGGTGGCGCGGTACGGGCGGCGGTTGCGATGGATACATCCGAGCTGTCGGTGGCTACGCGCGATTTCATGGCCGATCTTGCGCCATATCTCAGCCTTCTGGCGCTGGTACTCATGACGGCAGGCTGGGCACAACTCTCGGTGGGTTTGCGCCCGCTGCGCAACTTGGGTGCGCGGATCGCGGCGTTGCGCATGGGCCGCATCGCGCGCATGGGCGATGACTGGCCGGTAGAATTGCGCCCGGTTGCAGCTGAAATAGACGATTTGCTGACCTCCCGCGATGCCGAAACCGAGCGCGCCAGAGCTCGCGCCGCAGACCTTGCCCATGGGCTGAAGACCCCGTTGCAGGCGCTGATGGGCGAGGCCGCGCGCCTACGGGGCGAAGGGGCGACGGATCAGGCCGACGGGATCGAGGACACGGCCCGTGCGATGCGTCGCACGGTCGATCGCGAATTGGCGCGCGCACGAACTGCTGCGCGCGCGATGGACGCGCAGTCTGATCCGGCGCTGGTTGCTGATCGCCTGATCGCGGTCTTGAAGCGCACGCCCGATGGGGCGGAATTGGAGTGGAAGCAGGACATCCCAGAGGGTCTTTCGATCGCTCTGCACGAGGCCGATCTTGCCGAATCAATGGGCGCAATTCTGGAGAATGCCGCCCGTCACGCCGAAAGCCATGTGGGAGTTTCTGCCGAGCAGGATGGAGACTGCCTGCACGTGAGCATAAAGGACGACGGACCCGGAATACCCGAAGAGAAGCGCGCGGCCCTCATGCGCCGTCATGCGCCGGCAGATGAAACAGGCACTGGCCTCGGCCTATCCATCGCATCGGACATCGCAGAGGCGGCGGGCGGTTTCCTCATGCTTGGCTCTGGCGCGCCGGGCCTAAGCGCGACGCTTGCTTTTCCCCATGCGCCATATGCAACGTCTGATGATTTGCAAAAGGTGGATCAAGGATGAAAACGTTCCAGAACGCGCGGCAATTCGTGCTTTCTCAAAAGCCCTTCAAAGCCGCCCCATACCAATGAACAATTGGCGATCCTGATCCTTTATCGCGCGACGTCCGTGCATAACGCGGGTATTGTCGATGACGGCGACATCTCCGTCTTGCCAGTTGATTTCCACCGTGCATGTCTCGGCAATATCGCGGAGCTCTTCGACCTCATCAGACAAAACGGTGCTCCCATCTTCCAAGGTGTACACTGGTGGCTCGTAGTTATGCGACGGTCCCAGGATAGCATTCGCAAAGGCCTGTCCGCCAGATACGGAGGACGCGCGGACGGGTGAAACTTTGATGCGGTACTCGAGCGATCCATCGTCATTCAAAGTGAAGTCCTGATCCGGTATTGCCGCCTTGAACTGCAAGATGTGCTCGCGTGTGACTTCTTCGGGTTCACTGATGGCTGGGTGTTCGTTTGCGAGGTAGCGTTTCCATAAGACCTCTGGCAACGTCCGGGTGACCGTCATGCGCTGAGACCATCGTTTTTGTTGCGCCTCTGAAAATGCCTCAAACACGCGGCGGCCGTCGCAAATGGTGGTTTGTGACCCTTGGAATGCGGCTTTGGTGCTGTAAAAGGCCACGATATCCGGGCAGACAGGTGTATTACCGTTTTCGATGTGCAGGCCAATCGGACCGAGACCTGCATCGACCTTCTGGGTGTTCTTGTCAGTGTTTTCACGGGCCGGATCAAAGGTGATTGTTTTGCACAGCTGCTGTGTGATGTCACTGAACGCGGGCATGTCCATCTCCAAGCCACGCAGCAGCGTCCAGCCATCAGATGCGAGGTGGCTGTTGATTTTTTCCAGAATTGCCGGAGTGACAGAAGCCGTGCCTTCTTCGGTCGCACGGATAACATTATAGTTCATGGGGAGTGTCCTAGAGATTTTGAAAGTTATGAAGAAGCCAGCGGCTTAAGCGCCGCTAGTGTTTCTGGGTGGCGCGCTTGCGCGCCGACTGATTTGTCGACAAGCGACGGAAACAGGCGCTGGATTTTGACAAAGAAGCGCTCAGCCCCTTTGGGAAAACTCTCGCGCTTGCCTTTCAGGATGGCGCTCCAAGCCTGTGTTGCAACGTCTTCGGCACTGTCCAGTGTCATGTCCATTGGCCCGACCAAAGCCGTAAAGGTGCTTTCGGCGGCGGTGCGGGTTGCGCGTGGGGCAATGTATGTCACGCCGACGCTTGCGCCCGACAATTCGCGCCGCAACGCATCCGAAAACCCACGCAGCCCGAATTTGGTAGCGGAGTATCCGGCGAAGAACGGATACGCGATATCCCCGAAGACCGAGCCGATATTGACAATACGCCCTTTTGAACGCCGCAAAGCTGGCAGAAGATCGCGGGTCAATGCCATGGGCGCAACAAGGTTGGTCGTCGTCATCTGCTCAAGATCGGTATCAGACATGTCGGTGATATGCCCGACGCTAAGCACACCTGCGTTGTTGATAAGAATGTCCAACGTCGTGCCCACCGCAGTCACAATTGCCGCACGTCCATCTGCCGTCGTGACATCTGCAACAACAAAGCGGACATTGCTGCCGCTGCACTTTGATTTGGTCTGCTCAAGCGTTGTTTTTGTGCGGCCTGCGAGGATTAAGCTGAATCCCTTGGATGCAGCCTCGACCGCCAAGGCCCGGCCGATGCCGCTGCCAGCGCCCGTGATGAGAACGGTTTTTGCGTTTATCATGACGCGATCCTTTTTGAAGGTGTGGGCAACGGGATGGCAGGGCGAGAATTGATGATCTCCGCAGCAACGGTGCGGTTGGGGGTTCCGACCGGGAAAAGCAGTCCTTGCTCTGACGGGGCAGTCAAGATGACGCCATCGGGGTGCGCGTAGGACGGCAAGTCTGTGAGATGGCCGGCGATCTGCGCCAGTTCAACAGGGGCTGCGGCCACCACGATTAGCACCAACGCGCCGTCAGATTGGCGCAGCCCAAGGGCAGAGCTTACAATGCATGGGTCCGCGTTGACGCGCTGTTCAACCCATTCGGGCGAGATGTTGCGCCCTGCACCGGTCACCAAAAGCGCATCCTTGCGTCCGTCGATGACCAGTCGGCCCTTGTCAAAATGCCCCATATCCCCGGTGCGCCAGACATCCGGTGCCGCAGCGCCGTTCAAATAGCCGGACATAACGGTGGGGCCAGAGACGACAATCTCACCGGCGTGCAGAGTGACCTGCACCCCTTCCAGCACGGGCCCGACGGTTCCGGCGCAATTGTCGCCCGGCCTGTTCATAGCCACGACCGCGCAACATTCCGACAGCCCGTAGCCTTCATAAACCGGGATGCCTGCGGCAACGGCTTTGTGGATCAATGACGGTGCGCTGGACGCCCCCCCGACAGCTACAAAACGCAGGCTATCCGGGGCACGTCTATCACCCAGTGCATCGACCCACCGGCTTAGAATGAAGGGGGCCAAAAGACTGGTGCTGGGGCGAATTTCCTCGAAGGCCGTCACTAGGGGATCAATAAGGGCACCAAAGAGCGCCTTGGTCGCCTCAAACCGGAACACGGTCTTCGCCCCGGCCATGATTGGCAGAAATATCCCGCAGATCTGCTCAAGGAGTTGAGCCAAGGGCAGAACAGACAAATGCCTATCCCTCGCATCCGCTTTGATGACACTGCTCAGCGCGGTGAGGGACGCCTCCAACTGGCGATCTCCAAGAACGACGCCTTTAGGCGTTCCAGAAGAGCCAGAGGTGTAAATGATCCGCTGCGCGCCACCGACATAGGGGCGCAGAGGCAGGTGTTCTGAAGTGACCGCATTCGCATTGATAATCTTGAGATGGGGCAGTGCGCTAAACAATTCGGGGGCGTTTGTGATGACGGCACTGACTTGGGCATTCATCAGGACATGCGCGTTCTGATCGGTACTGAAGAAGAACGGCAGGGGCACCTGCCGCTTGCCACAAAGCGTCAGCGCCAGATCGGCCACGACATAGTCAATGCCACCCGCCAGACCAATTGCCACGACGCCATCGACGTCATCGAGGTCACGGGCAACATGCGCGACCCGGGCGGCGAGGTGTTGCCAGCTGATATGGCCTGTGTCGTCTTCAAAGGCGATGTCTTTAGGGCGCACGGTGGCGTGCAGGCGCAGAGCGTCGAAGACTTGCTTCATCACGATGCCTCAGCCGAAGTTTGCGCGGCTCTCACACGTGGTGACAGCGTAACCGACTGGCCCAACTCTTCTGTGAATGCGCAAACCTTCGGATCCGTTTCATAGTAGCTGCCCCAGTCCAGCGGGTTTACCACCTGTGACGCCCTTGCTGAGGCCAGTTCCGTATAGCCAAGTCCGGTCCTGCGCAGCAGTCCACGCAAGGGCGCGGTGGCTGTAAACACACCGCAGGTCATGCCATGCGCGCGGCCCCATTCAACCATTCTGTCCAACATCGGCAAAACTGGAAACGGTGTCGTGGACGCCAGCGAAACGACTTCCATAATCTCCTCGGCGGGCACATCGATACCGGCGATGTCGTGGATTGCTGTCGAAAAATCACCATGCAGATAGGTATCCGAGAAAAAGCCATCCTGGGCAGTTCGAATGCCAGCGGCACAGAGGATTGCGCCGTCGAGGCGCTGCGCGACCACCAGAAGCGGAGCAAAATCCGTAATCCTAGAGCGGTAGGTCTGCCAATAAACATCCTTGATGTGTGCTTCTGCCGCTGCGCGCCCGGCGCAGGCTCCGCTCAGAAATTCGATCTTCATAGTGGACCTCAACATGTTTTGTTCTGACCTGTTGAGGTGTCATCGCTGTTCAGCCTTACAACAGACTTACAGCATCAAGAAAAGTCGCCCACTGCCCCGGAGCTATCCTTGACGGTAAATGAAAAAATGCTGCCACCGCCTTCACGATCTTCGATCGTGACCGAGGCACCGTGGCATTCAGCAACAGATTGCACGATGGCCAGGCCAAGTCCTGCCCCCGTGCCACTCGCGTGGGCTTGCGTGCCACGGTTGAACCGATCGAACAGGGCTGATTTCAGGTTCCCCGGCACACCCGGTCCACGGTCGAGGATCCGCCAACCAGTAGGATCAGATAAGACTTCGATCTCGACCTCGCCGTGTTCGGGCGAGTAGTCCAATGCGTTGCGGATTAGATTGCTGAGTGCGATGCTCAAAAGGCCTGCATTGCCGTACAAGATGGCGCTTTTTTCACCGCTCACACTGAGGCTGCGCCCCCTGCGCACGGCTTCGACGGCAAATGTTGTTGCGGTTTGCGTTGCGAGGGCATGCAAATCCACAGGCTCAAAAGCCGCTAATGATCCCGCTTCAGAGCGCGCGAGATCAATGAGCTGGCTGAAAATGCGTTCCAGCTGATCTGCGTCTTGCGACAAGGTTTGTTTGAGGTCGGGGTCATCAATCCGGTCAATGCTGGACTTTAGAACAGCAATCGGGGTGCGAATTTCATGGGCGACATTTGACGAAAAATCCCGCTGTGCCTTGTAGCCTTTTTCCAGGCGGTCGAACGCCTCGTTCACATCCTCGATCAGCGGTGATAATTCGGTCGGCACGGTATAGTTCTCAAGTCTTCGACCAGCGGCGAGGGGGCCAATTTCGCGGGCTTGCTCGGACAAAGCGCGCAGAGGAACGAGCGAACGGCGGGTTGCAAAAAGGGCAGCACCGATAACCAACACCACACCTAAAACGCCCCACCATATCCCTTCTTCGATCTCGTGCAAAAGTCTGGAAAATTGCGTCTCGTTGTTCCACTTGGGAAATGTCGAGACCAAGACATAAAGGTCTTGCCCTCTCATCACCGCCCGCAAACCAAGGCCAAGTCGATAACCCGGCAGAGGGATAGAGCCGGGGGTGCCCAGCTCCAGTGTTGAAAGCTGCTGCCAGATATGGTCCGACGCCTCGCTGCCCGCAATAACGCGACCAGTCTGTGCAAAGACGGTATACCGAAAATTGCCCCCGACGCCCTGAAACCGAAGCCCATCGGAGTCGAGCCCAAAATCTGGGAGCGTTGGATCAATCTGCCCTATCAGCTCTTTGGCTTCATCAAACATCGCATCTGCTAAGTTTTCTTTGAGATGTTCTTTGAACTCGCTGATGAGAACAACGCCTGCGATCACCACGCAAAGACTCAACGCGGCAAGGATGTTGAGCAAAAGCCCACGTTGCAGGGATTGCCGGGCCCCGAACAACAGTGTCCAGACCTTCAAGATACCCGTTCCCTGAGAATATAGCCGATGCCGCGCAAATTGTGGATTTCGATGGAAGCTCCCTTTTCGGCCAGTTTTTTGCGAACCCTGTGGGTCAGAACCTCGATCGCATTCGGTGTCGCCGCATCATCAAAGCCGTAGAGCGCGTTTTCGATTACGTCTTTCGTTATGACCCTTTCAGATCTGCGCAAGAACAGCTCAAGCAGGGCAAGTTCACGCTTCGAAAAGGCGCAAGCCGTGCCTTCGATCGCCAGTGACCGGTCCGCTGTCTCAAAGGTCACGTTGCCACAGGCAAGCGTCATCCCCAACGTCCCACCGGGCCGCCGCAAAACGGCATGTGCGCGCGCAACAAGTTCAGCCACCGCGAAAGGTTTGACAAGGTAATCATCAGAACCCGCATTTAACCCCTTGATCCTCTCCTCCAACGCGTCGCGGGCGGTGCAAATGATAACGGGCGTTTGGGGCGTGACCTGTTTGATACGCGGCAGCAGGTCCAAACCATCGCTGTCGGGCAATCCAAGGTCGAGAATGACCGCGTCGTATTCGAAGCTCTTGGCGGAATGCAACGAATCGGCTGCCGTATGAACAGCATCCACCACAAAGCCCGCATCCCGCAAACTGGCACTCGTATTGCGCGCCAGTTTCTCGTTGTCCTCTATGTAAAGAAGCCGCATCCGGCAAATCACCTACTTCCTAATATACATCACGGTTGAGCCATCATCCGCCTTGAACGCAACCTGTGCAAGGTTGCCGTTCGCGTCATACCAGAGGTCACGCGCCAGATCACCTGACATCCGGTAGTGATGTGCCGGAACCGCGCCGCGCTTGGTATTGACGGTTTCATTGCCCAGATCAGCAACGCGCACTTTCATCATCGTACCATCGATGGTGTTCATCAACTTTTGGCTCCGCACAATGTCGTCGTTCCAAAGGCTGGCCGGCAAAGCACCGTTGCTTGCAGATTTTAGCTGATGCGGTTCACCGTCATCATTTGTTTTCGAACTGATCTCTTGCAGTTTGCCGCCTTTCCATGTCTCCACACTTGCATGTTTGAAGCTATAGGCAGTGGTGCGGATTAATGGCACTGTGACAACGATATCAGTTGCCACTTTGACGGTGAAAGAATTGCTTGCGTGAGAAAAGCTAAAGGTGTGATCCCCGATATCTTTCCCTTTGCGGACAACGTCGAAACTCAGTTTTCCACTGGCCGGGATGGACAGGGCGTTTACAGGGGCTGCCAAAGCAACAGCCAGTCCGACAACCAAACCAAAAATGCGCATAGTGAACTCCAATGTAATTGCGATTTAAGCTCTTGTGACGGCGAACGCTTACAAGACACTTACAACCTGACGGCTTTCT
>Ga0228670_1001435_pt1 | contig 10295 bp, 13 predicted proteins | sample 85DmetaG_FD_182785 | JGI IMG/M metagenome (GOLD analysis project Ga0228670, IMG submission 182785) | Seawater microbial communities from Monterey Bay, California, United States - 85D | ecosystem: Environmental > Aquatic > Marine > Coastal | place: USA: California | collected 2016-10-13
AATGTGTTCACATGGGTCAATTCTCAGTGACAATTTATGGGGCTACCGGGTCAGTTCTCAGTGACAATCAACACACGGGGCGCATCTTGTGGGCCTGCGCACCGTAGAAGCGATCTTGGTCTATCCCGGCATCGCCATGCACATTCCCGAAGACACGTTTTTGGCTTTTCGCAGCAGCCAAAATAAAGAAACCGCCGAAATCGAAGATATCTTCGAACACCACACCAGCCCCGAGGATTTTGTGAGCGAATTTAGGGTTGTACGGGCTGATACCCGCTCCGCCATCGACCGCATGATCGAAAGCGCCCGCGCCGCTGATCTGGTGATTATGGCCCAAGATGGCCAAGACACAGACCCCCGCGATATGCGCCAAATCCAGCGCGACGTGATCCGCGAATGTGGGCGGCCGGTGCTGGTAATCCCCGCTGATTATCAAGGCCCCGAGATCGGCGAAAAGATCGTCCTCGGCTGGAGCGAAACCCGCGAAGCCGCGCGCGCCGCACATGATGTCCTATGCATCGCCGAGCCTGATGCGCGCCTAACCGTGCTAAGCGTGGGCCGCACCGCCGAGGACCTGATGGCCGCCGATGATGCCATAGCCATTACCGAAATGTTCGCGCGCCATGGGTTGCGCCCAACCCTAGAACATCGCGATCCCTTGGGCCAAAGCATCGCATCGGTCCTCAGCGCCGTGGCCTTTGAAAAAGGCGCCGACATGATCGTCACAGGTGCGTTCGGCCATTCTTCGACCTATGATTTTGTGATCGGCGCGACCTCGTATGAACTGCTGCGCGATCACAAAGTTCCCATCTTATTCAGCAAGTAGCGGGCGGGATTTCGATGTCCGACCAGATCGGCAAATGGTCCGAGGCGATCTTGGCCAACGGTCCTTCCTCAACCCCGGCGTCGCGCAAAATGACACCTGGCGTCATCGCAAACCTGTCCAGTGCCGCAATCGGACGCCGCGCATGGAACGACCGGCCCGGACTGTGGGTATTGAACCGCGCGGCCAAGGGTTCCAGCCCTTTGGTCACCGACCATTCGTTAAAATCACCGCCAATGATGCAATGGGTATCATCAGCCGTAGCCGCATTCAGCGCGGCCAACTGCGCACGACGATCTCGCCGTCGCAGCCCCAAATGGGTAGCCACAAGCGTCAGCCCCGGCACCACGTTCAGCCCCACGCGAACCGCGCCGCGTGGCTCCAACCCCGGCAAAGACACGCGCTGCACGTCACCCGCGCTCAGCCCCTTGCGCACCAAAACCGCATTGCCGTGCCACCCAAGGCTCAGCCCATTGTCGCACACCTCAACCACGTCAAAATCGGTTTCCGCTGCAATCATCTCTCGCGATAGCGCAGGCGGACGCGGCCCCAGCCGCCGATCCGCCTCTTGCAAGACCACAACATCCGCCCCCAAAGTGTTAAGAACTGCGCAGGTCCGCTCGGGGCGACGTCGTTGATCAAGCCCACGGGCCTTGCGCATGTTATAGCTGGCGATACGGATGAAATGTGACGACATCCCACATAGATAGTGTCTAACACGTGCGATTTTAACACCTACGGAGCGATTCACCCCCATGAAAGTGATCCCAAATACCAGCAGTACAATGCTGATCATCTGGACACTTCTACTGTTAACGGGGTTAATTTCTTTGGGCCTAGCGCGCTGGTCCCTCGCCTTCGTCAGCCTCACAACCCTCAGCCTCGCGCTGGTCCCCCCGCTACTCGCAGCCCGCTGGTCCCTGACCCTTCCGCTACCCTTTTTGCTGTTCACCACGCTGTTTTGCTTTGCCTCCATCTTTCTGGGCGAGGCGTTCGATTTCTACGAACGTCTGTGGTGGTGGGACCTCGCGCTCCACGGCTCTTCGGCGGTGGGATTTGGCCTCATGGGGTTCTTGTTCGCCTTCATGTTGTTCGAAGGCGACCGCTTCGCCGCACCCCCTTCCGCCATCGCGCTCATCAGCTTTTGCGTTGCGATGACCGTCGGCGCCACATGGGAGATCTTTGAATTCACGATGGACGCAGGCCTTGGGATGAACATGCAAAAATCCGGTCTTAGCGACACGATGGGCGACCTCATCCTCAACGCATTCGGCGGTCTGATCGCTAGCGTCACGGGCTATCTCTACTTGCGTCAAAGCCCGGCGGGCCTGTTGGGCCGCGGTCTGTCACAGTTCATAAAGGTAAACAGCCGGCTCTATCGGAAATACAAAAATCGCCTGAAATAGAGCCTACTTTACGGAGTTTCATACCGCGCAAGCCGCCGGCGCGCCGCATCCCGTTCCTCCATTAATTCCAACACAAGCGCCAGACCCGGTGCGTTGATCCCCAGATCGCGGCTCAACCGACCGGCCTTTTTCGCACGCACGATACTCGCCCCCACAAACCGCCAATTCCCGCGATGACTGCCCACGGGGGTCAACACGCCTTCCTCTACTAACTCGATAACCCAATCTTCATCTGCATGAACAAACCGGCACAGATCCGGCAGCGATAGCGCGTCCGCCGTCTCCCTCCATCGTGTGGTCTTCTTCATCCGCTTCTCTCCTGCTTGGGCGCCAACACCCACGGTCCAATCCGTTAACCCCCTTCCGATGCCACAGCACGACCCAAGGTCCATTGATCTTTGTCAGTCCCGGCCCACGCGCCCGTGTCACGCTCCCTTCATGATTTGGCCACAGCCGCCCCCAGAACGGAGACCACCATGAGCAGCCGCACCCTTCTTTTCGTGATGAACAGCGCAACCCCAGACGCCCAGATTGCCGCCATAGCGGAGATGACAGGCCGCGACGAAACCCACCTTGTGTGCCTGTTGGTTGATCCCACGCCCGCCCTGCCCGCCTATGCCTACGGCATCCCGCCCTACGGCGCCGTCAACATCCCCGACAACTGGCAGCTACAGGTCCAACAGGCTCATAACAAACAACAAACCCGCGTGGATGAGGTCGAAAAACTGCTCGCGCACCACGGGACTTCGGGGCAAGTCATGGGCACGCTGACCGCCTCTCTACACGTCAAACATCAGGTCGCCCGGTGCGCCCGCGTCAGTGATGAGGCCGTCTTTGCAAACAACCTGCGCGAAACGCCCCACCTTCTGCGCGAGGCAATATCTGGCGTGCTGTTCCAGTCGCCCATCGGGTTTCAGGTCAACGCCAATACCGCCCAAAAACCCACCCGCGTGTTCATCGCATGGGACAGCAGCCCCCCTGCGGCAGCGGCAGTCCACCGCGCCCTGCCCTACCTTAAGAATTCTCAAGAAGTGGTTATAGGCTGCATTGATCCCATCATGACCCCCGAACATGACGGCCAAGATCCCGGCACCGATTTGGCCGCATGGCTCAGCCACCATGGCTGCACCGTCACCGTCTCTCAGTATCCCAGCGGCGAAAGATCGATCTCAGATTGTATCCAAGACCGCGCCCGCGAAACCGGCGCCGACCTGATCGTTATGGGCGCCTACGCCCGCGGCCGCATGATCCAGACTGTGCTGGGCGGGACCACGCGGTCGATGGTTGAACAAACTGAAATACCGGTGTTTTTTGCGCATTAACTCGGGTCTATCCCGGGGGATGCCCTGCCTCAGACAGGTCATTCGCCGGCACTTCAATAGGCACGTCTGGCGCGGGCATTTCCGGCATTGCCGGAGGCGCGATGGGCTCTTCGGTCTGCGGATCCTCGCGTGATGGCGGCATCGGGGCCGGGTCATCCGGCATAGGCGCCTCCTTGGGCGGACCCTCCGGATCTTGGTTCATTAAGATTTCACACAGATGGGTTAACGCCATGTCCTGTCCTTTCTGCTGTCAGCCCATCGTGCTGCCAAAAGGACAAATGCGATTGATCCGCATCAACCGTGCCTAAACACCGCTGCGGCTGCGCCACCCCAAAAGGTTTAGACACGCAAACAAAATGGCCGCCACGCATACAATCGACGGACCCGCGGGCGTGTCGAACACATAGGCCCCCTGCAACCCGGCCACAGCCGAGATCGCCCCAATCGCGGCGGCAATCCCAGCCATAGCCTCAGGCGTGCGGGCAAGTCCCCGCGCCGCAGCAGCCGGAATGATCAACATCGCCGCAATTAACAAAACCCCCACGACCTTGATCGCGACCGCCACGGTAATCGCCAGCGAAATGGTTAAGATCAGCTGTTCGCGTTTGGGGTTCAGCCCGCTGGCATAGGCCAATTCCTCATTAAGGGTTGAGGTTAACAACGCCGACCACCGCCATAGTATCAGCCCGACAACAAGCGCAGCGCCTCCCCAGATAACCATCAAGTCCAGCCGCGAAACCGCAAGGATATCGCCGAACAAATAGGCCATCAGGTCGATGCGCACCCCCGATAGGAACGACACCGCCACCAACCCAAACGCGAGGGCCGAGTGCGCAAGAACGCCTAACAAGGTATCCATCGCATAGCCCCGCCCCGCCAAATGCGTCACCATCAGAGCCATGATTAACGCGACCACCATCGCCCCCGCAAACACCGAAATTTGCAAAGCCAGCGACAAAGCGATGCCCAAAATGGCCGCGTGGGCCGTTGCATCACCGAAATACGCCATCCGCCGCCAGACGACAAAACACCCCAACGGGGCGGCCGCAAACGCCACCCCAACCCCCGCAAGCGTCGCGCGGGTCATAAAATCATCTAACATTATTCAGCGGCCTCATGTTCTTTTGAATGCGCATCTGCGTGCGCGTGGTCATGCCCACACTCATCGCCATGCGTGTGATCGTGATCATGACGATACAACGCCAAGGCCCCGCCCGTTCCGGTCCCGAACAGCGCGCGGTATTCGGGGGCCGAGGCCACAACCTCTGGAGCACCCTCACAACACACATGCCCGTTGAGGCAAATCACCCGGTCCGACGCGCTCATCACGACGTGCAACTCATGACTGATCATCAAAACGGCGCAGCCCGTGTCGCGGCGCACTGTCTCAATTTGCTGGTAAAACGCGGCTGACCCCGGCTGGTCCAGACCCTGCGTCGCCTCATCGAGCAACAAAACATCGGGATGGTTGATCAACGCCCGCGCCAGCAAAACCCGCTGAAACTGCCCACCCGAAAGCTGCGACATCTGCCGCTTCAACAAGCCCGGAACACCTGCCGTCTCTAGCGCCGCTTGGCACGTCGCGCGCGGCACCCGATCGGTCAGCTGCATGAACCGTTCAACCGTAATCGGCAGCGTCGGATCGATATGCAGCTTTTGCGGCACGTAGCCGATCTTAAGCCCCGGACGCAAAGCAATCTGTCCCGCCGCGGGCGTTGCCGCCCCAATAATTGCGCGCAAAAGGCTGGTCTTTCCGGACCCATTCGGCCCCACAATTGTGACGATTTCACCGGGTTCAATGGCCAGCGAAACGTTGCGCAAAACCGTGTTCGCCCCATAGCGAACCTGCAAATTTTCAACCGAAATCAAGCTCATACTCGGGGTTTATCCTTACACGCGGGGCAAACCCCTTCGGCCTCTAGGACCGTCTTTTCAATCTCAAACCCAGCCGCCTGCGCCGCTGCCCCCAGCGCGCCACGCGTGGGCCCTGACTGCGCCTCTGCCACGGCATCGCACAATCGGCAAATCATAAACGCAGGTGAATGCCGCTCATTGGGATGCGCACAGGCGACAAAGGCGTTCAACCGCTCAATCTTGTGAACAAACCCATGCTCGGCCAGAAAATCCAACGCCCGATAGGCCACCGGCGGCTGAGATCCAAACCCCGCATCCCGCAACAAATCCAAGATCGCATAGGCCCCAAGCGCCCGATGCTCGCGCAACAACAACTCCAACACCTTACGACGCACCGGGGTCAGGCGCAGACCATCTGCCGCACAGCGCGCCTCGGCGGCTTCCAACGCGCCGCTCACGCAGGCCGCGTGATCGTGCGCTTCAAATCCCAATGGGGTCGCGGGGCTTGATGTCATCGGGCGGGCCTCTCTTGTCATGTTATTATATATCATTTATACGACTCGCAATGTTATACAATCACACAGAGGCCCTGATGTCCAGAATCCGCCCCGCCCTCACGCTTTGTCTCACATTGATCGGCGGCACAGCCATGGCCGACGCCCCGCGTGTTGCGGTTGATATCGCTCCGGTCCACTCCCTCGTGGCGCGGGTCATGGCGGACGTCGGCACCCCCGATCTGATCCTGCCCCCCGGCGCGTCGCCCCATGAATACAACCTCCGCCCGTCCGAGGCATCCGCCCTCCAAAACGCGGATATCGTGGTGTGGATGGGCGAAGATCTCGCGCCATGGATGGACCACGCGGTCGAAACCCTTGCGGCCAACGCAAGCGTTCTGACCCTGCTGGAGGCGGACGTGACAACCCGGCTCGATGTCCGCGAAAACGCCTTGTTTGAGGCCCACAGCCACGATGATCACGACGACCACGGGCACAAAGAGGACGGCCATGATGACCACGGTCATGACGATCATGCGCACGATGATCACGGGCACGACGATCATGCAGATCACGCCGCACATGACGATCACGATGACCACGCTGATCACGACACCCACGATCACGCGGAACACGACGATCACGCACACGGCAGCCATGACCCCCACGCTTGGCTTTCACCCGCAAACGCGGGCGCATGGCTCAACTTGATCGCGGCGGAACTCTCTGCGGCAGATCCAGAAAACGCGGGCACCTACTTTGCCAACGCCGCCGCCGCCCGCGCCGAGCTGGACGAGCTAAACGCCGAAATCAACGCCACCCTAGATCCGGTTCGCAACCGCAACTTCATTGTCTTTCACGATGCATATCAATACTTTGAAGCAGCCTTCGACTTTCCCGCCGCCGGGGCCATCTCACTTAGCGACGCAACAGACCCAAGCCCCGCACGCATCGCACAGGTCCGCGACCGCGTCCGGGACCAAGACATCGCCTGCGTCCTGACGGAGCCACAATTCAACCCCGGTATCCTCGCTACCGTCCTCGATGGCACCACCGCAAAAACCGCCGTCAGCGACCCGCTTGGCGTCGATCTAACGCCGGGGCCTGCGCTCTATCCGCAACTTATTCGCAACCTTGCGATTGCGCTGGCCAGCTGCCTCTAGACTGTCACGAAACTTTCACTCGACTGGTATCCATATTTCCATAAAACGGGAAATATGGATACCACGCTCGCCACCCGCGCCCTCTCGACCCTCGGCCACCCCGGCCGATTGGCCACGTTCCGCCTGTTGATGCGGTTCGCGCCCCAAGGCGTCCGCCCGACCGAAATCGCAACCGCGCTTGCGGTCAAACAAAACACCCTGTCTCATCATCTGTCCGATTTGGTGGCCAGCGGTCTGGCAAACGTCGACCGCGATGGCCGGTCGCTATTCTATTCCGTCAACATAGAGGTCGCCGAGGCGCTGCTCAGCTACCTCGCGCTGGACATGGGCCGCGCACGGCCGGACCTGATAGCCCCCATTCAGGCCAGCCTCGCGGCCCCGTCCAACGGCCCTTGGAACGTCTTGTTCATCTGCTCCAAGAACTCCGCCCGGTCTATCATGGCTGAGACCCTGTTGCGCGATCTTGCCCCCAACAGCCCGGTCCAAATACGCGCGGCCTCTGCGGGTACATTGCCCAACAGCACGCTCAACCTATGGGCCGTAGAAACGCTGGCGCGCAATGGGCATGACACGTCAAATTTGCGCGCCAAACACATCACCGAATTCCAACAACCAGACGCGCCGCTACTGGACTTTGTGTTCACCGTCTGCGACGCCGCCGCTGCACGCGATTGCGCGCCCTGGCCACGCCACCCCTTTACTGCACATTGGGGTGTCCCCGACCCCGTATCAGATCCCGCATCAAATACCACCGACACTGACCACGCCGCCATTTTCGCCCAGACCTATGCGCTCCTGCGGCACCGGATCACGGCGTTTCTCAACCTCCCCTTCACCGCACTCAGCCCGATCTGCCTCCAAACGCATTTGGACGCCATCGGCATAGACGCTCCTAAACAAGGTTAATCCCATGACCCGCATCGCACTCAACGGCCTCGGCCGCATCGGAAAACTCGTTCTGCGCGACCTGATCGACACTGGCGCAGGCGGTGAGATCGTCTTGCTGAACGATCCCGTCGGCGACGCCGAGCAACACGCCCTCCTGCTTGAATTCGACAGCGTCCATGGCCGCTGGTCCCGCCCCGTTACGCACACCGATACCGGCCTCACGATTGATGGCCGCACCATACCCCTCATGCATGAAAAAACCATTGAGGCCCTGCCTCTTGCAGACATGGGCATCGATCTCGTGATCGACTGCACCGGCGTGTTCAAAACCGCCGCCAAAATCGCGCCATACTACGCTGCGGGGGTCAAGCGCGTGGTCGTCAGCGCCCCAGTCAAGGACGGCGACGCCCTGAACCTTGTCTACGGCGTGAACCACGACCTGTTTGACGGCACACAACCCCTTGTCACGGCGGCCTCTTGCACGACTAACTGCTTGGCGCCCGTGGTCAAAGTGATCCACGAAAACCTCGGGATCAAACATGGCTCCATCACAACGATCCACGACGTGACCAACACCCAAACCATCGTGGATCGCCCCGCAAAAGACATGCGCCGGGCGCGCTCCGCTCTTACGAACCTGATCCCCACAACGACCGGCAGTGCAACGGCCATCACCCTCATCTACCCCGAGCTGAAGGGACGCCTAAACGGCCACGCCGTACGTGTGCCGCTGCTTAACGCCTCGCTCACGGATTGTGTGTTTGAACTGAACAGTGAAACCACCGCCGAAGAGGTCAACCAACTGTTCGCAGACGCCGCCGAAGGTTCTCTCAATGGCATCTTGGGCTATGAAACCCGCCCCCTCGTGTCGTGCGATTTCACGAATGACCCCCGCTCCGCGATCATCGACGGGCCGTCCACGATGGTGATCAACGGAACCCAGCTCAAGCTTTATGCGTGGTACGATAACGAGTGGGGCTATAGCTGCCGCTTGGGCGACATCACACGCATGGTTGCAGGCGCGCTATGACACCCGCTGCCGCCAATCCGCTGCGCGCCTATACCGCCGTCACAGCCGCCTATTGGGCGTTCATGCTATCGGATGGCGCGCTGCGAATGCTGGTCCTTTTGCACTTCAACGCCCTCGGCTTTTCGCCGGTGCAACTGGCATGGCTGTTCCTGCTCTATGAGGTCGCGGGCATGGTCACAAACCTCTGTGCAGGCTGGCTGGCGGCTCGGTTCGGGCTTGCGGCCACGCTTTATGCCGGGCTGGCGTTGCAAATCGGCGCGCTGGTGGCCTTGGCACAGCTCGATCCCGCATGGTCCATCGCGGCCTCCGTCACCTTTGTGATGGCCGTCCAAGGCGTGTCTGGCGTCGCAAAAGACCTCGCCAAGATGTCCTCCAAATCCGCCGTCAAATTGCTCGCCCCCCCCCAGAGCGGAGGCCTCTTTCGATTGGTCGCCGTGCTCACCGGATCCAAAAACGCGGTCAAAGGGGCCGGGTTCTTCCTAGGAGCCGCCCTATTGGGCCTCGCAGGGTTCCAAGCGGCCATCTGGGGCATGGCGGCGGTGTTGCTCACGATCCTGATCGCAGTCGCCGCATTCCTGCCCCCCGGCCTGCCCGGCCCGAGCAAACCCACCAAAGCCCGCGGCGAATGGCGCTCCAGCGACGCACGCGTAAACCGGCTCAGCCTTGCCCGCATGTTCCTATTCGGTGCCCGCGATGTGTGGTTCGTCGTGGGCCTGCCGATTTACTTCCAAAGCGTGCTCTCCGACGGAACCCCCGATGGCCGCCGTGAGGCGTTCTTCCTTGTCGGCGGCTTCATGGCCTGCTGGATCATCGGCTACGGCGCGGTCCAAGCCCTCGCCCCGCGCATCCTCGGCGGACCCACCCAATCCGAGGCGACGATCACCCGAAAAGCGATCACATGGGCAGGCGCGCTCGTCCCAATCCCATTCGCTCTCGCGGCCCTCACGCTCACAACCGACGGCCATGCGCCTTGGCTCACCGCAACTCTCGTCACTGGGCTCCTGATCTTCGGCTTTGTCTTCGCAGTGAACTCCTCGGTCCACTCCTACCTCATCCTCGCCTTTGGCGCGGCTGAACGCATCACCCGTGACGTGGGCTTCTACTACATGGCAAACGCGGCCGGGCGGCTTATCGGAACCCTCCTATCCGGGGTCAGCTACCAACTCGGGGGCCTCTCCGCCTGCCTCGCAACGGCGGGCCTGATGGCACTGGCCAGCTGGCTGGCCGCGCGCCGCCTACTCCTCCGCCAATAGCCGCTCAATCTGCCCCAATAAGGTCTCTAACGCAGGGTTTTCCAGCGCCATGCCCTCGATCC
>Ga0228670_1001436_pt1 | contig 10290 bp, 7 predicted proteins | sample 85DmetaG_FD_182785 | JGI IMG/M metagenome (GOLD analysis project Ga0228670, IMG submission 182785) | Seawater microbial communities from Monterey Bay, California, United States - 85D | ecosystem: Environmental > Aquatic > Marine > Coastal | place: USA: California | collected 2016-10-13
CTGCAACCGATCGACCGAAAGCTGCTTGGGCACACCGGCGGCACCCTTGATAAGCTTGAGGCCATACCGGGCCTGACCACGCAGCTTTCGGTCGATCGGTTGCAGGCCCAAGTTGAGGAAATCGGCTGTGCGATCGTCGCGGCCAACGCGCGCTTGGCCCCGGCAGATGCGCGGCTATACGCGGTGCGTGACGTGACCGGGACGGTCGATAGCCTCGACCTGATCTGCGCCTCGATCCTGTCCAAGAAACTGGCCGAGGGTGTTGAGGCGCTTGTTCTGGACGTAAAAACCGGCTCAGGCGCAATCCTGCCCGATGCGGATGCCGCGCGACGGCTCGCGCATGCGTTGGTGAAAACGGCACAAGGTGCAGGCTGCATGACGACAGCCTTGATGACCGACATGAGCCAACCTGCGGTCTCGGCGGCCGGCAATGCGCTAGAGGTGATTGAGGTGATGAAACTGCTGACCGGAGGGGCAGGAGCATCCCCGCGTTTGCGCACCTTGGTTGAGGTTTTGGGCGGTGAGGCGCTGGCGCTTGGTGGTATGGCCGCCGACGCCCAAGACGGCGCGCAGCGGATCGGCCGTGTTCTGGACAACGGCGATGCGGCAGAGCGATTTGGCCAGATGGTCGCCGCACAAGGGGGCCCCGCGGATTTCCCGGAGCATTGGCGTGACCGCTTGCCTGCGGCCCCTGTAGTGGTGGAGCTGAGGGCAGAGGCACCCGGTGTCGTTGCTGCGATTGATACGCGCGTTTTGGGCGATGTGGTTTTGGATTTGGGCGGGGGGCGCCGGGTCGAAACGGACATGGTGAACCCTGCGGTGGGGCTATCTGATTTGGTGTCGATCGGAGATGCGATTTCGTCGGAACAGCCGCTGGTCCGCATCCATGCCGACGACGCTGATGATGCAGAGGCCGCCGCCGCCAAAGTTTATGGCGCGCTTAGTTTTAGCGACAGGGCGGTTACGCCGCCGACCCTCATCGGGGAGCGGATCGGATGAGTGTGCAGGCCCGGGCCTTTTTGGTGGTGCTCGATTCTGTCGGTTGCGGCGGCGCGCCTGATGCGGCTGAATTCGGGGATGAGGGGGCCAATACGCTCGCGCACATCGCTCAAGCTTGTGCGGCGGGCCGTGCCGAGGAGGGACGCAGCGGTCCGCTGAGCCTGCCGCACTTGGATGCATTGGGGTTGGGGGCCGCTATCCGATTGGCCTCTGGTGCCGAGACGCCGGGCTTGGACGCAAAGCCCACGGGCCTGTGGGGGGCGGCGACCGAAGTGTCGCGCGGCAAGGACACGCCTTCCGGCCATTGGGAGCTTGCGGGGCTGCCAGTCCCGTGGGACTGGCACTACTTTCCGGATACCGCCCCGTGCTTTGAAGCGGATCTGCTGGCCAAGGTGTGCGCGCTGGCGGGCACGGACGGTATCTTGGGCAATCGACATGCCTCTGGGACCCTGATCATCGAACAAGAGGCCGAGGCGCATGCCCGCACTGGCTGGCCGATTTGCTATAGCTCTGTGGACAGTGTTTTTCAGATCGCGGCCCACGAAGAGATATACGGCCTTGATCGATTGTATAGCCTTTGTCGTGAGTTAGCGCCTTATCTTCATGCGATGCGCGTAGGTCGTGTGATCGCACGCCCCTATGTGGGCGACGCCGAACAGGGCTATACTCGTACCCAAAACCGCAAGGATTTCGCGATAGAAGCGCCCGCGCCGATGTTGTGTGATTGGGTGTCCGAGGCGGGGCGCGACGTCATTGGAATTGGTAAAATTTCAGACATTTTTTCGGGGCGCGGGATCAGCAAAAGCCACAAAGGGGCAGATGCGGATTTGATGGAACATTTGGTCGAGGCGAGCAAAACCGCGCCTGATGGCAGCCTGACGTTCGCCAACTTTGTGGAGTTTGACAGCCTCTATGGGCACCGCCGCGATGTGTCGGGATATGCCCGCGCATTGGAGTGGTTCGACAGCCAACTGCCGCGCGTTTTGCAAAACATGCGGGCCGATGATCTGCTGATTATCACCGCCGATCACGGCAATGACCCCACGTGGCGCGGCAATGATCATACGCGCGAACGGGTGCCTGTTGTGGGGCTTGGTGGGGGTGCGATTGGGCTGCGGGCATTTGCGGATGTTGCAGCCAGTATTGCAGGCCATTTGCAGGTAAAGGCCGATGGGCCGGGGCGGAGTTTTTTGTGAGAGATTTGAAAAAGATAGAGCTGCATCTTCATCTAGAGGGTGCTGCCCCCGCGGGGTTTATTCGTGGGCTGGCGTCAGAGCAAAAGGTCTCTCTTGACGGGGTGTTTGATGAGGCGGGCCACTATGCCTATGACGACTTTCCGGGTTTTTTGCGGACCTATGAGGCGGCGACATCGGTCTTACGCTCACCTGAGCATTACGCGCGCCTCACGCGTGAGGTGCTAGAGCAAAGCGCGGCTCACGGTGTGATCTATACCGAGGCCTTTATCAGCCCCGATTTTTGCGGCGGCGCCGATGTATCCGCCTGGCGCGATTACCTTGCTGCGATGCAGGAGGCCGCGTTGGAAGCTCGCACCGAGCTCGGGATTGAAATGCGCGGTATCGTTACGTGCATCCGCCATTTCGGGCCTGATCGCGCCAAGGCTGTGGCCCGATGCGCCGCTGAGACTGCGGGCAGTTTCATCACCGGCTTTGGAATGGGCGGCGATGAAAGCATCGGCGCCGCGCGGGACTACGCATGGGCGTTCGATTGCGCGCGCGAAGCACAGTTGGAACTGACGTGCCACGCCGGGGAATGGGGCGCGCCGGACACTATTCGGGCGGCGTGGCAGGACCTTGGCTTGGCGCGTATCGGGCACGGCGTGCGTGCGGTCGAAGACCCGGGTCTGTGCGAGGATTTGGCGGAGGCCGGTGTCGTGTTGGAAGTCTGCCCGGGGTCAAATATCGCTTTGGGTATCTACCGTAACTTTGATGCGCACCCGATTGAAAAATTGAGAGAACGGGGCGTAAAGGTCACGGTGTCCACCGATGATCCGCCGTTTTTTCACACCACGATGTCGGCCGAATACGAAGCCCTAGACCGCACTTTTGGTTGGGGCGTTGACGGATTGATGGCGCAGGCGCGCGTCGCCGCGGAAGCCGCATTTTGCGACCCCGAGACCAAGGCCCGTTTGCTCACCGCACTGGAGGACACCCCATGACCGCACCGCTCACTGTTGTTGATCACCCCTTGGTTCAACACAAGCTTACGCTGATGCGCGCGAAGGACACGCCCACGGCGGTTTTTCGCCAACTCTTGCGAGAGATAAGCCAACTGCTCGCCTACGAAATTACGCGTGATTTGCCGACCGAGCTTCGGACAATTAAGACGCCGATGCAGGACATGGATGCGCCGGTTTTGGCAGGCAAAAAGCTTGCGTTGGTATCGATCCTGCGGGCTGGAAATGGGTTGTTGGATGGGGTGTTGGAACTGATCCCCTCGGCGCGCGTTGGCTTTGTCGGTCTCTACCGGGATGAAGAAACGCTTGAGCCGGTGCAGTATTATTTCAAGGTGCCTCAATCGCTTGAGGACCGTGTGGTAATTGCCGTCGATCCTATGCTGGCTACGGGAAACAGCTCAGTCGCGGCGATTGATTTGCTTAAGAAAGCCGGCGCGCGGGACGTTCGGTTCTTGTGTTTGTTGGCGGCGCCCGAGGGTGTGGCACGCATGCAAGAGGCGCATCCGGATGTGCCGATCACCACTGCATCTGTGGACGAAAAACTGAACGAACATGGATATATTGTTCCGGGCCTAGGGGATGCGGGTGACCGCATGTTTGGCACCAAATAAGCCAAATGACTTTACTTGCGGGGCTCTCATGCTGCATCATTGTGGCTAATTAAAGCTATGCCAATTAACCACAAAAAGGGCCCGCCCGATGCGTGCATTCCCTCTGCTGTTGGCCTGTTCGGTCGTCGTCTCTGGTGCGGTTGCCGCAAGTGCGCAAAGCGACGTGGTTGTGGCTGGGAGCACTCCGGCCGAGGTTCCCCCGAGTACTTTTAACGGCCGCCAATATGTGGACAGCGCGGGATGCGTGTTCGTGCGTGCGGGGCAGGGCGATGTGGTCGCTTGGATGCCCCGATTGACGCGATCTAATGAACCACTTTGCGGATATGCACCTACGAATATCGAAGCGGCACAGGGGCCAGAAACCGCTGTGGCAACGGTTGCGCACACAACGACGACGGCCAAACAACTTGCGTCTGTGCAGGACGTCACGTTGATGTCAGCCGCCCGATCAGACGCGCGCAGCATCTCCGCCGCGCCCACAGCCAGCCCCACAGATGTTGTGATGCGGCCCGCGACCCGCGCGGCATGTGGGGCGACTGCGTTGCGTCTTGGGCATAGGATCGGCTGTGATACGACCCCTGAGGATGGCCAGGGTAACCTCGTTGCCATTCAAATCCCGCCGCAAACGCGCAATAGCACGCATGGGCTGGAAGGGTCGAACGGCAAGGATCTGCGCCGCACCGCACCGGCGCGAATTGTTGTGGCGAGCGACGCGACATACAGCTTTTCACCCAGCGCGCAGGGAACTGTGATTGTCGGATCAGCGGAGACCGCCAAGCGGTTGAGCCGCGATACCCAGCGCATCGCTGTTCCAAGGGGTTACAAAGAGGCGTGGACCGACGGGCGCTTGAACGTGTTTCGTGGGGTCGGCACCGATAACGGAACGTCGCAAATGCGGCGGACATGGACCGAGAGCGTGCCGCAGCGGCTCATCGAGCAAGATGATTAACGCTCACTGACAGATATTCGCGAGCGTTAACCAATCCGTGTCCGATAATACCTCCGGCGCAGGCTGGTTGGCAAAGGGGTCGGCTGCGACGAGGCGCGCGGCTTGGGGGGCATCGCGGGGCAGGCTGCGTGCGTAGGGCGCCACCGGTAGGGACCGCGCTGAGAAAGCGTCGAGCAATTGGCTATCGTCAACCTCTATCGCGGGGCGCGTCAGCTTTAGGTCAACGTAGCGGCGCAGCGTTTCGGGGTTTGTTTCACCGCTGGTGAGGAGCCGAAACGTTTCACGAAAGCCCGCGAAGGTGAGATATTCGCTCAGCGTGTCATACAGATCGGCGCGCAGGGACGCGGTCAGGATATGGCCTGCAACTGCCTCTGGGGCGGAGCCGGGATCCAACAGATCAGCTGACACAATGATGTGGCCGCCGGGCAGGTGCATCGTCGGCTTGGGCAGGTTGGGCAAGACGACAATCCGGGCGCGCGTCTGGGGCAGGACCCGGGCGTTTAGCACGCGCAGCGCTTCTAGGCCCTGGGGATCCGCACAGGCAGGACCCGTGAGGGTCGTGATGCGCGATAGCATACTGTGGCCAATTGCTACCTGCTGTGGGCCAGGCAGCACGGACAGCGTGTGATCGCGCAGCGCCTTTGGCACCCAAAACAGCGCCAACGCCAGTAATGTGACCGTGATCGCCAAAAGGCTCAGCACACGTAGGCGACCGGGATGGGGACGGGTGCGATCAATGGCCGTGCGAATGCGCTCAATCGCATCGATCATCGTGGCGTCTTCGATCTCTAGCTCTTCGGGTGTGTCGCGGCCGGGCGCATAGATTGCGGGCCGTTTGCCTGGATTGCGCCTGCGTACGGCGGCCAAAGCCCAATGGGACAGCGCGGTGTTGGAGATGTCGGTAATGATCAAGCTGCCATCACCCACGGACACAAAGACCTCGATCCTCTGTGCGTCCTCATCGGCGCGCCATAGGCCCGTGGTTTCGATTTTTGCGATGTCCTTAAGTGCGGTCACTGCGCGGTGGCCCCTGTTCTTTCGTGATTAGAGTAGGGGTATCTGGGTGCCTCGGCAAGATCACCCCGCGCGGTTTGGGGCCGTGGCAGGGCCATGCGGCGGTGCGCCGCTGACCCTGCCGCCGGGCCAAACGCTACGCCGATTGGCGCAAGCGTTGGCGCAGTTCAAACTTTTGGATTTTCCCGGTGGAGGTTTTGGGCAGTTCACCAAAGACCACGGCCTTGGGTGACTTGTAACCGGCCAGTCGTTCACGGGCGAAGGCGATAATCTCGGCTTCGGTCGAGGTGACGCCGTCCTTGAGCTCCACAAAGGCGCAGGGCACTTCGCCCCATTTGTCGTCGGGCTTGGCAACCACCGCGCACAGCATCACCGCCGGGTGACCCATCAACGCACCTTCGACCTCAACCGATGAGATATTCTCACCGCCTGAGATGATGATATCCTTTGCGCGATCTGCGATTTGGACGTAGCCGTCGGGATGTTGGATCGCGATATCACCGGTGTGGAAATAGCCGCCCTTAAAGGCCTCTTGGGTGGCCTCTGGGTTCTTGAGGTACCCTTTCATGACCGAGTTGCCGCGAATGGCGATCTCACCCTGTGCGGTTGCATCCTGGGCGATCGGCTGGCCCTCGGCGTCTAGTACCGTGATGTCCTCCATCATCGGGAAGATCACGCCCTGACGGGCTTTGATCGCAGCTTGTTCGTCAGCAGGCAGAGCGTTCCAATCGTCTTTCCACAAGCATTCGGTCACATGGCCGTAGGTTTCGGTCAGGCCGTAAACTTGGGTGATATTAAAGCCCAACTTGCCAATCGCCGAAAGGGTCGCGGGCGCAGGCGGGGCGCCTGCGGTAAAGACCTCAACCGTGTGGTCAAAGGCTTTGCGCGTGGCCTCGGGGGCATTCACGATCATGTTCAATACGATGGGTGCGCCGCCAAAGTGGGTCACGCCGCCTGCGATGGCGTCATAAATCGCCTCGGCGGTGATGTCGCGGCAGCAGTGCACGGTGCCGCCCAAAACGGGCATCATCCAGGTGTGGCACCAGCCGTTGCAGTGAAACAGCGGCACAATCGCCAAGAACCTTGGATGTAGGGTCATACGCCATGAAATCACGGTGCCCATCGTCATCAGATAAGCGCCCCGGTGGTGATACACGACGCCCTTGGGTCGCCCGGTCGTGCCTGAGGTGTAGTTGAGCGCGATGCTCTCCCACTCATCCTTGGGCATGAGCCACGGCGCATCGGGGTCACCGGTTTGGAGGAAATCCTCATAGGTCATGTGCAGACCGCTGGCGTGAACACCAGCTACATCATCGGCAACCTCGATCAACCGTGGGGGCGTGCCTTCCATCTGTTCGCATGCGGCGGCAGCCACCGGCAGGAACTGGGGGTCGACCAGCACGATCTTGGCCTCACCATGGTCAAAGATATAGGCGACTGTGTCGACCTCTAGGCGGGTGTTGATCGTGTTTAGCACCGCGCCGCAGGCGGGCACGCCAAAATGCGCCTCGGCCTGTGCAGGCAGGTTGGGCAGCAGGGTTGCGACCACATCGCCGGGCTCAACGCCCGCGCGTGTCAGGGCCGAGGCCAAGCGGCTTACGCGCGCATGGTATTCGGCATAGGTGCGGCGGATATTTCCATAAACAATCGCCTCCCGCTCAGGCCAGATTTGGGCGGCCCGGTTTAGGTGCGACAGGGGCGTTAAAGCGACATGATTTGCATCACATTTCTCAAGGCCTGTTTCGTCTTTCATCCAGCCCATAGCGCGCCCTCCCTTGCGTCTGCTTATTCGCTCGCCATAGTGATCGTGAGACGCGCAAATGGAAAGAGCCTTCATGCAAAACAGACCCCTTGCGGCGGCAGGTGCAATCTTGACCGGTATGGCGATCATTTCCGTGATCGATCAATTCCTTCGCGTGATCGCGGCGGACAGCAGCCTTTGGACATTTCACCTGATCCGATCAGTGATGATGTGGGGCTTGGCGCTGGCCTATGTGGTCTGGCGTGGCACGCCACTGCGGGTCGTTTCATGGCGTGGAATGGTGTTTCGGTCGGTGTTTTTATCCTCCGCAATGATGATTTATTTTGGGGCCTTGGCGTTCATGCCGGTGGCGCAGGCGGCGGCGGGGCTGTTCACGTCGCCCATTTGGGTTCTGGTATTCTCCGTGGTGTTTTTCGGGCTGCGCATCGGGGTCTGGCGGGTGCTGGCCGTTGGGTTGGGGTTTGTGGGCATTTTGGCCGTTTTGTCGCCCGATCCCGCGACCGTGGGGCCGCTGACATTCGTGCCAGTTCTGGCGGGTGCCTTCTATGCGATTGCGATGATTTCGACGCGGGAATGGTGCCCCGAGGAGGGCAGCCTTGAGATGACGCTCGCGGGGTTTACCGCGATGTGGCTTTGGGGCTTGGTCGGCGTGATCGTCGTGGGTCTTGTGGGCCCAGAGGCCCCTGCGGGCGCGGATGGGTTCGTGATGCGCGGCTGGGTTTGGCCCACGGCTGAGGTGTGGTTCTGGCTCTGGGTGCAGGCGGCGGGATCGCTGGTCGCGGTGATGTTCCTGACGCGGGCCTATCAGTTGGCCGAAGCGTCCTACGTGGGCGTGTTTGAATACGCGCTGTTGGGGTTTTCGGCCCTGTTTGGCTGGCTTGTCTGGGGTGAGATGTTGGGCTGGGTCGGGCTGATCGGAATTGCGATGATCGCGGCCGGGGGCGTGATTATCGCGCTGCGCAGCCGAACCGCGCCTGAAGCCGAGGCTAACGCACAGGCCGTGTCCCCAAATGGCTGAGTGTTGCGGAGCGCGCCGTTACGCGCCCCGCCATGGTCATGTGCAGGTTAGGCTGCGGATTTTTCGCCGCCAAACCGGTGGTAAAAGTTTTGGCCTTTGTCGGCCATCTCTTGCAGAAGGGCAGGCGTTGTGAACCGGGGGCCATAGGTCTCGGTCAGGCGGTCACAGGTGTCCGCGGCCCACGGCGTGCCAACCATGTCGAGCCATGAGAAGGGGCCACCGGACCACGGCGCAAAGCCCCAGCCAAGGATCGCGCCGACATCGCCTTCGCGGATGTCCATCAAGACACCTTCCTCCAGGGCGCGCACGGCCTCTAGAACTTGGGCGAACAACAGGCGGTGCTGGACTTCGGTGACATCTGGTTGCGCCTCTGCGAGGGGGAATTTCGGGCCAAGCCCTTCCCAAAGTCCGCCGCGCTTGCCCTTGTCGTCATAGCTGTAGAAGCCGGCGTTGGATTTGCGGCCTAAGCGGCCTTCATCCGCCATCCAGAACAAGACCTCATCCACGGCCCCATCAGGATAGGCATCCCCCATCGCGGCCCGGGTCGCCTTGGCGATTTTGACGCCCAGATCGATCGAGGTTTCATCCACCAATTGCAGCGGCCCCAATGGCATTCCGACCAGCTTGGCTGCGTTCTCAATCAGGGCAGGGGCGACGCCCTCGGCCACCATGCGCAGGCCCTCGTTGATGTAGGGGATGATACAGCGGTTGGCATAGAAGAACCGCGCGTCATTCACGACAATGGGTGTCTTGCGGATTTGGCGCACATAATCGAGTGCCTTGGCCACAGCACGGTCGCCGGTGGCTTTGCCCTTGATGATTTCGACCAACAGCATCTTTTCCACGGGTGAGAAAAAGTGAATGCCGATGAACTGCTCGGGCGCACCGCTGGCCTTGGCCAACTGGCTGATGGGCAGGGTCGATGTATTGGTCGCAAAGATACAATTGGGCCCAACGGCGGCTTCGACCTTTGCGGTGACCTCGGCCTTGACGGTCGGGTCCTCAAACACGGCCTCCACCACCAGATCACAGCCCGCCAGCGCGGCGTAATCCGTTGTCGCGGTGATTTGTGCCAGTACGGCGGCCTTTTTCTCGGCCGTGACTTTGCCGCGCTTCATACCCTTGTCGAGGTAGGTCTCGCTATAGGCCTTGCCGCGGTCGGCGGCGTCTTGGGCGGCATCAATCAACACGACCTCGATGCCTGCCTGCGCAGACACCAGCGCGATGCCAGCCCCCATCATGCCCGCACCGATCACACCCAGTTTGCGGACCTTTTGATCCTCAACCTCTGGGCGGACCGCGCCTTTTTCCAGCGCCTCTTTGTTGATGAACAACGACCGGATCATCGCAGAGGAGGAGGGGTTCATCAGCACATTGGTGAACCAGCGTGCTTCAATCCGAAGGGCGGTGTCGAAATCCACCATTGCGCCTTCGTAGACGGCAGAAAGAAGCGCCTTGGCCGCAGGGTAGACGCCTTGTGTTTTGCCATTCACCATTGCGGAGGCGCCAACAAACGTCATGAAACCCGCAGGATGATAGGGGGCGCCACCGGGCATTTTGTAGCCCTTTTCATCCCATGGCTTGGTAATCTTTGGGCTGGATAGGACCCATTCTTTGGCCTTCGCATGCAGCTCGTCGGGGGCGACGACCTCATCCACGATGCCCGCCGCTTTGGCCTTTTTCGGATCGCTCAGCTTACCCTCCAGCAGGAAGGGAGAGGCGGCCATGGCACCCATTTTTCGT
>Ga0228670_1001438_pt1 | contig 10260 bp, 9 predicted proteins | sample 85DmetaG_FD_182785 | JGI IMG/M metagenome (GOLD analysis project Ga0228670, IMG submission 182785) | Seawater microbial communities from Monterey Bay, California, United States - 85D | ecosystem: Environmental > Aquatic > Marine > Coastal | place: USA: California | collected 2016-10-13
TTTTTGTCGTTTTTTGTCGTTTTTTGTCGTTTTTGTCGTTTTTTGTCGTTTTTTTATATATGAGATTTTATATATATGTATGCCAAAAAATAATGACGATATAGAGATAACTAAAATATATATTAAAAATGAAAAATACCATTGTCAATTATGTAATTTTATTACACGTAAAAAGACAGATTTTAACAGACATATTTTAACAAAAAAACATATTAAAAAAGAAGAGAATGAATTTCAAATAAATGAAAATGAACAAAAATATGAATGTGAATTTTGTGATAAACAATATAGTGATGAAAATAGTTTATGGAATCATCGTAAAAAATGTATTATTAATTATCATACAGTTACTAATAACTATCAACGAAATGAAGTAACAAATGAACCATTAGGACAAACCGAAATAGTAGTTGAATTATTAAAACAGAATCAAGAAATAAAAGATCTTATATTGGAAGAAAGACGAGAATTTCAACGAATAATATCAGAACAAAATGAAAAGATGTTAGTAATGGCAGAGAACATGGGTAGTAACCATCATAATACAAATGTTAATAATAATAAATTTAATTTAAATGTATTTTTAAATGAACAGTGTAAAGATGCTATGAGTTTGACAGATTTTATAAATTCAATGGATTTATCAGTAGAAGATTTTATAAAAACTGGCGAGTTAGGTTTTGTACAAGGAATTTCAAGAGTAATGGTAAATCGTATTAATAATATGGACCTTTGTAATCGTCCATTTCATTGCACAGATTTAAAAAGAGAAACGGTATATATTAAGGACGATAAAAAGTGGGAAAAAGATGAAAATAAGAAAAATTTACGAAAAGCAGTTAAACAAGTAGCTAATAGAAATAAATTAATGGTTAATAATTGGCGCGAAGAAACACCCGATGTTGATATAATGGGTAGTCAAAATTATGAAAAATTTTTTAAATACGCGGAAGCATCACTTGGTGGTGTAGGAAAGGAACAAGATAAACAATTTGAAGATAAAATTATGCGTAATATGCTGAAAGAAGTTCATATAGATAAAAATTCTATTTTAACATAAAGATAAATGTAAATATAATATATGAATCGTTATCAAATTTCTTATATGTTTGATATACAAAATATACGGAAAAAACAAGAAGAATGGAGAACAAAACAGTTTAATATATTTTATGGTTCTGGACGTCCTATTTATAATATTAACCAAGACACCGAACATTTACGAAGTCATAATAACCCTTATTATTATAAAGACCCTTGTAAAGAAGAATTACTTAGTAATTGTAAAATTACCAAACGTAATAACTTAGAAAATTGAAATATATAATATTAATTAGAATATATTAATATTATATAATGACAGTTACACGTTCTATGCAAAAACTTCAAAATAGTGACCTTAGAAGGTCAAGACGTATTCAAGGTATGTCACCCGAGTTTAGATATGGTACTATTCCAAAAGATGGATTTGGTGAGAAATATTATCAAATATCTATGAATGATGATGTTAATGGGGCATACGTAGGGACTTGGTTAAATGGAAAACGTCACGGGCACGGTTCGATGACATATCATGATGAAAATATTATATTTGAAGGCACGTGGTATGATGATAAACCAGTAAAAGTTCGTATTTATTATTTTTAAAAATAAATAAAAATATAATTTGATGATATATTATATAAAATGGCATTTTATGCTGTAGCCAATGGAAAAGAAAAAGGGATTTTTTTTTCTTGGGAAGAGTGTAAATCTTCAATAACTGGGTATAAAAATGCTTTATATAAAAAATTTGATACAAAAGAAGCTGCGGAGCAGTTTTTATTTAAAAATAAAGATATAATAATTGAAACTAAAAAGACTTCTTCTACTAAAATAAAAAAAATAATAGATGAAAACCCTACAAACATAAAAGTAGATTATTATGTATATACTGATGGAGCGTGTAGTAAAAATGGTTCTAAAAACGCAATGGCAGGTTTAGGTATATTTTTTAAAGAAAATGATATGCGTAATACATCAAAGCGAATTAATGGTAAACAAACAAATAATACGGCAGAATTGTCAGCAATTATAGAAACATATAGTCTTATAAAGGAAGATTTACTATATGGTAAAGAAATATCAATTGTATCTGATTCACATTATGCTATTCGATGTGTAACTAGTTATGGTTTAAAATGTTTTAATAAAGAATGGAATATAGATATTCCTAATAAAGAATTAGTAAAAACAGCATATGAATTATATAAAGACATACCAAATATATATTTTTTACATATAGACGCACATACAGCAAATCAAGATATACATTCAATTGGTAATGATAATGCTGATAAATTAGCAAATGAAGCGATTGGATTAATAAACTGTCCGTATAATAAACCAAAAAAGATGTATTTAAATGTTCCTTATGAAAATAAAGATAAAGCAAAAGAATTAGGATGTAAGTGGGATTTTAAAAAGAAGAAATGGTATTTTGAAGAAAATAATTCTAATAAAGAGGAATTGATTAGTTTATTTGTATAATACAATATATTTACTCTAATATATGTCTTCTGTTATACCTTTTGGAAAATTTACATGTTATCAAAGACGAAATCAAAATTTACCATGTGAATTGATAAGATATATATTAGAATTTTTAAACGATTTAGACGCAAACCGTGAATTTAACATTTATAATAAAATAAATATAAGTAAGTATGAATCAATAATAAATCCCATTATATATACTAGTTGTATTAGTTCTTACGCGTCTCCTAGTTATACTTGGGGAACTATGCGTAATAATGTTGTTATACATATATTAGAAACTCACCGATATTACACACATAACTTAATAGAAAAAGATGATCGTATAAATGAAAACGAACAAGATTTGGTACAAATTATATATGGTAAAACACCAAATAATAGATATATGAAAGAAATACAAATACGTAAAATGAAATCAAATTCTATAAATTTGACAACTGAAGAATTTCAAGAAAAAGTAAATAAGGAGCAAAGACAAATGATATTCAGTAATCCTCTCGATACTCCTTATTATTGGGATAATATTACTTCATGTTTTTTCAATAAAGAAGAAATTATGTGAATAAGATATAAATATATCTTATTTATATTAGTTATATGACGAGAACTAATTTATTAGTTACCGGTGGTTGTGGTTTTATTGCTTCCAATTTTATAAATTATATATATAAATCTGATAAATATAATATTATTAATATTGATGCAATGTATTATTGTGCAAACGAAACAAATGTGCATGAAGAAATAAGAGACAGTCAATATTATACGTTTATAAAAGGAAATATATGTTCCGAGGATTTAATTAATCATATTTTAAATAATTATAATATTAATAAAGTTATACATTTTGCTGCTCAATCTCATGTTCAAAATTCTTTTGATGATTCATTACAATTTACAAAAGATAATATATTAGGAACTCATGTTTTATTAGAATGCTGTAGAAAATATGGTAAATTAGATAAATTTATTCATGTATCAACAGATGAAGTATATGGCGAATCAATGAACAATATTAATGAATCTCATAAAACTGAGCATTCTATATTATGTCCTACAAATCCATATGCCGCTACAAAGGCATCTGCTGAATTAATAGCACAATCGTATAATCATTCATATAAAATGCCCATTGTTATCACTCGTGGAAATAATGTGTATGGACCAAACCAATATCCTGAAAAACTAATACCTAGATTTATTCAACAGTTAAAAAACAACGAGAAAGTAACTATACAGGGCGATGGTAGTGTAGTTCGAGCTTTTTTACATTCATATGATACAGTTAGAGCGTTTGAAACAATTATAGATAATGGGGTTATTGGGGAAATATATAATATAGGTTGTGATGATAATATGGAATATAGTGTAATGGATGTAGCAAAAATATTAATTCGTAAAATACATAATACTACCGATTACGATAAATGGATTACATACATTAAAGATAGACCGTTTAATGATCAGAGATATTATATTAGCAATGAAAAAGTAAAAAAATTAGGTTGGGATATAAAAATATCATTTGAAGAAGGTATTAATAAGTTAATATGATTTATTCGAGAGTATAATAATATAAACGTTTATTTTATATTATATTATGGAAGAAAGACCAGATTGGGATTCATATTTCAAAGAAATTGTTAGTGTTACGGCATCTCGTTCCCCATGTTCTCGATTAAAAGTTGGATGTCTATTAGTAAAAGATAATCGTATAATTAGTCAAGGATATAATGGGTTTTTACCGGGGTGTCCTCATAAAAGTATTGTTAGAGATGACCATGAACAAGCAACTATACACGCAGAACAAAATGCGATATGTGATTGTGCTAAACGTGGTGTTTCATGCAATGAAAGTATCGCATATATTACACATTACCCATGTTTAATATGTTGTCGATTACTAATCGCATCTGGCATAAAAGAAATACGATATATTCAAAATTATAAAAATGATACATTGGTACCTTATTTTCTAGAACAAAAACAGATAAACATTGTTCAGATATAACTTATTTTACATACGTTTGAAATTGAAATAACACATTATCTGTTTTAGATAGGATTTTACTACTGGTTTTCTTTAACGTATATCCATATTTATTTACTATTTCATTAAATGTAAATGGAAAATAAATATCACCTGTTATTTGTTTGTCAATGATTGTAATATGTAACTTATTACATTTATCAAATAATCTTTTATATATTTCATTTCCACCTATTACAAATATACGTTCTCCCCATCTGTCTTTTTGTTCAGTTACTTTATTCATCAATTGTTCTTCAGTTGTAAATATTAGATTTTCTTCATTATTATATTTATCAGGATTAGATGTTAATACTATATTACACCGATTCGGTAAAGGTTTTTTCGGTAGAGATTCGTAGGTTTTTCTACCCATTATAATTATATTTTGACTTGTTAATTTTTTGAACAATTGTAAGTCTTCAGTAACATACCAAGGTATAGTATTATCTTTTCCGATTACTAAGTTCGGTGTTAAAGCTACTATAAGTTCAAACATATAAATAATATATCTTTAAATTTTTTATATTATTTATTGAGGTATTGCTAAACAGACTACTCCTGAAAAACCTGGTTCTACTCTATAATTCCATCCAATAGTTCCATTACCACCACCACCACGACCGTGCAGATTACCCCCACCATGATTACCCGCAGCATAATAGCCACAACAAGAAGTATTAACTCCTCCTCCTCCTCCTCCTCCGGCATATGTAATTCCATCAATCCACTGCTTACCTGATCCACCATGTCCCCCATTGTGACCACTATTAGTTGGCGCAGAACCATTGCTTCCAGCACCACCACCAGAACCTCCGGCAAGATAACTTCCATTATTTCCAGAATTGGTACCGTTATTTCCATATGCTAACATTGATGTTGGATCTGTATCTGGCTTTGTAACCAGTCCTTTTATAGCTTGTCCTTCAGCCCAATGATTACCACCATAATAGTGACTTCTACCACCAGAACTACCACCCACATTTCCCTTATATACAGGTCCATCACTTTCACGATTACCAGAACCAGCACCTCCTCCGTATGCTATTATTTCAAAATCATCTAAATTGGTTATTACTGAACTTTCACCAGGCATTCCCATATAGCTACCATCAGTATAATTCATACCAGCACCGCCACGCCCTGCTCTTATTTCATATATAGTATTTGCTTTTAATGAAATGTTACCTTCCACGTAACCGCCTCCGCCACCGCCTCCAGCACCGTGGTAATATATTCCATTATTTCTGGCACCACATTGACCACTTGTACCACCTCCACCAACGACCAAACCAGATACATCTGTTCTTTCTAAATCATTTACAGAAGGATTTGTGTATCTTATTCGTGCAACATCAAATATACGTAACAACTTATAGGTAGTACCAGAGTAAGTTATCGTTTCATTATCAGTATATCTCGTTTGATCCAACGCAATAGCACTTCCATTTGGGTTTGGGTCTGATGGTCTTACATGAACTTCTATATTTCCTCCATTTCTTGTAGGATAATTACGTTTTATATATGGGAATACTTCTCTAACTTTCTTATCTGTGCCTTTATGAAATACTTTTATTGATTCAAGCTGTCTATAACCCATTATATCATCCATATTAAAAAATTTGACATCTTTACCTGCTGTATTGTCCAACGTACACGAAAAGTTTGGCCAAATTATTTGATTTGAATAATTATTATATCTATACATTTTTATTTGAAAACCCGGCAATACCATTATATTTTTATTCGATGATCCTACGTACTGGTATCCTTGTGCGTTATTATCATCAAGTCTGTCGTTATGCGAGGTATGGTAAGTACTATCAAAGCCATTTTTCCTAGGAATTAATTTACAAATAGAATGATATACAGGAATTACACCGGAATGTTCATCTGTTAATCCATCTCCAATTAAATAACATCCAGCAGTTACATTACAGAACGATTTTTCACTATCAGATACCTTTTCTACATAAAGGTTGTTAACATTCATATTTTTAAGTATATAATTTAAATATATAATATAATTCTATACTAAATAAGCACGTTAATAATATTAAAATAAATATTATTAAAATAATCTATATTATAGTGCTGCATTGTTTGGATGCTTAACTTCTTGTCCTTTATAATATAATCGAAAAGAAGTTATATTATTTACGCCTTTATTCATATCAGATATTTTCGATCCGGTATGTGATCTGGATAAAACAGTTGTTCCATTTGTATTATCTAATGTATAATTAGGTGTTGTATCTAACGAGTGTTCAAATATTACTAATTTATATCCTGGACTAACCATCCATTGATCATCTTGATCATTATATGTGGAATTTTGATTTATTAAATAATCATAACCATTATTTCCCCACTCGGATAAATAACCAGTATAACATATGGGAATACGTTGCACTCCAGAGTTAAGAAACCATGCTCCTATGCGTACATTATGTACCCGTCCATCAAATTCATAACCAAATGAAGGCATATATATAATGATTATAGATTATATCTAAAAATAATTAATTATTTAAATGATAAGCTTACCTTTATAAAATAAATATAGACAGGATACATTATTTTCAACGGTTCCGGTAGATGGTGGTAAATTATTACTGTTATAAAAATTTCTCGTTACTAATACATGTTTTGTGTCACTAGTTGTATTCTCAAAATACTTATATCTCTCTTCAGGCTTATGATTGTAATCAGTATACCATCTATTGGTATGAAACATATCAGGATAACTTCTAGACGCCAATATAGAATAACCTGGCATTAATATTACTCCATGAACATAGTTTAGCATATTATCATCTCCATGAGTAGTATAATTCCAAGTATTCGCATCTGGAAGAGTTCTGTAAAGAGGAAGCCAACATCCCCAATTTGTACCATTACTTATTAATGCGCCATATTTTATAGGCTGGTTAATGGTATTTATTTTATACGCGTAATTATCATTACACGCAAATCGTTTATAAAAATTATATCCAACTCGTTCAATCAATGGATGCATAATTAATACTTCAGGCTCAACATGAGTTACAGATTCTTCAAATACTGGTTGATAGTCACCGATTATATGTAGTTCATTTAACTTGTTATCTATATTTGACGCTGTTAATGTACTTTCAGTAAATCTTACTGTAGGTATAGTAAAAATATTATATGAACTACTCCCATTAAATCCGTTATTATATAATTCATCAGACATTACAATACGTAAATTGTTTTTTGTATTTATAAATGGATCTGAACCATAATTTTTTACACCATATGGAATTTTCATACCAGTTAAATCAGCACATCCTTTAAAGGCATTTGCTCCTAACGTGATTAATGATTCTGGTAATATAATATCTTGTAATCTAACACAATTTTCAAAAGCATTATCGTCTATTAGAGTACAATTACTATATTTATCAAAAGTCACATATACTAGCCTATGACAATCTTTAAACGCATTTTTATTAATTTTAGTTACTGTAGATGGTATATGAATAGATACAAGTTGATCATCAACATTTACTAATCTATCAACACCGTTACCTAATTCTTTTACAGAATCATCAATTTCAGCATGATAAAATGAGTTATGACTTAATGTTTCAATTATATCATTGTTATTACCTATAAAATCTACAAAATCATAATACGCATAATTAGGATTAACTGATTCATTACCTCCTGAATTTATTTCATTTTTAAATGTATTGGTATTTAAATGCCCAGGAATATACAAAGTTGAATGACTATGACAATTGAATATATCAGTTGCAAAACCTCGATCTTTACACCCTTGATTTCTACGTGGTCCCTTTGTCATATTTATTGAATTAGGAAAATATACTTCATCTGGAAAATTAACTACCCAAGTTGTAAAAAAAGCTTGGGTATCTATATATTCTAAAGAACTAGGTAATACCAATTTCGTCTGTTCATACAAAACTTGTATTCCATTAACAAACGCACGATAACCTACTCCTAATACACCACTAGGTAACGTGAATACTACTGCTGGACCATTGCGATGATTCCATGCAGATAAACCCTCCTCATCAATATATTTTAAACGACTACCCGGTACAAATCTAATAATATATAAGGGATTATTATAGTAAAATGCCCTCCTTTCTAACATATGCACAGACGCAGGTATATCTATACTTCCTATCTGGTTTACTCCAAACGCATATCTTCGAATAGTTCTTAGTGAAGAATTTTTTTCAAAAACTACATTAGTAATACCACAATCATAAAACATACGTGGAGGTATAACTGTGAATTGTTTTGGGATATAAACAGTTCGTAATGCGTTGCAATCTTCAAATGTTCCAGCATCGCCATCTCCGTGATATGATCCCTCACTAAAATTAAATTTACGATTTCCCCAATATATTCTGTTTATACGAAGGCTATGTCGAAAAACCCTATAGGAGAATTCAAGAGGATTAGTAATAGGGTTGTTATCATGCTCAAATATAACAGTACGTAAATAAACACTGTCATAATATGCCATGTATGGTATCGATGTTACACTATTCTTTATAACTAAATGTGTATATACTCTATCAGTAATATTTCCGAATTTCTGCCAATCAGATATATCAGTTTGACCTTGACCGCATATATAAAATATATTTCTTTTAGCGGTATTAGCCGTCCAAATATTATCCCAGCCAGGGTCCAGCGTTCCATGATTTGAATACAGAAATATTCGATACATATAAGCACAATCATGAAATGGGGAATGGGCAGTTTGATTAAAACTAAATGTGTTAGCATGTAGTTCAGTTAGGTGATGACAAGATTGAAAGGCATGATGACCACCATAATCAGTAAATTGGCTAGCAGCATTCTTTTGAAATATATTAACTAGTTGTAAATTACTTGCCTGCATTGCGATGGCCTCCGCCCCACGAGTAAATGAATACGGAAATATTAATGTATAAGACTGTGTATCTTTGAAAGTAGCATATCCATTAGTATTAGCCTTAATAATATTTGTAGTACGTCCATTAGATTCAAATACTATATGTCTAATAGCACTCGAATTACGCCCACCCCAACTAGTAGAAAACGCGTTTGTATGCACAAATTGTAATTCTTTTGGGAAATAAACACCTACTAGTGAAAAATCCTGATCATCATCGTGCACAACTGCGTGTCCCCACGAAGTAACGGATGGTGGTATTTCAATATTAACTAGTCCTTTTTGTATCAAACCATTATTAAGGTGTAAGTTGTAAGCTCTAAATGCCCTGTCCTCTATTATTGTAACCCCATTTGGTACTTTTGCTTTCCAACAAATACCACTTCCACCATGATGAACAGGATTACCCGCAGACAAACTTGTTCCATTAGCATTGTTATAATTGGTAATAAAATTATTTACACTATTCTTTACATCCTCATGGCCTAAACTAAAATCACCAGCATCCATCTCAATGACATAATATTTTCTAATGCGGTAATCATTATTATTATTGTAACTACTCAATTTGTTATCAGGAATTATACAATCATGTGGTATTGTGTATATACAGTTATTATTCGCACCTTCGAATGGGTCCTGATCTGCTCCAGAACCAACTACTGTTATAGTTTCTGGTAGATACATATGTTCAAGAGTCGTACAATTCTTAAAACAATGATGTCCAATCTCAGTAACAGTATCAGGAACAACAAAA
>Ga0228670_1001441_pt1 | contig 10234 bp, 5 predicted proteins | sample 85DmetaG_FD_182785 | JGI IMG/M metagenome (GOLD analysis project Ga0228670, IMG submission 182785) | Seawater microbial communities from Monterey Bay, California, United States - 85D | ecosystem: Environmental > Aquatic > Marine > Coastal | place: USA: California | collected 2016-10-13
CAGGATTAATTAAAGTTAGAGAAATACAATCATATAATAAAAAAGAATATGTAAATATAAACTCTAATTTATCTGTTTCAGGTAATATTAATGTCTATGGTAATACAATTATACAATCAACATTAACAAGTATTAATTTTGATGATGGAGCATTACAGGTTAAAGGAGGAGCTTCTATTAAAGGTAATATGAATTTATTAGGTAATCTTAATATAGGAGGTATATTTAATCAAACTAGTAAAAAAATGGAAGATAGTGTTTTAGTTGTTAAACATCCTTATGTTGTTCCTTCTGGCACTGATATAGGAAATACATATTTTGGAAGAGTTGGTATAAATACAACAGAACCTTTTTGTACTTTAGATGTAAATTCCAAAGATGCTATAAAAATACCCTCTGGAACAAGAAGTGAAAGGCCTATTAATGCTCAAACTGGTATGATTAGATATAATACTGAATTATCTTTATTTGAAGGTTATGGTGAAGCTTGGGGTAGTCTAGGTGGATCATCAGATATCGATGCTGATACTGATATTAATGTAGATCAATATTATGAAGATACTCCTTCGGGAGATAATGATGATGATATAATAAGATTTACAACTAGAGGTATTCAGAATATGATAATAGATCATACTGGTAAGGTTGGTTTAGGTAATGTATATCATCAATCTATTTCAGAACAAGAAATTAGAGACGGTTATATTCAATTTCATTTTAGTTCCGGATTTACTAATAGTTTACAACCTACCAAAAATGAATATAATAATGCATTAAATTCAACTGGTACCCCTAAAGGTTATAATAATGTACTTTCTATTGATAGAAGAAATGGTTGGGCACAATCATCACTAAGTGGTTTTACTATTCTAGCAGATGAATATACAAATTTAAAAATATTAAAAGATATAAATTATGTTAATAAAACTGGTGGTGATATCGATTATGGAACATTTTCTAATTATTTAAAAAAATTACCACAATCAACTTTAGAAATTCATGGTAATGTTGCTATTTCACAAAATCTTAATGTTGGTGGATATATAAAAATGCCTATAAATAAACATATATATCTTGCTGAAGATGAAAATGATTATATAGTTTCAAAAAATGATGTAGATAATAATCATTTAGAAATAAGATGTAAAGAGGGTGATATTAATCTAACAGCCGGAGGTAATATTATAATACCTTCTAATGTTAATTTATTATTTGGAAATGAAGATCAAAGTATAAGGGAAAATGGGAATAATAACTTAATAATAAATACTTCTGGTAATTTTACTAATACAATTGGAAATGATTATATAATTAATTCATCTGGTGATAATAATATTGTTTCAACTTCAAGTTCTATAGAATTAACAAGTACTAATAGTGTTAGTGAAAAATCATTAAAACTTAACTCCAATAAAGGTGGTATTAATTTAAAAGCAAGTAATGATAAAGATATTAATATAAATTCAGGACAAGTTTTAATTGAATCACAACATAATACAAGCGATTCTATTAAATTAGAAACTAATAGTGGTAATAATGAAAGTATTAAAATAATAAATGTAGAAGGTGAAAATGAACCTTCTATAAGAATTAATGCTTTAAAAGGTGGTATCGAAATTAGTGCTAATAAATCTACTAGTATTACTGGTGGTAAAATATTATTAGAATCAAAAATAAATCAAGAAAACGCAATTTTATTACAAACAAATAATGGTAATTCTAATACAAATGAAACTATTTTAATTGAAAATCAAAAAGGTAACTCACTTAATGCTATTCAAATTAAATCAAATATAGGTGGAATTAATCTTAATTCTAAAAAAGATATATATCTTAATTCAGAAGATAAAATACAATTTAATTCAAATAATTCAGGATTTCAATTTATAGGAACTTCTAGTGACAATATTACATTCAATACATCTAATGTAAATGGTACATTTGCTGTTAATGATATTATAGAAGGAATTGTATCTGGAGCAACTGTTTTAATTAAAAGCATAATTAATTCAACTACTTTTTATGTTGAAAATTTAATTGGAACATTTAATCCAAACGAAAATATTATTTCTTCACCAAGCAATGCTACAGGAACTTTTACAAGTATTAATTATACACAAAATCAAGTTGTAATTGATATTACAAATACTGGTAAAACAATATTTAAAGATGTTACAGATTCAAGTAGAACTGATAATGAATTAAATACTTATATAAATGAAGGATGGTCATTAAGGAAAGATATAGATTTTGCTTCAGAATTTTCAAATACTCAAGTTATAAACTCAGAAGGTTCAATAACTGATACATCTGGTAACGGATCTCCATCTGCTCAATTTACAGTAACACGTAATGCTAGTAATCATATTACAAGTATAATAATTAATCAATCACAAAATCCAGGAGCTGGTTATAAAATAGATGAACAAATCACTTTGGATAATGTTACTTTTACATTAAAAAGACATCATCTTAATATTTTAGCAAAAGATAAAATACGTCCTGACCCTTCAGTTAAAATTGAAGGTGGTGCTTTAGTTGGTAAAGATTTATGGGTTGAACAAAATATTAATGTTTTACAAAATTTAAATGTATTTGGAAATAATATACAAGTTCAAGCAGAACAATTAGTTATTGATGATCCTTTAATTATTGTAGGTATTAATCAGAATACACTTGATACATCTGACTATTCATATGCTGGTATTATGAATAGATATAAAGATACTAATAATTTTAAATTTGCTGGTTTAGTAAGAACACCTGCTTATGGAACTTTTGCTACTTGGGAAGAACAAATTGACAATTCTAATTGGGGTGGTGAATGGCATTTATTGAATAATATAGATGATAATTCTGATAATCAAAATCCTAATATTACAACAGCAGATTTAGAAGATAATACAAAACATTCTGATTTACATATTAGTAATTTAAAAATATTAGGTACTACAAATTCTACAGCCTTTAATAGAGGTTCACTTGTTTTAACTAATGGTGGTATTGGTGTTAATAAACAGGTAAATATTGGTTCTACTCTATTAGCAAATGTTGCTGGAACTGCAGGTGATGCTAATAATGCTGCTCTTGTTGTTAAAGGCGGTATAAGTGTTGGAAAAAATATTTTTATGAATAAACAAAATGGTACTACTGTTACTAATTCTAAAATACAATGGTCTGCTACACAATTTATAAATGTTGTTACAGATAATGGTATTGATACTATGAATATTAACTCAGATACAGGAAAAATTGCTTTAATTACAAGTACAGGTGGAGGTCATAATACACTTGGTAATATACAATTTAGACATAATACTAATGATTCATTTAGTTTTGATGATAGTGGTAGAATTAAAGTTGATGGTAATTTAGTTATGGATGTTAATGGTGATATTATATTAGATGTTCCTTCTTCATCTAAACATATTTCTTATAGAGTTAATGAACAAAAATTTTTTAGTATATATGATGATGGTTCATATAATGCTATTCTTAAAAATACATATTCTAGTAATGATAAACATATTATTATTAAAAGTTCTAAAGATGTCGAACTTATCAGATTTACAGACACATTAGTTAAATTAAATAATAATATTAAATTACAACTTGGAAATGATACTTCTTCTTATATTCAACCTACTCTAACTAATTTATTATTTAATGTAAATAACGACTTATTATTTTCTACTACAAGTTCTAATACTGAAATTGCTAGAATTAATAAAACTGATTCTACTCTTCAATTAAATGATAATACTAAACTTACTTTCAAAGATATTAATCAATATATTTCTGGTACTACTGATAATCTAACATTTGGTTCTGGTAATGATATAGTATTTAAATTAAGTAATATTGAAATTTTTAGAACTGATAAAACTAATAATAGTCTTATTATAAATTCTACTAAAAAACTTGTTTTTGAAAATAAAAATAACTATATTTATGGTGATAGTACTAACTTATATTTAGGTTCTGATACTGTTAATTTTAATTCTAATATTAGAATTCCATCACAGAGTAAGTTATATATTGGTTCAGATAATCAATATATTACAAGTGATGGTTCAAATATTAATTTTGAATTTACTAAAACGAATGTTAAAATTAAAGCTGGTAATAATAATGATGATTCTAAAAAATTACAACTTGAATCTGATGGTAATATTGAATTAACAGGAGGTGTTTCAAGTAATGGTATTGTTAAAATATTAAATACTACTACTGCTGATATAACAAAAGGTGCTCTAAAAGTTGATGGTGGTATTACTATTGCTGAAAATGTTGTATCTACTGGATTTAAAACTTATGGACCGCTTGAACTAAGAGATAAAGTTTTCTATGTCCCACAAATACAATATTATAATCCTGGTTCAGAATCTAATTTATATCAATTATCTAATAATAATGTTTTATCAATTATTTCTGTAGAACAAATTATGTCTGACCATTTTTATCTTGAACTTAAAGATGGTTTATATAATGGACAAATTAAAAAAATTGTTTTACATCCCAGATATGAAGCACATAGAACTGTTCAAGGTTATCATGTTAATATTGATATTGATCATTTCTGTGACCCAGATGGTGGTGCATTAACTAATGCTACTTTAATCCTTAATAGAGGAGGTCAAACTCTTAATTTAATATGGGTTGGTCTAGATGCTTACTCTTCTCAAGTAAATAATCCACAACAAGTCGGCGATCACACCACCAATCCTGCTTTTATTGATATGTCTTCTAATAATATTACTTCATATTGGCTACTTATGGACAATTCATTTGATTACTTGTAGATAATATTTTACCGATTATTACAATAAATATTTTTTTTTTAAAAATTTATAATATTAATATAAACTTTAAATAACTCACTAATTTAATACAAAATTTATTTGAATAGTTTGTAATGTTAAGCAAAAAGATTAGAAGAAAAACGTAAAAAAAAAATAAAAGAAGAGTAAATTATAAAGTAATTAAACTTTTACAACTATGAACACTTGGTGGAGGTGGTGGACCTAATCTTGGATTACATCCACAATTATCATCGCAACATTGACCATGACATTTACTTAAATATTTTCTTGCTCTTTTTGCTAAGTAAATTGCTATTTCATTAGTAGTATACTCTTGACCATCGCCATTGTTAAAACCTTCTGTATCAGCTTCGGGATCAGGCATTTTATATATATTATTTTAATTAAATCTTTATATATATTTTATATATATTTTATATATAATATATTTATATAAAATGGTAGAAAAAAGAATTATAGTAAATGATTTTATGTCAGATGATAGTAATAATGTTACTTATTTTAAAATAAAAGGTTCAAAGGCAGGTTTGATATTTGCTACAATATTATCAATAACAACAGTTATATTATTAGTAATGATATTTTATATACACGATAAATAACTAAACTTCATAATCTAATTGGTTTGTCTCATTTATAAATATAATTGAATCATACTGTTTAGAAATTATACTTTTAGAATAATGTGATTGTAATTCATTTTGAGGTTTATAGATAACACCTATATATCTTTGGTATATCATTTGTGCCAAGATATCAGGATATTTTTTAAAATTTAAATAAAAAGATTTTTTTTTTGTTTTTTCACATATTTTATAAAATATATATTCTACAGATTCTTGAATAGAATCATTAATAATAAATTTACAAGAAGGTTGATTCCATTCATTAGCAGCAGTAACAGATCCCTTATGTGTTAAAAATCCAATTAATAAACTTTTATCAGGTTCATAAACACTTTTAATATATTGTCCAATATTAAAAAGTTCATTTTTTTTAAAATCGATACCACCTTTTTCAGTATGTAAAGCATTACCAATATGAGAATTATGTGCCCATATTATAAATTTATTATCATTTCTATTATTAACTGATGGCATTTTTTCTACTAATCTCATACATGTTGTTAACCAATGAGAATCACGGCATGCCCAACTGGAATTTGATCCTGGTGGTTCCAAATAATTTTTTAAAAAATATTCAGTTGAATTAATCATAATCTCAATATTTTGTTCTAATGATATAACATTCAATTTATCAATTTTTAATTCATCACATTTTTTAATATATTCATCAAATTTATCCCACGTTATTATACTTAAGATTTTATCATAGAGTGATTGTATATATTCCATTTTATTATTTTTAATAATGAAATTTACATATAATTGAATATCATCAAATTTTTCTATAAATTTAATGCTAGATTTAATCTGATCATAAAATTTTTGATCTATTAATTGTAAAAAATGAACTATCCATTTATAACTTTCGAAAAAATGATAACAATCTATACCTAAAAAATAAACTTGATTTTCGATATTCTGTTCTAAATTCCAGTCTTTTAAAAATTTAATCAAATTTACAATAACATTATTACGATATGTCCATAATGGAAAATTTTTTATATCTTGTAATGATTCGATTGCTCTATCATCAGAATCATAAAATTTAGATATATATCTGTTAACACGATATATATTACACCAATCATTCTCTACTAATATTATATTAAATTTTTTATTTTTAATTAATTCTTTTGTAATATCTCTTCTAATTTCATAAAATTCTTTTGTTCCATGCGTAGATTCACCAAGTAAAACAAATTGTTTATTTTCGTCAATATTATCAATAATATCATCAATAATTAATGGTTCAATTTTATCAGATAAATCATTAATAATTTGTTCCATAATATATTTTACAATTTTAACTATAAATTTGAGATATTTAAATATTAAATTATATTATATATATATAAATGGTTAATTATAGAAATTTATATTTAGAATATAAAATGAAATATATAAATTTAAAAAATGAACTTGAAGGTGGTGGTCTTGCAGGAGTAGTTAAGGCGTGGAAAAATTATAAAAAAGCAAAAAAACTTGTTAAAGGAGCTAAAAAAATATATGATGAAAGTGAAAAACTAAAAAAAAATGAGGAAGAAGATGATAGTGAAGATGATGAAGTGGAAGATGATGAAGAGGAAGATGATAATAATGAAGAAGATGTTAGTGAAGAAGATAATAGTGAAGATGAAGAGGAAACATAATTAAGTATTTTATATATTATAGGATTCAATTTTTTTTAATCTTTTTATATGTCTATCACCTTCAAATTCAGTATCAATAAATTTATTAATTAGATTAATAGCATTATTAAAATCAAGAGTTCTCGCTCCAAGACATATAATATTAGCATTGTTATGTTTTTTACACATTTCAGCAGTATTTATATCGTAGATTAAAGCAGATCTAATATGTTTGAATTTATTAGATGCTATAGACATTCCAATTCCAGTTCCACAAATTAATATTCCTAATGAATTAATATTAGATTCGTTATCTTTAATTATATTGTTAGAAACTTTAAATGCAATATCAGGATAATCAACACTATCTAGGTTATAACAGCCAGAATCAATAAAAAAATTAGAATTATTAGTATTATAATGTTTGATTAATTGATTTTTTAATGTATAACCGGCATGATCACTTCCAATATAAATAAACATATATGTTTTATATTATAAAAAAAAATCGATTTTAAATTATTACATTTGGAATATAGTTTTAGATAAAATATTTGTATCTTCAATATAATCAATTTCTTCTGTAATTTCAAGTGTAAAACTATGATTTAAAGAATTAAAATCAAAAAGATTACCTAAAACATCAAAGAAATTAATTTCTAATTCAGTTAATTCATCTAATGGTTGATCTTCGAAAACAGTTTCAGTAGATATAAAATTATTATACATATCTTTACCAGGAGCAGATGGTAAAATAATTTTAGCAAAAGCATTAATATTATTATTAATATCAATAATTTTATTAAAACCTTTTATACTAAAATAAATATATTTATCACCAGTTATATCTACAGGATTATTAAGTGTTTTCTGAAATATAGTTCCACCATAACCTAATATGTAATCTTTTATATTATCCCCTAAATATTCAATATCACCAATAAATTTATTTGGATTATTAACACCTAAATCTCTTAGTCTTATAATTGTTTTAAGTTTGGTAAATTTATTATTTGTATCAATAATTTTATCTTTAACAGTAAAACCAAAATAAAAATCATTTAAAACATTAGATTTAGGTTTCCATCTATTAGATATAGTGCCACCAACGCCTCTATATTTACCTTCGATTAAAATTGAATAATAATTGACATAGAATTTTTCATCATCATCAAAATTAATCCATTCTTCATTCAAAGTTTCAATATAATCAAAAGCATCTTGTTTTGAATTAAATTGTTTAATAATGTCATCATTACCTAAATATAATATATTCCATTTATTATCATTATACTGTACATAATGATTATTTTTGAAATAACCTAATATAGGTAATCCATGATTAGAATATAAGTTATCATTTTTAAAAATATCAGGAGAAGAATTTTGTTCAAAAGTATCTGATATATCAAAAATTTTATTTTCATGGTTAAAAATATATTCAAGATTAGTATATTCTGCAGTATTATAATGTTTTTCTTGAATAGGATAAATATATGTTTTTAATTGATTTTGTTTATATTGAATATTATTATCAGAATCATAATAAATATTAGTATTAGGAATATAAATACCTTTCATATTAGAGATATATAATTCGTTAGGTAAATATTCTTGAAAATAAGGATAAGCTTCTTTTTGATAAGCATGTTTAATAATTATATTACCAGTAATATAATTATTATTAATATTTTTTTTATCAATAATACCTAATGACCAAATAAGATTATATTGATAATCATTTTCATGATTAATCAAAGAATTAGAATTTAAATAAAAAGTAGCAATTTTATTATCAAGTAGTTTAGTTATACCATATTTATAATATAAACTCTCATCTGAACAATTAATATAATTATTATTAGTATATTCATATATAAAAATATTATTATTTTGTAAATTAATATTTGAAACATCAAAAATAATTTTTGAATTTCTATATAAAATAAAATTAGTATTAGTATGATATAAATAATTATTAAGTTGTGAACTATTAAAACCAATAGTTCTTAAAATAGTATCATCAAGATTATTATTATCATTATTAAAATATAAATTAAAGATAGTATTGGTTGGTGAATAAAATTGAAAAATTTGATTTTTTTGATTAAAAGTAATTTCAATATCACATTCAATATTATCTTGAATATAAGAGTTATAAATTTGTGTTTGTAATACAGTAGTAAATTCTAAAGGTGTATAAGATGTTATACCATTATTATCAATGTTAATTTTTGATGGAATTATAATAATTTTTTCGATAAGAATATCATTATTTGTATAACTCATATATAATGAGTTATTATGCTCATTAATAATAATATTTTGAATAGGATAAATAGAACCATTATTTAAGTATATTTGTGAAATAGTATTATTAAAACTTGTAATAGGACTAGACATATTTGGAATATTATGACAATAATAATATAAATTAGTAGGTGTAGAATTATCAGTTTGAAGTATAATTTGGTTAGTTGTTTCAGTTCTCCCAATAGTATATTCAAAAGAATCTTGTGTATTATTAGTTCCGTCATAAGTTGTAGAAAATTTTAAAGGAAATGGACTAGTAGAAGAACCATTAATTGTAGTATCGAATATAATTTTATCACCAGGATTAAAATTTATAGTTTTTTGTTGAAATTCATTTAACTTATAAAAAGATTCTGTTCCATTAGTAATAATAGTAATTTTATATTTAATAATTTTATTACTAGTAATATTAATAGGTAATATTTTATATTTATTTTCATAAGTAGTATTAGTATTAAAAGAGAAATCATAAATAGATTTATTACCCTGATAGAATATTCTTGTATACCATTTTCCATTCATAATAATATTTTGTGTATTGAACATATTATTTTCAAGTGTATTTTCCATAATAATTATATTTTCACCTTTTAAATGTGAATTAATTAAATTATATTTTAATTCTAGATCGTAGTATGTATCTTTATCTACTACATTAACAATATAATTATTATCCTGAATATATAATTTATTATAATTATATTTTTTAATATTTCCAACTACAAATGAAGAAATATAAATTTTATCGATATTATTAATTAGTAATGGATTTAAATAATCAGTATTATTAAACATAAAATTTGATATAATTTTAAATTTATAAAATTTAAATTTTTTAGTATTT
>Ga0228670_1001450_pt1 | contig 10176 bp, 10 predicted proteins | sample 85DmetaG_FD_182785 | JGI IMG/M metagenome (GOLD analysis project Ga0228670, IMG submission 182785) | Seawater microbial communities from Monterey Bay, California, United States - 85D | ecosystem: Environmental > Aquatic > Marine > Coastal | place: USA: California | collected 2016-10-13
TATATAGTATATAGTATATAGTATATAGTATATAGTATATAGTATATAGTATATAGTATATAGTATATAGTATATAGTATATAGTATATAGTATATAGTTATACTCTTTTTTATTAATTATATAATTATATAATTTTTAAAATCAATTTTTTATTAATTATTTTATTATAATGGTATTAATAACTTAGACTTAGTTTTCTTATTTTTTTCTTTTTTATCTATTTGTTCTATTTCTTCTAATTCTTTTAATTCTTCACTATTTTCTATTTGTTCTACTTCTTCTACTTCTTCTAATTCTTCTAATTCTTTTAATTCTTCTAATTCTTCTAATTCTTCTAATTCTTTATTTAATTCATCGTCTTCATAAATGTGTTGTAATGGTTGTCCCATAATAGATTGTATTGTATTATAATTATCTTGTTCTTCTTGTATATCATCCATTAATTCTTCAATTTTATCAATATTTAAATCTTTATTTAACGTATGTATTGCTTTATTACTTTTTGATAATGAATTTATTATATGTTTATTAAGATTTGCTGACTCTAAATTAGATAATTGATTTTCTAAAAGTAATTGCGAACCTTGATTTTTATTTATTTCTTCTTCAATTTTCTTTTTTTTATTTAAAATTAATAAAGCACCTTTTTTATCATTATTATTTAATTTTGATTTTGCTTCTATTATCAATTTAGTTTTATGTGTTTCAATAAATAAATTACGTTTTTCAATCAATTCAATATTTTCTCTTAATTCATTTATAATTTTTAAATTATTTATTTCTTTATCTAACTTTTCAGTTTTTGTTTCTGTTTCTTTTTGTTTTTTATTAAATAAATTTTCAAAAATATTCATTTTTATAATTATTTATAGTTTATTACTTATAATGATTTAGTTTTATAATAATTATAGTGTCTTAAGTTTATATTAATTATAGTTTTTTTTATTTTTATATTTATATTAATTATTTTTTAATTAATATTAAAATTGATTTTTAATTAATATTAAAATTGATTTAAAAAATTAATAACTATAAAATTAAAAATAATATTAGAGTTAAAAATAAAATTTAAAAATGTCTGATTTTGAATATGAATACAATAGTGATAATAATAGCGATGATTTTGATTATGATAATTATAGTTATGATGATGATGATAATAATGATGATGAACATAACAATGTAATTATTGATATGGATAGTGATAGTAATGATAATTGTAATAATTCTGATAATGAAGAAAAAACATCTATTATAAATAATTCTAAATCAATATCAACAACATTTGAATCACTATTTTCAACAAATAATAGTGTAAATAATAGCGATGTTGATAGTGATAATGATAGTGATAATAATAGTGATAATGATATTAATACAAGTAATAAAATTAGTAAAACTAAACCTAAAAAGATACAAGTAAAAACATCTAAAAAAAAAGAAACTATTGTAGAAGAAACTAAAGAAACTAAAGACACTAAAGAAACTAAAGAAACTAAAAAAACAGAGAAAATCGTAAAAAAAGAGATTAAATTAACAAAAAAAGAGCAAAGTTTTGAATTTAATGAAGAAACAATAGATTTTTATACTAAAGATTTATATTTTAAAAAAATTCTTATTAAAAACTCATCTTTTACAAATGATATAGCAGTTATTTGTTTATTATTAAAACATAAACTTATTACAGAGTATTGTTGTTCTACTAAAAAATGTAAAGTAAAAAACGTATGGATAGATAATCCAATACAACTTATTCTGCATCGTAAAAATAATATACAAAATGATTTATCAAGTTTTAATTTAGAATTAATATGTGGTAATTGTTATTTATGTATGTATGGTCTAGATATATTTAAAAAAAAAGAAAAAGAAATTATATTTAAATGTCAAACTTGTGGCTTTCCATTAGTTAAATTTAATAACCCACGTAAGAAAAAGGGTATTTGTTTATCGTGTGAAAAGAAAATGAGTAAAGTCTTTACTGAAAATATAGATGCTAAATTTTATACGAATATACAAGGGTTATATGATAATAATCCATTATTAAGTGAAGCAAATAAAGAGCAAAATTATTATAGGAATAGCGGTAAATATAAACCTACAACAACGTATAAAAAACCTTCTACATATAATCCTTCTACAACATCTAAAAATGATACTCCTAAAGAAACAATTACATTAAATATGACAATACCAAATTTAGATGATTTAATGAATTAATTGTTATTTACTTAATTATTTTTTTATATTTTAATTATTTTTACGTTTAATATACTATATAAACAATCTATTAAAATATTAGTATTATATATAATAAAAAATTAATAAAACTATTAAAAACTAATAAAAACTAATAAAAACTAATTATATTAAAATAACTATAAAAAAATGGCAAATTTAAATTTAAAAAAATTTGATATGAGTAAAATTGGAAATGGTAGTATTGTAGTGATGATTGGAAAACGCAATACAGGTAAGAGTTTTTTAGTAAAAGATTTATTATATTATAAACGTGATGTTCCAATAGGAACTGTTATATCAGCAACCGAAGGTTCTAATAGGTTTTATGGTGATTTAATGCCTAGTCTTTTTATACACGAAGAATTTAGTCCTGAAATAGTAGCAAATTTAGTAAAGAGACAAAAAATAGTAGTTAGTAAAATGAAACAACAAGAAGGAATGTATGGTAGAAGTAATATTGACCCTTTTGCTTATTTAATTCTAGATGATTTAATGTATGACCCTAGTTGGATTAAAGATACAACTATTAAACAAATATTTATGAATGGTAGGCACTTTAAACTCTTATTTTTAATTACTATGCAGTTCTCATTAGGTATTCCACCAGCATTAAGAGGTAATGTAGATTATGTATTTATTCTTCGTGAAAATTATGTTTCTAATCGCAAACGTTTATATGAACATTATGCGGGTATGTTTCCTACATTTGAAATATTCTGTCAAGTAATGAATCAATGCACTGAAAATTATGAATGTTTAGTCATAGATAATACCTGTAAAAGTAATAAATTAGAAGATATGGTATATTGGTATAAGGCTGATAATCATCAACCTTTTAAAATGGGTGCTCCTGAATTTTGGCAACACCATAGTAATAATTATACAGAACAAAATCAAGATTCAGATGAAGTTGATATTACACAAATAAGAAAAAAAAATTCATTAAATGTAAATGTAAAAAAAACACATTAAATTAGTATTTAAAATAATTTAAAATAATTTTAGGTAAAAAGTATAAAATATAAAAAAATTGTTTTTTTTTATTGTAAAATATAAATATTATATTCGTGGATTTTAACATATCACCAAAAATGTCTGATTATACAGAAATAATAAATATATACACACATATTGATTATGGATTTAATAATCTACTTTTACCACAAGAGACAATAATGACTGATTATACAGAAGTGATAAAGCCAGATACTGGTTGTGGAAATATTAAGGAACTTTTAACATCAGGAATTACCATACCACAAACAAATTCTGTTGGTATTAACATTTCTGAACTTTTACCACAAGGAACTATTATACCACAAACAAATTCTGTTGGTATTAACATTTCTGAAATAGTTATTAGGAAAAAAGGTGATTGCATTGATTGCTGTGATTTCGGTGATTGCATTGATTGCATTGATCGCATTGATTGTATTAACAAGAGTCCGGATTGCGTTGTTTTTGGAAGCAATGAGACAGACACTGGTAAACCACCAGAAGGCACATTATGTATGTTCTGTAAAACAGAGCCCGCAATTCATTCAGTAAAAAAAATGGAATCAACTGAAGGTCAATTTGCTGGTTGGCATTATTGTGCTGATTGTAAAACTAAATATTAAATTTATATTTAGTTTTATAGTAAGTATTTTTTTTATTAACTAAATTATTTGATTTTTCACAATAATTTTATTTTAAAAAATTTTATTTTTATATATTTTTCTTTATAATTATATATATTTATAATATAGTATAAAACAAATAATAAATATAGAATAAAACAAATAATAAATGAGTACATTTAAAATACGTCCTGATGGTTTATTTGACCCTGAAGGTAAATATCCAAATCCATTAACAAACCAACCTTATTCTAAAATATATAGTAAATTCGCATTCAATAAGGACCCTAAAGGGTGGACTTTATTTACAGCATATAAAGATAGAATAAAAATATTAAAAAAAATACATAATAATAAAATTTTAATTCTTAGTTTACCTACTGGTGTTGGTAAAACAGTTATTATTCCTAAATTATTACTACATTATTTTGGTTATGAAAAAAAAATTATTGTTACAACACCACGTCAAGAAACTACCGCAAGTGCAGGTGTATGGGCTTCAACTTTATTAGATGTACCGTTATTTCATTTAAATGATAAAGGTGATACAATAATAGATAAAAAAAATGAAACTAATGAATATGGTGGTAAATTTCCTACAGGTTATAAAATAGTAGGTTATAAACACGGTGATGAAAAAAAATATTTTGATAAAACAACAAAATTATTATTTACAACGGATGGTAGTGTTAAAGGAATGATTACTGGAGCAGACCCCTATTTAGAAGATTATGGTGGTATTGTTATTGATGAAGTTCATGAACGTTCTTTAGATATTGATACTGTAATTTCTTTAGTGATAAATATTTTAAAAAAAAGACCTAATTTTAAAATTATTTTTATGAGTGCTACAATGGATATTTCTATTTTTGAAGATTATTTTAAAAGAATAGGATACGGTTATGATTATTCAATTTATTCATTGCCTGATGCGGGAACAACATATCCTGTAGTTCATAAATTACAAACAAAAAAAGGTCCTAGTAATGCGTTAGGTGTAAGTAATTTGGCTTATGATAAAGTATTAGAAATTATGAAAACGATTGAAGCTTCTAAAGATGCCGATGACAAACTTGGTAATATTTTAATTTTTTTAGCAAGTGAAAGTGATATTAAAACATTAATAAAAAAAATTAATAATAATATAAATATTTTTCATGCTGATAATAAACCTATGGTTTATAAACTATCAAGTAAAAACACTAAATCAGAAATTGATAATGCTACTGGAGAGGCTACACCAAAAGGTTATGCTAGAAAAATTATTATTGCTACTCCTATGGCTGAAAGTAGTATTACATTTAAAGGTAAGTTAAAATATATTATTGAGTCAGGTATTGCTTATACAAAATCTTTTGATGCTAAACGTTATTGTTTTGTTAATGGTAAGAATTATACTACACAAGCAAATATTGGACAACGATGTGGTAGAACAGGACGCACGTGTGAGGGTGAATGTATTCAATTATATACAAAAGACCAATTTGATAATTTTAATGAATTTACACAACCTAAAATATTAGAAGAGGATTTTACAAAAAATTTATTAAACTTACTTAAATTAACAGAAAATGAAAATAATATTCAAAAAACATTAAACTTCGTAAAAAATATGATAGAACCTTTTGGGCGTTTTAAAGAGTATGTTAAAGTAGCGTATTCTAATCTTAAAGAAATGGATTTTATAGACCCTAATGGCGATTTATCTAGTTTAGGTTTAATATGTAGTGATGGATTTGATAAATTTGATGTTAAAATTGCAAAAATGATTATTTGTGGTCATTTTTTTAATTGTATAGAATATACTATTATTTTAGGAGCAATTTTACATAATGTATCTAATTTAAGTGATATAATTATAGAATTATCAGATGAAGACAAAAAAGATAAATTAAAACTTGAACATTATAATAAAACTATAAATAATTTAATTTATAGTGAAAGCGACCATATTACATTATTAATTATAGTTAATAATTATTTAAATTCTAAAGACCCATTTGCTTTTACAAAAAATAATTATTTAAATAATAAACTCCTTCTTGAAATTAAAGAAACTCATATTAAATTAAGAGAAATAATTACAAAGCAAGATCCAAAAACTAAAAAATATAAATTAGAAGAATTTTCAAAATTACAACAGTTTAAAAATATTGGTAAATTTACTATGAATGGAGGATTTAAATTAAATAATAAAAACTTATTATATAATAAAAATGAAACTAGAACAAATAATAAAACAACTTTTTACAATAGCAAAACAAAGCACCATTTATTTACTAAAACTAATAACTATGTTGGAGGAGTTTACTCTAAATCTACTAACTCTAGAAATGCCTTTAGAAACAAAATCATCAAAAATATCTTTAACAGACAAATCAACACAAAGCGAAACACTAACAAATTAAATAATAAAATAATGACTACAAATAAGTATAAAAATACTTTTAAAACGATGAAAGGTGGAAAAACATATACTAATACAAATGATAAATTAAATGCTATGCGTAGAGTTGAATATATGGAGTTATTTACATTAAATCAATTTAAAGCAAGAAACAAATCCGCACCCACAACTCCTCCCAAAACTAGAGAAGATATTATTAATCGTGTAATTGCTTGTTTATATTATGGATATAGCACTAATATTGCTTGTAATTCTGGTTTAAACAAAGAATATTTTGTAAAATTTAGCACTGTAAAAGGAACATTATTAGGTAATGAATCTAAATCATCATTTGATTATAAACCGCCTAAAGATATTCCTGATTTTCTAATTTATAATACATTTGTAATCACAAAAAATTTTGGTAAAGAAAAAAAAACAAGTGGTAGTTTAAATTTAGTTACTAAATTAGACCCTAATAAACATTTAAACTATTTTTTTGATTTACTAGATTTAAAAAATAAAGTTATTGAAAGTATAAAATAAATTACACATAAACAATGTTTTTAGTTTTAATATTATAATTTATAATATTATAATTTGTAATACTATAATTTATAATACTATAATTTTTATTTTTTATAATATAATTTTAATATTTTTATTTATATATTATCTAATTAATTATTAATACTATTAAAACTAATATTAATATATTATTCTAAATCGATAATTTTATTCTAATTTTATACTTATAAATAATGTCAAATACAATTAATACAAATCCTAATTTAAATTATCAAAATGATATTACACCTTCTTTTGATTTCATTATAAAAGATGTTGCTTTAAAAGCATTATTATTTTCAATGTTATTTTATATAATGAATTCTAATTTACTTCATAAATTATTACAATGTTTTGATAAATATCCTTTTATTGAAAAAAACTTTATACAATCTGTTTTATTTGGATTAGTATTTTATTTTATAAGTATTAACTTATAACTAAGTTTTTAGAAAAAACTTAACCAAAACTAAGTTTTTAGAAAAAACTTAACTAAAATATATAACAAAAATTAAAAAATAATTTGCACTATATTTGCGTGCGGGATTTTCTAAATCCTGCTTTTGGTAAAACTTATTTAATCTTCTTCTGCATTAGGTGCTAAACATAATCTTACAAAACCTAAACCAGCAATATCACAATGTAATACAATAGGATAATCATTACGAATAAGAATACGAATATTAGATGAAAGATTAGAACATTTACTAAATTGAACTAAATGTTTTAATTTAAATACACCTTGAACAATTTCATCAGGATTATTTTGTTCAAATGACATTCCATTTGAACACGGTTTAATTTTAATTTCTTGAGATGAACATTCATTACAACCTTTAAAAATTAATTGATTACCTACACAAGTAATTTCTATTTTTTCACTAAATTGACTAATTTCGCGACATATTTTTTGAAAACGAGAACTTGACATAACAATAACACTTTTAAAACTTGGCGATGGTATATCACGCCTTTGAACTGGAATATCAATTAAACTTTGAAAAATAGTATTATTAATATTTTCTTCTTTATTATAACGTTCAATACCTAAACGATTGATATTATCTTTTTCTACAAATAATCTTAATGTATCAGAATTTTCCATATTTTTTATAATTTTAAAAAAATGTTCTAGATTAACACCTAAAACAATAGGTTGTTCACATTTATAATCTTCAAAACTAGATTTATCTAATTTCAAATGAATTAATACAGTTCTTCCAGAATCAATAGAAAGTAATTTAATACCATCTTCACTACATTCTAAATTACCTTCTGTTAATAAATCTTTAAGAAGTTCAGTAAGGTATTTAATAGGAGGCGTTTTTGAAGTCCAAAGGTGAAATACATATTTTGAAAAATCATTAGGTGTTGTTGAAACTAAATCACTATTAGTTTCAGTAGTTATTTTATTTTCTTCTGTAGACATTTTAAATATTAATAGAAATAATTAAATACTTAATATAAATACTTAATATAAATTACAATAATTAAAATATATAAAATTTATATAAACTTATTTATTAATTTAAATTATATATTATTTTTTTAAATTAATAAAAATGTTAATTTATCCAGAATAATAATTTATCTATAAAAATCTTATATATAAAATATTAGTTTTTTACTTGTAAACCTATAATATGACCTATATTTATTAAATTTGTATTACCATAAACAAAAAAAATAAACATACATTCAAAACTAATTATTAATACTAAATTAATTATTATTGTAAATACTATATTATTAACTTTTATATTTTCTATTATATTTTTTCTATCAAATAAAAAATAAATACCAAGTAATAATCCAAAACCTATAATTGTAGTTGATACAATTAAATCTGTAAGTTTATAATCAGTAGTTATTGGTTTCTCATTAATTTGCTTAATTTTTTTATTTATAGCATTTGGTATAAATTTAGGGTTTAATTTATAATACATAGAATTTTTATAAGAAGATATAATATAATCATAATATTTTAAATTATGTTTAAAAAAATATACAATTGTATATTCTTCAAAGTGATGCAAAAAGAATTTTATAAGTATATAAAAATAAATTGAAAATATAGTAAACACTATAAATACATCTAGTAAAATATTAAAAATAAAGGCGCTTTTATTCATATTTTATATTTTTATAGTTTATTTATAATTTAATTATATTTTATTTATAGTTTAATTATAGTTTATTTATAGTTTAATTATATTTTATTTATAATTTAATTATATTTTATTTATAGTTTAATTATATTTTATATTAAGCAGTTTCATTAAATACATCATTAAAACTTTGATATATTCCTTTTTCTATATTAAGAACATAATCTTGAGAAAATACATCAAGCCATAAAATTGCCGCAGCATACATACATATAACAAAAAATATTATAATAGAATTAATTATTATAAATTTATAATTAATATTTATGTTCATATAGAAAGATATAACTATTAATATTATAGCAAGTATAACTAAACATCCTTGAATTATAAAATAAACCATATATGGTTTATTTTTTTGTTTAGATAAATAATCTTGTTCTTTGGTATATCCATTATTAAACAATGTATTTTTAGTATCATTGTTAAATGTTTTCAAATTATCAACATTATTTTTTTTCATAAATAAACTTTGATATACTGGTTTAATCATTAAGTTATTATTACATTTATGTATTTTACAGCATTTATTTTCATTTGTATAACAATGAAAATGATGTTTTTCATTTATATAATAATTTAAATTATAATAATCATCGGGATATAATATTGAATATATATAATTATTAATAATTGCTAAATATCTATTTGATAATTTATTTAAAAGAGGATATAAAACTCCAAATAAAAAAATACCTTCAAATATTAATACTAATATTATATGTATTATACAATTTAATATAATTGTTAATTTATTCATTTATATTTTTATTTATTTTACTTTATATTTTATTAATATTTTAATTAATATTTTTATTAATATTTTTATTAATATTTTTATTAATATTTTTATTTTATTAATCTGCTCTAAATAAATAGATTGTCATATAAGACACAAATGTAAGTAATATGAAATTTAATAATACTCCAAATAATGTTTCCGCTCTTATTAATCCTATAAATGAAAGTATTAGAAGAAATACAATACTAAGTAAAACATTAATACCATTCATTTTAGTTTTATTTTATTTTATAATCTTAGTTAATTATTTATATGTTAATTATTTATATGTTAATTATTTATATGTTAATTATTTATATGTTAATAAATTTATATGTTGATAAATTTGTTTTATTAACTTTAAACTATTATTAATTTATTAAAAGATAATAAATATGATATTAAAAATATAT
>Ga0228670_1001458_pt1 | contig 10151 bp, 18 predicted proteins | sample 85DmetaG_FD_182785 | JGI IMG/M metagenome (GOLD analysis project Ga0228670, IMG submission 182785) | Seawater microbial communities from Monterey Bay, California, United States - 85D | ecosystem: Environmental > Aquatic > Marine > Coastal | place: USA: California | collected 2016-10-13
GTTGTTACAGCCGACCAAGCTGGTTTCACTGGTCCAGATTTTGGCAAACAATTAGTTGCAAGAATTAAAAGCAGAGAAGAAAAATACCAAGACGAAGATAAACTTGAAAAATATGACGGTATGGGTGATGTTGCTATACCAGGTGCTGGTAAAGGTGAACAAAGAAAATTAGCCATAGCCGAAAATAAAAAAACAATGAAAAGACTTAATGAAGGTTTGACAGAAAAAAGTTTAAAATACTTATCAAAATTAATTAAAGAAAAAGGGTCTAGAGATGCTGGAATGAAAGTAATAGACATGATATTATCTAGAGAACTTGGTGGACTAGGTATTGATGATTTACCAGACTCAGTTACATTAATGAACGGTCTAGACTCTATTGAAGAAGCATTTGACAACGGAGACTTACAGGGTGGGTTCAATATCGCTAAAGAAACTGCAATGGAAATGATTGAAGATGAAGGTGGTATGTATATGGAAGAGAATCAAAAACAAAAAATAAAAGAATCAAAAACAATGAAAAGACTTAATGAAGCTATAGAATTTGATACTAAACCTGTAGTTGGTTATGCGAATGACCACAAAGATAACACACATTTTGCCATACATAAACCAACAAATTCAATAGTCTTCACTTGGGACTACAGCGATTATGAACCATCAGAACTTAAATACGCAAAAGATGATTATTTTTGGGTTGATGTATTAGATGTTGTTGATGGAAACATAGATAAATTTAAAAAAAGTGACTTTGCTATTGTAACTAGAAAAGGACTCTCAAAAAAAGGTATTGATTTAAATAATTATTTACAATTCTTAGGTCAAAAATATGATAAATTAAACGAAAACAAAAAAACAATGAAAAGACTTAGATTTAAAAAACCATTTAATGGTGTTGAAAATGCATTAAACTTAATTCCAGAATCATATAAAGTAGATAATAAAACTTTTCAAATGACTGATGGAAATGAAAACTACGAAATAAGATGGGAAGGTAAGATTAACGAAGCGAAAACAATAACAACAAAAAAGCTTTTAAAAATTGCTAAAAAGGCAGCAGATGTAGTTCCTGATGCTAAATACGATTTAGAAGATTTAGCAGTTTCGTATGGTGATAAAATTCCTTATGATAGAGTTAAGTCAGTATTGACAAATTACGATATGGAAGACCTTTTGGAATCTATAAACGAAGGTAAACCAGTAGTGCTTAAAGCATCTGATAAAAATCTTATGAATGAGGATATGCAAAGGATGAAAGAACTATTTAACTTTAAATCACAAGACACTCTTGGTAATCTAAAAGGTTCTGAAAGACTTAATGAAAACAAGCAATTTGATACCATATGGAACAAAACTAAGAATATTAATGAAATGACTGGTGGATTTGGATTTACAGGCGAAGGTAACATGGAAGGTATGAAACCTATGTCAATGGAAGAAGAAGAAATTGAAGAAGGCGCAAAACCAGATTTTTTAGATTTAGACAAAGATAACGACACAGAAGAGTCAATGAAAAAAGCCGCTAAAGAGAAGAAAGAAAGTGGTATAGAAGAAGGAGAAATGCAAGAAGAAGAAAAAAAGGGTAAAGTTATTAATATATTAAAACAATTACCAGAAGACCACAAGATGAGTGAAAAAGAAAAAGAAGCAATCGAAAAAGCTCTTGAAATAATGAAAAAAATGAAGTAAGTAAACGTTTTTTAATAAATGAAGAATTATATAAAGAAATGTTTAAGACTTGTCTTAGAAGAGAAACTAAATGTGATTTATACTGGAGCTTTTGTAAAAGAAAAACTAAGCGATAGGTTTAAATCTGATATGCCGAATAAATTTGGGCATCACATGACAGTTTCTTTTAGACCTAATGACATAGACGTTCCAGTTGGTAAAGATGTTGAGCTTAAAATAATAGGTAGATTAACAACAGATAACGTTGATGCGTTAATAGTTGACAATGATTTATCTAAAAATGAGTTTCCACATATAACTTTAGCAACAGCAGAAGGTGTAAAACCATTTCAATCTAATTCTGAGATAAAAAACAATCAAGACAAAATTTTACCATTAGACGAAAAAATAAAAGCCAAATACGGTTATTTTGATGGCAAACTTAAATTTGAGATATGAAGAATAAAATAAAAAAACAACTAAGGTACTTATCAGAATCTAAACCTAAGTTTAACCAATTGAACGAATCAATAAAAGAAAAGTTCAAGGTAAAAGTTAATCCAATATTTTCAATCAATAAAAGTGTCGAACAATATAAAGAAATTGATGACATAAACACTAGATATAGTTTTAAGATTGGTTATGACATTGATTTTGATTATCAATACAGTCAAGATAATGATGTAGAATATATTGTCGGAGTTGATGTCAAAAACATAACAGGCCCATCAAATTTAGATATCGAATTAAGTTATTTTGTTAGTGATGATGAATTAAATGATGATACTGATATAGAATTTTTAACAGTACCAATAAATTGGGGGGAAATTTTAATAGAAAAATATAAAGGGCAAGGAATGTTAGGTATTGCACCAGATGTAACATTTGGATTACATTATGACAAAACTAAAGGGTTATATTTTGACATAGAAGAATTAAGAGTACACACTATTTAATATGGCTAAAGACCCAAAAGTAGGTACAGGTAAAAAACCAAAAGGAAGTGGTAGACGCTTATACACTGACGAAGACCCTACAGATACGGTTTCAGTTAAATTTAGAACTAAGGAGGATATAGTTGATACACTCAACAAGTCTTCCTTTAAATCTAAATCCCATCAAAGACAATCTCAAATTATAAATCTAATTCACCAAAGAGTTAGAGCGGCATTAAATAAAGCCAAAAATTCTGAAACCAAAAAAAGATTAAAAAGAGGATTAGACTATATAACCAAAAAGAAAGAAAAATCTAAAGAAAAAACTAAGAAAAAAAATTCTAAAAAGTAATGTTTTATTGGTCTACCTAATATTTATAATAAAATGTTATAGATATGATTTTAAGGTTAGGCTCCAAAGGAGAGCAAGTAAAACAAGTACAAGAATATTTAGATATACCAGCAGATGGGCATTTTGGTCCACAAACAGAAAAAGCTTTAGTAAAATGGCAAATTAAGAACGATTTAGATGGTGATGGTATAGTTGGTCCAAAAACATGGGATGCAATGGAATTAGCTACCACAGACTCCTCAGAAAAGTTATTTACAACAGAATCTGGTTTGGTCATCAACAAACACTTTTTACCACCAGGTGAATATAAAGTGGGTCCCACAAAAAAAGAATATTTATTTTTACACCACACAGCAGGTTGGCAAAATCCATATAGAGTTGTTGATTCTTGGGGAAGAGACAATAGAGGTTCAGTAGCTACCGAGTTCGTTATGGGTGGGCAATCTATAAAAGGTAATAATACAAAACATGACGGTGAAATGGTCCAGTGCTTTCCAGAGGGTTCATACGGGTGGCATTTAGGTAAAAATGGTTCTAGACACATGCACACCCATTCCGTTGGAATAGAAGTGTGTAACTTTGGTTATATAAAAAATGGTAAAACATATGCTGGAACTGTTGCTGAATCTTCACAAATATGTGTACTGGATGAACCATTTAGAGGTTATAAGGAATGGCACAAATACTCAGATAAACAAATAAATGTTTTAAAAGAGTTCATATTATATATAGCTGAAAGAGATTCAATTGATGTAAGAAAAGGGTTAGCTGAAGAAGTAAAGAAAAAGGGCGCAAAGGGATTTGAGTTCAACGAAGATGCTTTTTACGGAAGAATAAAAGGTATGTGGACACACACTAATGTTCGTAAAGACAAATTTGATATGTTTCCATCTCCAGAATTATTGGACATGTTAGTTAGTTTATGACACACAAATTCATAAAATATAGTACCGAATTATTAAATGAAAACGAATTGACTAACTTATATTCAAAACATAACATAGACTATGATAAAACATTATTATATAGTGATTTTATCGAATCCCTTTTCGAATTAATATTCACAACTTATATGGGTGATGAGTTTTATGAAATAGAAGATAAATTCATGCACTTTGATTGGTGTTGGGTTAAAAACATAGAAAACTTTAAAGAAGAGAATATTATATTCATAACAACTAATATGTGTTATGAATACTTTTTAGCTTTAATGTATGAAACTTTTTATGAGAATAAATTTAAAAATGGGGAAACCAATAAAAAATTAGTAAAGTTATATAAAAACATCCTATCATACACCAATAAAAAAACAAAATCTGAATTAGAGCAAATGGTTAAACTTTATCAAATGATAGATAAAACCGTAAAAATTAAAACAAATTACCAATTAAGTATTTATTAATACAAATATTATTATTATAATATTTTTATGAGAATAATAAATATAGTTTTAACGGATTTAGCTAGTAGTAAGCTCAAAGCTGAAGAAAAGCTTCAAAGATTATTAAATAACAAGGACAGTGACTTAGATGATGTTTTAGGTGAGATTAAAAATCAACTAAGAGAAATTTCGTTATTAGAAACAATGATAACGAAATGGAACGATTACACTATCAATCAAAAAGATAATAAGTAACATGGAGATTTATGATTATTTAAGAGATTTGGTTTTATCTTTAGATAAAGATATTACTAAATTTTACAACAAGAATAATAAAGCTGCTGGAATAAGAGTTAGAAAAAAACTACAAGAAATTAGAAAAACTTCATTAGATTTGAGGTTAGATATATCGGACAAAAGAAAAGTTTTTTAAATGGGGTTAGAATTATTATATGATTTTTATATGTTAGTATTTTTTATGTCATTATTAAATGTAATAAGACACGGATACTACTTAGTACAGGCTTGGATAGCTTCAACAGAAGAGCAACCAATAAAATATAGAATGGAAAATAAATCATTATGGGTTTTAAGTTTTTCATTAGCCTATGTAATCACAACAACAGTAAATTTAATTTCATGAAAATACAAGACAAATTAAATTCATTAAGACCATATGTTATTGGTATACGTTATGTACAAAACTTACAAATTGTTGATGCAGTATTCAAAAAAAATTGGTTAGTAAATGAAAGTAAAAAAGTAAAAAAAGAAATAGTAGATGCTTCGCAGAATTATTATATGTTTTATAGTGAAGATGCTAATATAACAGTAGATGAGTTATTAGACCATGTTGAACATGTAATCGATTTAAATGTTGAAAGAGAGAAGAAACAAGAGTTATTAAAACAAAAGGTAAAAGAATTACAAAAATTATTTAAAGATAATCCACTATCTAAATTGGAAAAACTAAATATAAGTTTTTTAGGACCAGAGCTATTAGATGATGAAATAGATATTGATATATTAAAACCAACTAATGGTATTGAATCCGAAAACAACGAAGTAGAAAAAAAAACAATTAATATAAAAAATGTAAATGGACAAAAAGTTGAACTTCCACCAAGAGAAAAAAAACTTGAAGTTGAAGAGTTTAAAGAACCATCAAATATAGTTTGCAAATGCGAACCAGAAGACATTTGTCCAGTTTGTGAAGAAGAAAAAATCGGCTCTTATTAATTTTAATTTAACCCTACCCTAGTGTAGGGTTTTTTATTAATTATGACATATTTATAATAAAGCGAAAAATTAAAATTATGAGAAGATTTGATAAAAGAACGAATATTATTAAAGCTAACTTACTAGCTGAACAAAGATACCTTGAATCAAAGGGATTAATAAAAGAAGAAGAAAATACTAAATCAACAATACAAAAACCAGAAGATTTAGATAAATTAATTATATCAGCATTTAGTGGTAAATCTTTAGGTTTTAAAATTAATAATGTATATAAAGCAAATGTGTCAAACTATTATCAACGTAGAAGCGATACTCCAATTATTGATTTTTCTATTAACGTTTATGGTGATAATGATGATTTTTATATTGAAGTTGAAAGCGAATGGGATGAAGACCCAGATGGGCTTCATCCAATAATGACATTTGAAATAATATACCCAGGTATTGATAAGGACTATGACCCTATAAATGATGAATTGAAACCAGAAACGCTTGATTTTGTTGAGGAGGCTATATACAAACTTATCAACCAAATTTATCCACATGAATTGGTTGATAGGGTATAATTAACTTTATTCAAAATACTCTTGAACAGTATGTATCAACCATACACCACCAGACATTAAGCATCCATCTAAAAATACAATTAATGGTATTATATCTAAACCGTATGATGCCATTGGTGTATATACACTCAATATATTAAACATAAAAGATAAGATAAACCCAACCCAAGTACTAAGGCACATTGGACATGAAAATAACTTACCAAAAAAGTTGGGATTAATTTTATCCCAAAAGTTTCTCCAAAAATCAAAAATTGAACCAAAAACTAGTATATTTGTAATACCATAACCTAGTAATATAAAAATAAATAAATCCATAATATTTTTTAATAGATAAATTAGTAAATTTACAAATATAGTAAATATTTATTATTAAAATTTAAGATGAACACAGAAAATAAAAAAGCCGCAGGTGTATTAGTTAAATGTTTACCAACTAATAAAGTTTTATTATTATTAAGAAGTAATATATGTACATATCCTCAAACTTGGTCCTTAATAAGTGGGGGTATAGATGATGATGAAAAAATATTTGATGGGCTAATAAGGGAAGTCAAAGAAGAGATTGGGGTTGACCCAAATTACATAATATACAAATACAAAAACGAAGAAAATCAAAAAGATTTAGACTTTTATTATTACGAAGGTTACGTAGGGAAAGAATTTATACCAAGAATAAATGAAGAGCACCTTGATTATGTTTGGTGTGACTTAGATAGTTTACCAACCCCACTACTCCCTGGTGTTTTAGAAAAAATAAAAAATATTTTATGAAAGGCAAGATATCACTTGATGAAGTTTTAAAAAAATTTAACGAACACAATAATAAGTTCATAAACGATTTAGAAAAAGAAGAATCTATAGAAAGAGTAGATACTTTAGATTCAGTAATAAATAAAATGAAAGCTGATAAAGTTAATACTCAATTAAAAAAGAATAAATATATATCTGAAATAAAATCTGGTTTAGGTGAAAAAATAAAAGAAAAACCAAATGATATTAAGCATATTAAAAAAAGTAAAAAGCAAAGTATAAAAGATTTTTTAAAAAAAATATTTAATAAGTTTTAAGATGATGACATACGAAGATTTGATTAACAGTATAAAAGAAATAGCATCAAATAACGATATATATAAAGAAGGATTAACCTTAACTTATGAGTTAGATGAAAAAAATCACATGAAAATGGATGAACATTTATTTTATACTTCTGAAGAAAAAGATGGTGATTTTTTACATAGAGATATTATAGAAATAGAGTTTTACGGTCTTAAAATAAAAATTTTAAAAAAATAATTACTAAAAAGTTGTTTTTTTAAAAAATACTTTATATATTTGTTTTATCAAACGTTAAGAATTAAATTAAAAATAATGAAATTAGTAGATGGATTAAGGACAGAAAACGCTAGAACCGAAAACGGTGCGTTAACAAATGAAACTTCGCTTAACAACTGTGTTGATTTATTTTTTACCATAGGTGCATCTAGAAATTCATCTAAGCAATCAAAAATTATTGCTTTCAATAAGGCTTTTAATGAAAATCCATTAATAGCTCTTAAGATATTGTTCTGGGTTAGTGACGTAAGAGGTGGTGCAGGTGAGAGAAACACGTTCACAGAGATAATACAACCTATCGGCAACAGAAGACCAGACTTGATTGAAAAGAATATTCATTTAATACCAGAATATAGCAGATGGAGTAATATATTGGTTCTTTTGGATACCAAATCAGATAAGTTTGCACTTAATTTAATCAAAGAGGGTATTTCTTCAAGAGATAACTTGTGCTCTAAATGGCTACCAAGATGCTCTGGTAAAAATTACACAAAGAGAAGATGGGCAAATAAGATTAGAAAGTTCTTAGGTCTTTCACCAAAAGAATATAGAAAACTATTGTCTACATCAAAGGTTGTTGAAAACTTAATGTGTGATAATAGATTCGATGAAATTGAATATAGTAAGGTTCCATCCAAAGCTATGTCAAGGTATATGAATTCATTTTCAAGAAATGATGAGTATAGATTCGAATCATATTTGGAATCACTTAAAAAGGGTGAAACCAAAATAAACAGCGGTGCCGTTTATCCATATGATATAATACAAAACCTAAAATTTGGTAAAGCAGATGGTGCTGAGTTGCAATGGAATGCTCTACCTAATTTCATGGAAGGTAATGATGAGATGATATTACCCTTGGTTGATGTATCTGGTAGTATGGGTGTTGCGGTGGGTGGTAATGAAAACCTAACCGCAATGGACATTGCGATAAGCTTAGGGCTTTATATTTCAGAAAGAAATATTGGGGCATTCAAGGATTCGTTTATTACTTTCTCAAGAATACCTCAAATGCATGTTCTAAATGGTGGATTGTCTGACAGATATTCACAACTTAAGAGAGCAGACTGGGGCATGAATACCAACTTCACTAATGTATTTAAATTGATACTAGAGAAAGCAAATGAGTTTGAATTACCACAAAGTGAAATGCCTAAGAAGGTATTAGTGTTGAGTGATATGCAATTTGATACGGCAGATGGTCGTTATGATGTTACAAATCACAAATACATCAAAAAAATGTATAAGGAAAGTGGGTATGAAATGCCACAAATAGTTTATTGGAATTTAAATACAATAACAGGCAGGTTTCCTGTAACTATAAATGAAACTGATTGTTGCTTAATAAGTGGATTTTCACCATCAATACTTAAGAGCGTGTTAGGTGGGGACGAAATGACACCAATGAGTATAATGTTAAAAACTATTAATAACGAAAGATATTCAAAGATAAAAATTTAACTGTTTTAAAGGATATATTCAGCAAACTTTATCAAATGAAAGATTGAAGTTTTTTAGAATTTTTTTCTCAAAATAAATTCAAGTTCTAACAAGGTTACAGAATTAAAAGCCTAGATATCCTGTTTCAGTTAATTTTAACGATTATTTTTAAAAGAATGTATTCAGCAAACTTTATCAAATGAAAGATTGAAGTTTTTAGGATTTTTTTCTCAAAATAAATTCAAGTTCTAACAGAGTTACAGAATTAAAAACTCAAACATTCTGAAAAATAATTTTTAAAAGACTCCAATTGGGGTCTTTTTTTGTTTACATATTATTATTATATTCTTATAATAAGTTAAGAAATATTTAAAAATATGAAGATACAACAAAAAGAAATGAGAGAGGATGCTTCCAAGTTTGTTTTATACTTAATGAATGAAGATGATAGACCAGTATATGCTGAAATATGCAGACCAGAAGAAGTAAATAAATGTATTGAAACCCTAATACATAAAGTTAAATTATCAGAAAACGATATAATAGAACTTATAAATAATGTTGAATATAAAAAATTTAATGATTATGAATAAAGATACACCATTAATTTTAGTTTTTTATTTAGATAGAGAAATGATGTCGAATAAAGACATAATCAAACCATTTAGTGAATCAGTAGATAGGTTATTAGTTGAAAGAAAGATAAATGCAATTGCATTTTTCTTACCAGCAGGTGAAGGAGAATCCGAAAGAATTGATTGTATAAACCCTGTTTACATACAAGATGACCAAAAAGACAAGGTTGATAAAATACTTAATGATTTAAAAATAAATTTTGATGTTGACCAAGGTGCCGACAAAGATATTGATAACCTAGATAACGAAATAGATTTGTAATTAAATGAAGCTAGAAGCTAAAGAAACTCATTTATTAGCCCTATTATATAGAGTAGAAGATTTAATATTTGATATGAAACTTGATGGTTATGAAAAACTAGAAGAAGAATTTGAAAAATTATCAAAAGCGATTAGTGATTTACAGAATAAATTAAAGACCAAAGATTAAGGTCTTGTATTTTTTCTGTAAATCTTAAGCATTGGCCAACCAGTTCTTTCTTTTATTAATTCATACATTTTTGAAATCATAAATTCTGTTGTGACCGTACCCATGAAGATTAGGTTATTATATTTATTTTTATTACAAGATGCCTGTAGAACATGATGTAATCTTTGAG
>Ga0228670_1001463_pt1 | contig 10130 bp, 9 predicted proteins | sample 85DmetaG_FD_182785 | JGI IMG/M metagenome (GOLD analysis project Ga0228670, IMG submission 182785) | Seawater microbial communities from Monterey Bay, California, United States - 85D | ecosystem: Environmental > Aquatic > Marine > Coastal | place: USA: California | collected 2016-10-13
GCAAAACAAACACATTTTAATACAAATGAATTAATAAAAACAGTAGCAAAAAGCAAAGCAAAACTATCCCTTACTTCTGCATACAAAAAAGTAAAAGAGGCAAAACAAAAAAAAGAAAACGCAAACGCAAACGCAAACGCAAACGCAACAAATCAAGCAAATAAAGAACTTAAAGACGCGCAAAAAGAATTAAATAACGCACGCAATGAAGCAAAAAAATTAGGCATAAAACTAAATAATACAGCAGCACCAGCTGCAACAGTACCTGCAGCAGCAGTAGTAGTGCCCACAAAATTAGGAGGGATACCATCAACGCATGCAATGTTAAATAAAACTTTGGCAAATGTTCAAAAAAAATTAGATTTAGATCATTTAGATAATGTTATATCGCCCATAGAAACATTTATACAGAATGTTACAACTATTAATGAGTTAAAAGAGAAATTAAATCAAATAAATATTGAACAAATAATATATTTATTATATACATTAACACATAATCAATTATTTAACTTAAACACAAAAATTAAAGAAAAATATAACATTAAAGAAATATTATTTAATATTATCAACAATAACTATTTAAGCAAACAACGTGAATATTTACTATTTACACAAATACTACCGAAGACTAACAATAACAATGATCTATATAATGTTATAACAGCTATAAAAACATTAGTAACTGATACACAAAAAAAAAAGTTTTTAACTGATTTAAATGACAAATTAAAAGAAGATGCTGAGTTTGAGACCAATGCTGGTGGTGGTATGCGCAAACACAAACAAACTTTCAAAGGTTACTCAAAATATAAATCAAACTTAAAAAGAACCAAAAAAAAAAATGTTTATAAAAAATAAACAAATTATTTTATCAAATTGAAAAACAAAATAATAAATAATAAATTTTTAATTTTTAATTTTTAATTTTTAATTTTTATATAATTAAAAATATTTATATAATATAATATAATTACGTTAATTATAAATAAAACTTTAATTTAATTATAAATAAATCTTATACAATACTATTTATAAATTTAAAATGTCTTCTCTTAATAAACAATCGAATAGTAGAGTAAACAACCTCAGTAATCAAAGAACTACTACTTCTAATAAAGTAAATAAAAATAGAAAAGAAAGGAAAGTATTATGTTCTGATATTAAAGACGAAATTACTATATATAACGATAACGCTAAAAAAACTGACAAGCAGTCATATAAAATATTTATGGAAGTGCTTAACAACTATCCCGCCCAATTAAATAAACTATTTAATGACAAGCCGAATGAAATATATTCATTGATTTCTTCGGAATCGGTTAGGTTAAATATAACAAATTTAAATTTAATTATTAACTACTTATGTACAAATGATCTTGATCTTAATTTAGATTTCTTAAAAGCGTTTTTGGAAAAAATTACAGAAGCAAATAAAGCCCTAAATACTATAGGTCAAAATTCACAAAATTTAGCACAAAACAACGGAGCAGCAGCACAACGCCATACACCACCAAAAACAAAAAAAATACCACCACCAGTAGCACAAAAACCAAGCCAAAAACCAGCACAACAAAAACAATCATCACCAAACAAAACAACAAAATCATCATCTAAATCATCACCTAAATCATCACCTAAATCATCACCTAAATCATCACCTAAATTATCACCTAAATTATCACCAAAAACAAAAAAATCACCACCAAGACAATCACCAACAAGACAATCACCACCAAGACAAACAAAAAAATCATCACCTAAATTATCACCTAAATCATCGCCCGAAGTAGAAAAAGCACTTGCAGATATAAAACAATATATTGATGAATTAAAAAATTTAATAAAAAAATTTAACAAGAATGGACTAAAAGACATTAATTATTTATTAACCAATAATGTTAATGGTATTGAAAGTAACACAAAAACTTTTGCCAAGATTTTTATGGTATACTATGAAGAAAAAGGTATTTATGCTCACGGCGCTTTATATAATGACAAAATAGCGCCAAATTACGATAGATGGTCTTCTCCTGAGTTATATAGTTCTATATATACTTCTTTTAATGAATTAAATGACTTATATACAAACTTAGTAACTAATATTGCAACTATAAAAAAAATCTCCCAATTACACAATTAAATAAAAAATAATAATAGTATATAATTAACACAAAAAATATAATTTAATTAAAATAATAATCTAATTAAAAATAAAATTAATAATAATAATAATAATACAAATAAATAATATAATTAAAAATAAAATTAATAATAATATAATTAAAAATAATATAATTAAAAATAATCTAATTAAATAATAAAACAAAATAATATATAAAACAAAATAATATATAAAAATGAAAAACTTACTTTATAAAAATGAAAAATATTATTTATGTGATGAAAAAGATACCAAAGATGGTAAAACTTGTGTAGTTTCTAAATATACAGCATCTAAATCAAATATGCCTCATCATAATTTCAAAACTAAAATGGTTGTGTATGCCAGACCCACTTGTCCTTATTGTATTGATTTTTTATCATTCTTAAAAAAAAATAATAAAAAAACACATTATTATGATAATTTAATTTATATTGAAGTAGATAGTGAAAGTCCTAATGATTTATTTTCTAAATCAAATCTTTTAAAAAATTTAAAAACTGATATTGGCTCTCATACTACTGTTCCTATGGTTTTTTATAAAGGTAAATTCATTGGTGGTAATGACGAAAGCAAAACCTACTTTAAAAACTTATAATTTTTAGTATTTTATTAAAAAAAATTGATTTTTATTGTATTTTTATAATTTTTATTATTATAATTATAATTATTATTATAATTATTATTATAAACATTTGAACTTTACTGTTAATTATAAATAGTTTTTGTTATAAATCTTTAAGTGTTTGTCTTTGTCTTTGTATAAAAATGAATCACTATCAAGACTTATGTATTGTTTTTGTTACTGAAATACCAACAAAAATACCAACAAAACAAACCTATAAATTAAACACGTTATATAGTGCGGTAGCCTCTGGCGAAGGTGTTATTAATTCACAAAAATTTGAGAAAGATAATTTTGAGAAAGAAAAAACTGCAATTACTACAAATCAAGAATATGAAATATTAATGAAACATTATAAAACTAAACCTTATTTTAATTTATTTATGTTTACTATTTTTGATAAAACAAAACTTCTGGGAAAAGAAAAAAATAAATTATGTTGTATAATTCTCTTTAAAAATAATGTCTATATTTATCATTATGTATGTAGTATAGATACTATTGAAGAGAAAAAACAACTTTTTAAAAATGTAATTGAAAAAAGTAATATGGATATTAAAGACTGTTCATTAATAAAAATTAATTTTAATGAAGAGGGTAAATTTAAAGAATCTAATGATGAACTATTTGATTAGATATTGATAAATTACATATTAATATTAATATTATATAAATATTATTTTTTTTTATTTTTTTATTTTTTTATTTTTTATATAATTTAATAAATAAGGCAGACCATTCATCAATACTTTCTTGTTCTTGAAATATCAACTGTTTTCTCATTTCAATATTTCTATTTATTTTATGTCTTAATTTTTTATTAATACCAATATTCGATGCCTTTTGAGCATATTCTTCTGGTGATACAGCACAACATTCTTCAAACATATTGTTAGATTTTATGTAATTAGTGTGATTCGTATTATTATTAGTATGTTCTCCGTTTGACATTTTTTTATATAAACCATTTGTAAATTGTCCGTGTAAAAACTCACTGGGTAATGTAATTACTGGTATATTATAATCAAAAGCATCAAATGATGTATTACATCCACCAAATGGAAAAGGGTCTAAACATACATCACTAATACTAACAACATTAAGAAATTCGTCTTTTTCAAGAGAACCATACCATTTTATTCTTTTAATTTTCTCAAGTCCAATCGTATTTCTAATTCTTTCTAAATGATTTTTACAATATGGAAATGTGTTTGATAATAATACAATACCATTTGGGTCAAGTTCTAAAATACGAGCTAAACACGTTTCAAATTCAGGATTTAATTTATAAAATGTTTGAAGACATACATATAATGTATTTTTACTTGTAAAACCTAATTCTTCTCTTGTTTTAAATTTTTTTACTTTTTTGGATTTGTCTTTGTTTGTTTTTTGATTTTCTTCTTTATAAGCATCATTATAGCCTATAAATAATTTATGAGGACTAATATAAAATGTTCCTAAACTTTTTAAAAGTATAAGTTTTTCACTATACTGCTTTTGGACTTCTTCGTGAGGCAATGAACCACAAAAATACTCACTTGAAACAAAATAATCAATAGTATCTATTCCACTTGTTTCACTATGACCCCAAGTTGTTAGTTGTATAGGAGCAATACGTGAATAGGCTAATAAAGTTGGTAATAATTTCATACCTATCTCTGGATACACTATAAAATCAAATTCATATTTTTCTAATTTTTCTCTGGCTGATGCTAAACTGTTTCCTAAATAAATATAATTTTCTTTAATTTTAGTCATAAATAGTTTAGCAATAATACCTTTAATCACCTCAAATTTATAAAAAGAAGCAAAATAAACTTCATATTTAGTTCTATCTAATTTACCTATAACACTAATTCTATCCCGCAATACACTCGTATCTGTTGTAAAACTATCACTTACAAAACAAATTTTTAGTTTGCTTTGGTGGGTTGGTGGTGTTGTTGGTGTTGGTGTTGGTGTTGGTGTTGGTGGTGTTGTTGGTGTTGGTGTTGGTGTTGGTGTTGTTAGTGATGATAATGTATTTTGATTATTATTATTATAGTGATTATTTTTTTTAAGTATCATTTCAGCAATACGAGGACTAAAATAATTTACCCAAGGGCATATTTTTCTTATTAATTTAGAATATAAGGTGAGTAATTCAACATTATTTTTATCGTGATAAGAAAGCGCATAAGGCATACACGTTTGATTACTTAAATATACAAATTCAACTTCGGTTAAATATAATTCTTCTGGATAATTATTATATAACCATTCTAACATAGATTTATAATATTCTCTAATTTTACTTATTTGTTGTAAATATAATATTGTATTACTAAATGTTAAATTATTATTTACACAAGTATAATAGGGTATTTGTAAAAAAAACCATACTATAATATCTTTAGCTTTTAAATATTGTAATGCTTTAAATAATCTTATATTCCATTCTAAATTATAAATTAATCCTTTATCAATAAATAATTTATCAACTTTGGGTAAACAATTTGCTATTATTTTTATTATATCAGGTTTTAAATGTTGAAATAATATACCCATTGGAGTATTATATACATCAATTTCATTTGTTGTTGTTAATACTCTAATATTATTAATTAATTCTTTAAAAATAGATTGTAATTTTAAACGTTTTTCTTCTGGTGTTATATCTGGGTTACGAACATTTATAATAGTATAAATGTGTTGATTAGCATAATTACGTAAAGTTAAATTATTCATTTTTCATTTTATTTATATCTTTATATCTTTATAGTTTTATAGTTTTATATAGTTATATCTGGATACTATATTTATATTCTAATTATTATAAAAAAAATAAACTAATTTTATATTTTATAGTAAAATAAAAACTAAATTAAAAACTATAAAACTAAACTAATAAATATTAAAAAGTAAGTAAAATTCCATCAATATCAATATCATTCTCTAAACAATATACATACCCTTTTCCAGTTTTTGATTTTTTGATAGTAGTATAAGTTTTTTTATGTTCTATAGCATATATTGATTCTCCATCTTTTGATAAATAAATTAATTTATTAAATTTTAATAATTTTAATAATACATATATATTTAGTAATGTATTTTTATTTACTATTAACAAATATGTAGTTTCATATGTTTGTAAATTTTTATAATACTTATTAAATATGGGACCTTTTTTATTTAAATATAAAATAATGTTATCATATAATAGTTTTAAATAATTACAATAATTTATATAATATAATTCCATTTCACTTTCGTTTATTTGTTGCAGTAATATAGGACTTGGTATTATTTTTTACTATATTTGGTATTAATTTATTTTCTGGATCACATATATTATCTATGAGATAAACCATTTTAGTATATAATTTAATTTATCTAAAATTCAATTTTATATTAATTATTATACATTTTGGTATTATTAATTATTCATTTTTTTAATATTTATCTATTATAATTATAGATTAATAAATTAATAGATTTATTATTATAGATTATAGTGTTAGTGTATATTTTATAGTGTTAGTGTATTTATTATTATACTACTTCTAAAATATGAGTAAAAATAAAATAACTATTTTAACTATTAAACCTATTTTAACAAAAGAAGAAATAAAAGAAAAAGAAGGAGAATATTTTGATGAATCTCATTATACCAAACATAATAAAGTTATTACTGCTGATACAGATGTTTATGGATTAGAAGAAGATGGAACTAAAAAACTATTATTAAAATTTAGAAAAAATGTAATCCCGCAATCTATATGTAGTGATGCTTATAATGCGTTAGAGAAGCACGCTAAACATAAAAATTCTAATAGAGGTGCTGCTGCTGGTAAATTATCATTAAGTAAATTACCTAATCACGTTGGTGAAATTATTAAACAAGATAAATACAGAGTTTTTTATAAAACTAAAAATGGTAATATATCCAGAGATAATGTTAGTAATATTGCACAAAGTAATATTGCTGGATACTATGATAGACCTGATAGAAATAATTATAATAAAACAAATAAAGAAATAAAAACAAAAACTCTTAAAAAAGAAATACCAATGTGTAGAACAACACAATTTACTAAAAAAAATGTTGAAAAATGGAAAAAAACAATTCCTTTAATCAAAGAAGCTGATAAATTATTTAAAAAATTAATCCCTGATAGACATAAAATACAATTAGAAAGAGCAAATAAAACTCCTGAATTTCAAATAAATAAAACTGCTTATAGCACTATTACTGTGAATTATAATTGGAGAACCGCTGCACATTGTGATAGTGGAGATTTAGATGAAGGGTTTGGTAATTTAATTATTTTAGAAAAAGCAAAATCAGGATTTACTACTAAAAGCGACTTTAATGTTAATATTAAAGATGATTTTAAAGGTGGATATTTAGGTTTTCCTCGTTGGGGTATATGTGTTGATTGTAGGCAGGGAGATTTTTTAGCAATGGATGTTCATGAATATCACTCGAATACACCAATAGAAGGAGATGGACGTTTAAGTGTTGTTTGTTATTTAAGAAAAAAAATGATAAATTGTATTAAAAAATAATATACTTATAATTATAATTATACTTATATTTATAAATAATTATATTATTTAATTATAAAGAAAAAATAAAGACAAAACATAAACTAAAAATGTTATCCAGAACTATTTTAGCAGATATAATAAAGTATATTCATATTTTATTAATTTTATTTATATTAATAGGACCATTTATCTTACCTAAAAAATATTTATACTATTATATTATTTTAGTTATATTAATTTTTTTAGATTGGAATGATTTAGATGGACAATGTATATTGACTCGTATTGAATATTGGTTAAGAAATAATCAATGGTATAACCAAGGTTCAACAATAGAAGGAGGGCCTGAATTTTTTAGACATTTATATATTAAAGTTACAGGAAAAGATATATCAACACTAAAAGCAGATAGATTAAATAATTTGTTATTTATGGTATGTTTATTAATAGCATTTTTAAGATATACTCATTAATTTATATATTATAATTTTTAGTCTTCTTCATCATTGATTTCTTCATCATTGATTTCTTCATCATTGATTTCTTCATCATTGATTTCTATATTATTTAAATTTTTATTAATATTTTTAAAATTATTTTGTGAACCTTTTCTTAATTTATTATGTTTTAATAACATTGAATTTTTTTTAAATTTAGTAATATACATATCCATATTACTATCAATATATTGAAATTCCATAGCTACAAATTGACACCCACATTCAAATGCTTTTATTGGTTTATAATTTGTATTAAAAAAATCTTCCTCTTTATGTGGCACAACAATAGTTAAACCTTTTTTATTAAAATTTATTAATTTTTTTTCATCAAATGTTGGTTCTAATAATTCTGAATAATGTATGCGTTGAAGATTATGATTAGCATTACTATCAATATTATCCCAAGAATAATTAATAATTTCTTCTAATCCAGAACCTTGAAAACCATCGCTTGAAAAAAATACAATTTTACCCATTAAATTACTTAATTTTATATCAGCTATATCGTCGCGATTTTGATAATTATATTCATTGGGTAGAAGACGATTTCTAAAATATTTTGTAATTAGAAAACCTATTAAATTTAAACAACTTAAATTACTATTTGTATTTAAATTTAACCCAATAAATACAGGATCATCAGGATTAAATACACCTCCTTCTATACCATCATGAACTTTAAAAGCATTTTCAGCAATAATTTGAAAAATATATTCTAAAGGTGTATCTTTAATCATCATTTTCCATTCACCTTTTTTATACCCCATACTTACTACTGGATAAGCATCATCCCCAAAAACACTATTAAATACATTAAATTCTAAATATCTTACACCACTTTGTAAAACTGCTAACACCATTTTTTTACTTGTATAATCATACATTTGGTATCCAGTATGAGCCGCATTATATGCGCTTGAAACATACATATCACCTAATCTTAAATTTCCTAGTTTAATATAATTTATAGATGTTATACGTTGAAAACCTTGATATACTATCATTTTTGTAAGAGTTCTACCTACACGAAATGATTCAGAAAATAAATAAATAAATAAACATATTACTAATGCTGATGATATACCAAGTAATAATAAATAATTATCAGTCATAAAAGTATCATATTCTATCATCTCTTTTTTTGTAGTTTTAATATTTTCATTTGATAATTTATTATTTTCATTTGATAGTTTATTACTTTCATTTATTTTTTTATTACTTTCATATTTATTAATTGCATTATTATAAGATACTTGTTTTGTTGTATTTATATTTGATTTATTATTTGAATTTGATTTTTTATTATTATTATTATTATTGTTATTATTATTTGATTTTATATTTGATGGTGTATTTGCTGGTGTATTTGCTGGTGTATTTGCTGCTGTATTTGATGGTGTATTTGCTGCTGTATTTATTGGTGTATTTGCTGGTGTATTTGTTGATGTATTTGTTGATGTATTTGCTGGTTTATTAATATTTTTATTTATTTGTTGAGATACATTTAAATTAGACATCTTTACTATTATATTATTATATTATTTATTATATTATTTATTATATTATTATATAATATAGAAAAATAATATAATAATTTTATTTATTATTTATTTTATAATTTTTATATTTATATAATATAATAAATTAAAACTTTATAATTTTAATAATATATAACTTACGTAATTTAATAAAATGAATAATACTAATTATAATTATAATACAATGCCTACTAATACATACTCTATGCCTACTAATACATACTCTATGCCTACTAATACAGTATCTATGCCTACTAATACATACTCTATGCCTACTAATACATACTCTATGCCTACTAATACATACTCTATGCCTACTAATACATACTCTATGCCTACTAATACATACTCTATGCCTACTAATACAGGCTCTATGCCTAATAATACACCTTATACAACTCAACCTATATTAAATGATATTACCCAATCATTTCCTAATATATCATCTGATAATATAATTTCTCTGTTAAATAGTGGTGTTGATTTAATGAAACTTTATTCTGATAAAAATTATATGTCAGAAAAAGGTATGAATTTTGATTCACAAATGAAAGGTCCATCAACTAATATATATCAAAAAAATTTTTCAGGAACTTCAAATGTCTATTCTCCTTATTTATATTATAATAAAAATAAAGATAATAATAAAATACCTGAATCTACTAATACTAATAATACAAATACAAATACAAATACAAATACAAATACACAAGAAAATACAACTACAACTATGTACAACTATGTATAATTAACTAAATAATATTAAT
>Ga0228670_1001465_pt1 | contig 10124 bp, 4 predicted proteins | sample 85DmetaG_FD_182785 | JGI IMG/M metagenome (GOLD analysis project Ga0228670, IMG submission 182785) | Seawater microbial communities from Monterey Bay, California, United States - 85D | ecosystem: Environmental > Aquatic > Marine > Coastal | place: USA: California | collected 2016-10-13
GTAACGTAGTTTATTTTTTTATTTTCATCAATAGGTTTTATAATTTTAAATTTTTCTCTATCTTCTTTATTATATATATTAAATGAAGTAAGTAAATCATTAGGATATATTTTTAATAGTTTTAATAATATAACCATTAAATTGTCATAATCATATTTATTTATACCTTTAAATTTTTTAAAAATAGCAGTAATACCATTATCTTTAAATAAATTAGATATTTCAGGATAATATAAATTACTTTCTTTAAAATATTCTTTTAATATTAAATAAATATCAGCAGTTTGCTTATATGCTATACTACCTAAATTTATAATACAATTACCATTTTTTTTTGTATATTTTAAACTCATCATCATACCTATAAATAAATTTAATATATTATGAAAATCATTATACATAAAAAATTTACGAGGTGAGTTATATATATTATAAATAAATAATGTATAGTTATTTATATTTTTTAAATCAATATCTAATAATTTTTCTATTTTATCTGTAAAATAAATAAAATCAATATCATATATATTTTTAACAATTTCAGAATATTTTTTTTGTTCCTTAGTTTGTTCTTTTAAATAACTATCTTTTACTTCATATATAATACATTTTATATTTTTTATTTTATAATTATTATATTTTAAAATTTCAATTGGAGTTAAATTATTTCCTATACTTAAAATAGTATCATTTTTTTTTATATTATTTAAAATATTAAATTTTATAAATATTTCATTAATAAAATAATATTTATAATATAATGGATGATATTTAGTTATTAAATATTTATTAAAATAATTTTGTTCATATTTATTACTAAGTATAATTTCATTAGTAGAAACTAATAAATATTTATATAATGAGTTTATAATTTTAATTAATCCTTCTCTTTTAATTAAATAAATTATATCATATGATAATCTTAAATTATAATATTGGTTAAAAATACCATTACTTAATTTATCATCAAATAAATTTATATATGTGCTTGTTTTAATATTAATTTTATTTACTATATTATTATATCCTCCTTTGTATGAAAATTGTGTTGGTATAAATAATTGTTTAGATTTACTACCTTCTATTAATTCTAAATTAAATAATTTAATGTTATTTATTTCCATTTGTTTTTTAGTTAATAGTGTATTTTTAATAAATAATGTTTTATTATCTTTATATATATATAAGTATATTTTTTGTTTTTCAGAATATAATATAAAATTTTTAAATTCTTCATATGTAATACTTATTTTTTTTGTTAAAGAGCCAGTATTTACATGTTCAAATTTATAATTTAATAAAATATAACTTGATAGTTCTCCAGTAATATAATCTACTAAACTAAAATTTTTATTTTCTTCATTTTTAAATATTAATAATATCCAATTTCTATATTGTTTTGTTTGTTTATAATTATATTTAATATTAATAAAACCAACAAATTTTAATTTTAATTTATTATCTTTATTAAATATATTAGAAAATATTTTAATACTTCTTATATCTTGATTATCTTCAAAAATAAATTTATTTTTATTAATTTTATAGTGTTTTTTATCAATATTATTTTCATAATCACTAACTTGAGCATTAGATTCAATATTATTTAGATTTTTACTAATTAATAAATTTTGATAAGTATCAGGTAAAATAAATCTAATTGGAAATTTTATATTGGTATCAGTATCATCGTTTATAGAATCATTATTATATGTTGCACATTTACTATATAACATATTTAAAAATATAGTCCAGTTTGCTAATAAATGACAATTATAACTTTTTTCATGTAAATTATAACTACTTCCATCATTCATACTATATATTTCATAAAATTGTTTATGTTTTATAAATTCTTTAACATCATCTTTAATACCAAAAATATATTGTCTATGTGTTCTATCATTAGTATGTACTAAAGAATCAATAATTAGTTTTAGTTCATCTTTTGTTTTTAATTCTTGTTTATTAAAACAAGAAGATGGTAAGAAAGTTTTAATAAATTCAAGTTCATTTATATGAGTTGTTATAAAGTTATAAAATTCTTCAAAATTAAATTTTTTATTTTTTTTATATTCATAAGTTTTTGTTCCCCAATATATATTATTACATAATTCTTTAATTTTGTCTTTTACTTCTTCTGGTGTTTTACCATCTATAGTATAAGAATCTGGTAATATACTATTTTCTAATTTATATTCTTCATTAAAATATTCCTGTCTTATTTCATTTTTTTTTTTTTGTTCTTCTGGATCTATAGAACAAGATTTAAGACCATTAATCCTTTTTTTTAATGTTTCTATAAACTCATTATCATCCTGCTCTAATATATTTTTTATGTTTAGTTTTTTTTCAGATTCTTCATATAATACATTTCTATTTTTAGCTAATAAATCTTCAACCCAATATGGATATTTTTTTGATGGTGGTATATATTTAGATAAATATATTTCTTTATATCTTTCTTTAATCTCTTCAATATCTTTTTTATGTTCATCATTAATCCAATGTGCTGTTATTATATCACCCTTATCATTTTCAAAATCAGTATTATTTTTAGTTAATTCTTTAATCATAAATTTTAAAAAATTCATATAGTTTTCAATATCTAAGTCATCTGTTTCATTTATTTTATATATATTATTATCTGTTGTATCAGCAATATTAAATGGTTTTGTAGTTGATGTTTTACCTGTAATTTGTATATTATTTAATAAAGATTTTAATATTGATTGTAAATCTTTAATATTAGTTGGTAAATTATCTAATTTTATAGGATTTAAATTTGTTTGTTGTCCAGAAATACTTATTTTATTAACATTCATCTTTGTTAATTCAATATTATAAATTAATTATAATATTTATAATTTAATACTTATATATATATATTATTAATAAATTAATAATAAATATTAAAAATAAAAAATAAAAAAAATAAGTAAAACTATGAATTAATATGACCTAATAATCTATAATTAATTTAATAATCTATAATTAATTTAATAATCTATAATTAATCTAACTATAATTCTTCATCACCTCGCACTTTTTGAAAGATGAAATAGCTATTAAATTTAGACCACGTCATCATTGCGTTAGATTCTTTTATTTTTTTAGCATTTTCTTTACCCATATAGTTACCATCAGTAGCATATTTACTCAACATATTACCAGGTTCATCTAATAATCCTTTAAATTCTACTAATTTAAGATTATGTTGTTTTGCTTTTTCTTCTAAATAAGATATACTTACTAAATTTTCAGTAAAAGAAGTATCAAATGTTTCAAAGAAGACATTAATTTTATTTCCAACAGTAATTGTTTTATAATCGTCATCTTCACTTTCTTTTCTAATATAGAAAACACGCTTGTCATCAATATCACCAGTAATTTCTTTTTGATGCCCTAATGCTTTAAGTATTTCCATACCATCTAAACAAGTTCCAATAAAATAACCTTGGTCAAGTAAATTTTCACTTACATTTCTAAGAAAATTATCTAATGATGTTTCATCATTCATCATATAGTGAATAGCATACATACACGTTATTAAATCATAACTATCTAATCCAACACCTTCCATTTTACGTAATTTAGGTGTATTACCTTTTGCTCTACCATATAAAACATCTATATAATATTTATTAAGATTATCAAATACACAATCACCATTAGCAATATTTTTAGTTCCAGTTCCATTAATAAGCATTACTTTTTCAGCAAATTTAGAATATTGAGAATTATTAAATTTTAAACTTGCGTTCATAATACGTGTTGCTGCTCCTTTTGAAGGATTATTAAGATTATGTTCATTAATATCAATACCTAATAAATGATTGACACCATTTTTAATATATTTATCTAAATCACCAAATTCACCAACCGCTAAATCAAGTACATTAGGTTTAGTATAACCCGATAATGCTCTACTGATTAAATAGTCTTTTACAAAATTATTAAATTTATTTAAAGGTTTGACAGATAAATCTGTTTTGTCTTTAGAACTATAATAATCTTTCATTTTTAATTCTTTTTCAATAAGAACACTATCATTTTTAGTTTGTTGTGTTTTTTTAATAATAGACGTTTTTGATTTATTTGTTAAATGTTCTTTTGTAATAGGATTATTAATTAACATCCATGCTGTATTTGCTGTAAGATACACATTAGGTGCTGTTTTATCAGGTCTAATACGTTCAGGTATCCAGCGATGTTCGACTTCTTTATTTAAATTATAAGAACATTCACAAATAATGTTATCTGTAATAATACTACCATCACTACAAATAATGTTATCATTTCCATCAACTTCAAAATAAGTTTCTCCCATTTGATTATGTTCTTCACCCTCATTATCATAATAACCAACAAAAGGTGATGTTGATAAAAATTTAAGTTCACTGGATAAATTAGAAATTTTTTTACCTGCATTTATAAGATAAAAATTTAATCTATTATTATCTTCTTTATTTTTCTTATTATTATGGTAAATATGAGTTAATAAATTAACTTTAATATATTTTTTATCACCAAAATAAGAATATGCGGGTTTAGTAGAAACTATATCTTTAATAATTTTAATCTTAAAATCAATTGTAAGTTGGTCTTGTGCTTTCCATTTATAATTATTATTCCATCGTCCAGCAACAAATGGATTTTCAATATAACTATCCATTGTTGTTTGAAATACTGATAAATTATTAGGATGAAATACAAGACCATCTGTTTTATAAGGAAATAGATGCCCTACTTCTGAAAAACCACCATATTTAACATTCATTTTATTTAAAATATTTTCACAATTTTCACTCATTAGCGATTGTTTATCTTTTTTTCTTGCGTTTATATAAGATTGTGGTGTATCACCCATCATATATTCTTTTTTATATAATAAAAATGGTAATCTGCTATTTAACTGTGTAATATTAGTACCTTCGATAAAAGCTTTAATACTATTTAAAATAGTATCATATCTACCATCGAGACCACCTTTTTTACTGTATAAGAATGGTTTAATCATCACATTTTCACCTTTGTAAATATAAGAATCAAAGATATAAAACTGATTTAACATTTTATCTTCATGAGAACGATTAATATATTCACCATCTAAAATAGTATTGGCAAGAGAAGGTATAATGATTCCAAAATATTTAACTTGTGATGAGCGCGAAACTCCATATGCTTGACCGTTTTCATTGAAAAATAATAAATTACGGTCACCATCTGTTTTATCAGTGACTAAATAATTTATATGTATATTTGTATTGTTTCTTGGATTAGGCATTGCTGATGTATCAATATAATTAGAATTATTATGGGATAAATCTATAATATTTGGTCCAAAGAAAATATCTTTGTATCTAAAATTATTAATAATATTATATTTTAATTCAGCAAGTTTTTTAGCTCCTCCAATCATTTCATTAGTAGAATCATCTTCAATACCATCTTCGTGACTACCATCTTCATGACTACCATCTTCATGACTACCATCTTCGTGACTACCATCTTCATGACTACCATCTTCGTGACTATTTTTAGTTTCTATTGAACCACCATTATGATTTGTAATATTTGAATCATCATCATCATCAATATCTAAACTACCACTAATGTTTTGTGTTCCCCCTTTCATGGTTTCCTCTTCTATTTCTTCATTAAAATTAATATCATTATCATCATTTAATGTATATTGACTACCACCTTTTTGTTTAGGTATAGATTGTTTAGTTTGTGTCTTTTTTTTTGTATTTTTAAAATTTGTTTCTAACATTTTTTCATTAATGCTATTTTCCACAACTTTAGTAAATTGTTTTTTAACAGAATAAATTTCATCATTACTTAAAATATAAAATGAATTTTGTAAGCATTGTAAAATACTACCAATTTCTTTAAAGAAATTAACAAATTCTGCTTGTATATAGTCTTTACGTAAGCCTATATTTTTAAAATTAGGATTTACATAATGTTTATTTTTAATATATTCAACTTCAGCTTCATAATGTGGTAAATTAGTAAAAACATTACTTTCTTTAATAGTTTTAAAATAATTCATAGAATTTTTTATTTTAACTAATTCAGTAGGTTTATCTTTAATAGAGTTCCACCAAGTTGTATAATTTGTTTTAATATCTTTTGGTTTTTCAACGTCTCTTTCTTTTTTTTGTTCAATAACTTCTTTTACAGTTAAGAATTTATTATCTAATAAAGTGCTACTTTTAACAATACTAATATCAACTTGAAAATCATTTGTTTTCTTTTGAAATGAAAATATTTTTTTATAACGATATGATTTAGGTATGTCTTTAATTTCCCTTAATATATCATTAATACGAGAATCATCATTATTAAAATTATTTTCTTCTTTAAGATTAAATCTAAAATTATAATTATTAACTTGAACCCTATTAAGCCCTTTTGGTGTAGATTTAAATTCAAAATCTACATTGTTACGAATTAAATTAATATTTTCATTATTACAATAATTTTTAATTGCTCCAGAACCTTTTATTAATATACGAACATTACTATATTTTTCATTATCTAAAGATAATGTTAAACGTTCATTTGTTTTAGTAATAAAATTAGGATTACTTTTATATCTTTTAAGTAAAGACATAAAATTGCTATGGTTAATTTTAGGATTTCTAATATTATTTATATCATCATAAAATAAACATTCTAATTCATAATTTGGTTTGTCTATTGAACTATTTATAAGTTCTAATATTTTATCTTTTTCACCACTACGAGCATCTAAATGTATCATTATAATATTTTAGTTTAGAAAATAGAGTTAGTTTAGAATATACTTATAGTTTAGAATATATTATTTAAATATATAAAATAATTTATACTATTTATAATATATAGATATAAATATCTATTTTTATATAATAAAAATTATTAAATAATATTATTTATTTTTATGAAGTTTATATAAGGTAATAGTTATTAAATATTAATTATTGAATATTAATTATTGAATATTAATTATTGAATATTAATTTTATGTAATAAATGACATAGTATTACATAAAAAAACTATATTACTTATAGATAAAATAAATAAAAAATTGAAATAAATTATTATTAAATATGTAAATTATTAAAATACTATAAGTAATACTAATTGTTATATTTGTAAGTTAGTTAAATATGAATCCAAATAGTGATGAAGAAAATTTTTTACAATATAAAAAAAACATAAATAAAAAAGGTATTAAAAAAGCAGATATAAAAGATATATTTAAATTAGGATATTGTTATGAATTTGGTAAAGGAACACAACAAGATAAAATAAAAGCATTTTATTATTATAATTTATCTGCAAATAGAAATCATAGCAAATCTCAAAAAAATTTAGGATATTGTTATGAATTTGGTAGAGGAACTGAAATAAATTTAGAAGAAGCAGTTAAATGGTATAAAAAATCAGCAGATAATGGTTTAAATAGTGGTCAATATAGTTTAGCATTGCGTTATGAATTTGGTAAAGGAACTGAAATAAATTTAGAAGAAGCATTTAAATGGTATAAAAAATCAGCAGATAATGGTTTTAATAAAGCTCAAAATAATTTAGGAAATTGTTATGAATTTGGTAGAGGAACTGAAATAAATTTAGAAGAAGCATTTAAATGCTATAAAAAATCATCAGAAAACAATTATAATAATGGTCAATATAATTTAGCATTGTTTTATGAATTTGGTAGAGGTACTGAAATAAATTTAAAAGAAGCAGTTAAATGGTATAAAAAATCAGCAGAATCTGGTTGTAATATAGCTCAAAATAATTTAGGAAAATGTTATGAGCTTGGTAAAGGAACTGAAATAAATTTAGAAGAAGCATTTAAATGGTATAAAATAGCAGAAAAAAATGGATATATGGTATCAAAAGATAAATTAGATAAATTAAAAATTCAAATACAAAGTATTCATGAAGATAATAATAAAAAACTATTATCAAATTATATAAATAAATTAAATAATTTAGTAGAAATATATAAAGATGATAAATCATTAATGTATAAAACTAAAAAATTTAAAATATATAATTATAATATTGGCGTTTTATATCATAGATTAAAACAATTAGAAAATGCTTATAATTATTTAGAAGAAGCGGCATATTTAAAGTATTCACAAGCACAAAAAGCACTTAGTTATTTCTATAAAAAAGAAAAAGACTTTTTATATAATGAAAAAGGTATATCATATGATGACATTAATGAATTAGCATCAACATGGTATTATTTATCAAAAGGAATTAAAAATATTGATTAATGAATTAGTCATTAGTTAATAGTAATTCATTATTAAATAATCATTAGTTAATGAATTAGTTATTATTTAATATTTTTTTATTAAAAATTATAAAAAATTGAAAAAAAATAAATAATGATATTTAAACTATAAAAAGTAATACAATTATTGAATTATTTAAATTAAAATTAAAAGTTTTTTTAGTTTTAATTTTATTAAAAATGAATTTATCTAAAGCAGAAGTTAAAGATTTATTAGAAAAAGCAGTTAAAAATGATTCTGAAAGTCAATATAAATTAGGTGATTATTATAAATATGAAATAAAAAAACCAAAACTTGCTTTTAATTGTTATAAAAAAGCAGCAGATAGTGGACATACAGATGCTTTATTTGAAGTTGCTGAATGTTATATTTTTGGATATGGAGTAAAAAAAAATAAAACTAAAGCATTTGAATATTGTAAAAAATCAGCAGAATTAGGTCATAAATATGGTCAATTTGAATTAGCATCATTTTACAATTATGGTATTGAATGTAAATGTACTGTAAATAAATGTAAAGCATTAGAATGGTATAAAAAGTCTGCGGAAAAAGGTTTAATTGAAGCTTATTATAAAATAGGAATTATTTATGAAGAAAAAAAATTAATTAATAAAGCAATTAAATGGTATTTTTTACCAGCAAAAGAAAATCATATGAATTCTCAAAATAGATTAGGTTTATGTTATAAAAAACTTGCTAATGCTGAAGAAAAATAATTTTTATTTTATATTTTTTTAAATATTTAATATTAAATATTTAATATTAATTTTTTTATTATTTTTAATAAACATAAGGTATATAACTTGGTCTATCATATGAATAAATTTCAACTTTAAATTTACCATTATAGGAAGGAATATCAATCATATCACCATTCATAATTTCATCACAACCAAAATCATCATTACATTTACGACCATCTTTAGTAATAGGTATTTTAAAGTTATGAAATTTATCACTTGATGTATAATAGTTCCATTTTTTAGAACCATTAAAAGTGGGTCTTCCAAATAATGGTAAAATACTACTTTCGTTATTATTACCAGGTTGTTGTTCTGTATTTGCTATAGTTTCTTTATAAAGAATACCAATTTGTTGGTAAGATTGTGAAGGTCCGCGAGATGGTATATTAATTGGTGTTCCATATGTATTAGTATATGAACGTTCAGGAGGTAATAATGGGTTTATAATTCTTTCAGATGCTTTATCAGCTTCATATTGTAAATAAGAAAGTTGATTATGATTAGGTCTTTCAGGATTAGAATCACGGATATTAACATTAATATCATATTTAATTTTATTAGATATAGGTGTTCCTGTTCCTTCATGAGGATTACTATCAACATCATTTGGTTCAAATAAGTCATTTACTCTTTTAATATTATGATTATTATGAGTATTATTACTATTATTGTTGTTATCAAGAGAATCTGTAATATATGATGGATTCATACCATTAATAGTTAAAGCAAGTTTTTTTGCTGTATTTCTTTTTTCTTCTATAATATCACCTCTTTTAACACCATAAGGTAATTGTTGAGAACTCATAAAAATAACACAAATAATTAATAATGCTCCTAATAATAAACAAGTTAAAGAGGAATCCCAAGAAACACAACCTGAGAAAAAGCTAAATTTATTAGGAGGACATTTTTTTGAAGACAATGATGAACTATGACGTGGCATTTTAATTTATCTTTTTATATTATTATTTATTAATATTTTAATTAGAATATTAATAAAATAATTTTAATAAAATATAATATTTAATATTAATTAAAATATTAATTAAAATATTAATAAATAATAATATAAAT
>Ga0228670_1001470_pt1 | contig 10104 bp, 12 predicted proteins | sample 85DmetaG_FD_182785 | JGI IMG/M metagenome (GOLD analysis project Ga0228670, IMG submission 182785) | Seawater microbial communities from Monterey Bay, California, United States - 85D | ecosystem: Environmental > Aquatic > Marine > Coastal | place: USA: California | collected 2016-10-13
GTCCAGTCTGGGACTGTTGTTATGTTATTGATTGAGTCAGCGATTTGTGTTGCGATTTCATCTGTTGTTCCAGTTGCAGAGATTTGAGACATAATGCTTTCGTCTCTGACCCTGACGTTACAGTTACCGCTTGTTCCTGATACATTAAATGTAAATGATGGTGCAACATATTCTGTAACTGCTTCACTTCTGATTTGTCTTGTGTGCGTAGACGTTTCGCCGTTTGCAGTAATCTCAAATGAGATAGTAACATCGCCTGTTGTCGCTGTTGTAGATTGATATGTTAGACCAGTATCTAGTGTTGTCTGAATGTCTGCGATAGCACTTCCTACTTGATTACCAATAATAAGAGTTCCTGTATTTCTACCTGTAATCGGAGTAGTTAAACTGCTTCCAACATCTAATGTTCCGCTATCTACTGAGATTGTAAGTTCGTTATTTGCGGCTGTGTCTGCGTTAGTTACTGTTACCTGCGGTAGTGTAACTGTGTCTGCAACACCATCGCCAGAATAAGAACTGTCGCTTTTCATTTCTACTGTTGGGATTGGAGTAAGTTGCGGAACGTTTGCTGTTCCTGCTTGACCTGCTTGCCCTGATGTCCCAGTAGAACCTGTTGTGCCTGTAGAGCCAACATCACCCGGAGTTCCTTGTGTAGCATAATCCCATACTTGTATTGGCATTGGATATCTGTTTGCTTCGTCTTCCCAATCACCTGCTGTTATCAGCGTTACATTACATCTTTCGTTTGCCATTGCAAAAGCAACACCATCTGTGTTTGCTGTGTATGTCGAATCCCACTCATGGTCGTGGTCTGGTGTAAGCTGTGTAAATGGTGAAGCATTTTGTGAACCCGGTGCATATAATCCATCAAATGCACTTATACCATCGCAAACTGTGATTGCTTTTAGATAAGCATTTGTTGAGATTGTGTATTCTTCATTTGCGTTTTTGTTAATAACAAATACATACGCTTTGATTGTTTCATCTGCGTGTAAGATTTGTTTTGGGTATGCTGTTAGATAATCTTGTAGTTCCCAAACACCCAATGATCCTGCTCTTGGGTTACCAAACTTAAACTTCTCTACATCCGTTGCGTTACAATCGTCTGTTCCGTCAATAGAGTTCATCTGCATTGTTCCGTCATCACGTGTTGGAGAACCGCCATTCATGTTATCTAAATCAACTGCTATCTGCTTAGAAATCTTACCTCTGAATGTGTCACTTAGACTGTATACACGTTCATCTAAAATAAACTCTTCACCGCACAGTTGCTTTGTTAATACAACATAAACTTGAATGCTACCTGTGTCATAAAAAACTGTTGTAGTTGTTTGTCCATCTTCTGATACTGTTACACTTGGTTCTAAATTACAACTGTCTAAATCCCATGTGCCGACAGGTCTAGATGTTCCGCATAGTGTAGTCGAGCCATCAACAACTGTGCTAGTAGATGTCCATTTTTGGTAGATACCGTGTGGGAAGTTGATTGTCATTTCTACTCTGTCTGAGATTTCTGACAACCCTGTAAAGTTTGTTGTGAAATATGGTGTTGCGTGATCCAGATCAAATAATGGAGCACCTTCACTTGTAATTTCATCAATTACAGTTGGTGGACTTTGGTATTCGTATTCTATTTCAACTGTGTCATCGTGTTCAGCGTGAACGGGAGGTGGGTTATACTGCGTATACTTAATGCCAGTGCCAACACCACTACCGAATGCACCGCCGACACCGCCAGTCCCACCTAAGCCGCCGTCACCACCATCACCGCCTGCACCACCAGCACCACCTTGATAAGTTAGTCCTGCTTCTTGTAATAGTGTGTTAAATGATTTTGCTTGCCAGCTTTCTGCTATTGGGTCCCAATAAAGAACGTGATTTTCGCCTTTGCCTGCTTGAACGTCACCCAAGTCATTAAGTAACTTTGTGTTTGTAGGATCATCAACTGCTTCTACTTCTTCACCAGTAATTGGAGACGTGTCAAGAATAGTAGCTGTTTGCTTGTTTGTTGTTCCATCACCATAAGTCATTTCAAACTTGATGTCTTTAAAGTTTACAACACCGTTTGGTTCAACAACAAAACTATCGTTTAGTAGAACTGATTTAAAATGATCGATATTGTCGCCTTGTAGACTATTAATAAAATAGTCATCTCTGCGTGTAGCAACACCTGCGATTGGACCTTCTGATATAGGCATCTTTACAGTCTGTGTAACAAACTTTGCGTCAACATCACTTGGTTTCTGACCTAAATCAAACTGTGTATTTGACATACCGATATGTCCGTAGATGATTGGAATAACTCCAGTCTCTACTTGATTTCCCATATCGATGCCATCTGCTGTTTTTGGTTTATCCCCGATATTTGGCTTATTGATTTCAGCAATAAGTTTCGGTGCACCTTTTTGTTTAACGAACTCACCAATCTGCGTTTGTTGCAACTCTTTTGCTAGGGTGGTCTTAATAAAGTCCCCTAAATTTTGTTTATTAAAAAACATATTATAACTCCAACTTTCTAGCACTTGGTTGATTCAAATTGTCACCTCCTAAATTTGGTGTCAATGTAAAACTAATTGTTTCTGGGTTTAGTTCGTCAAGTTGTTTGATGTAATAAACCTGCGGAGCAACTGCAACAGTTGTATTATAAAACCGTCTGTATCTAATAACACGAACACCACGATAGTCCATTAATCCCATACCGTTTGTAGCAGTTTGCCACTCTGTTAAATCCCATAAACTTTGTGACGCTAATACGATAGATGGTTCAGCGATTTGTCCTGTCAAGTCTGAACGTAGTCCTGACATTTGAAAGTCTATTCGTCTGTATGGTAGTGGGTCTACGTAATTATTAGCTGTTGGTTCTGTATGATTATCAATAAGATACACAATATTACTTCTACCGATAGTAGTAAAGTCAAAAATGACTTGTTGATTAATGGCTTGCGTGAGTAACTTCTGACGTTCTATCTGTGCTGTTGTCATTCTCCGAACACCTCAATCATACTTGCTGAAACAGTTCTGTATTCTGGTGTTGTCATTTCTACATCATAACTTTGTAAGTAAAACTTACCTGCGTTCTTCAACAAATAGTTATCAGAAATCGAAATTGCTTCCGCTGTGTCAAAATTGCCTTCATAAAAAGAAATCAACCAGTCTGCTTCAGCTTGTGTCAAATGTTCGTGGACAACTGAGATTGTCCTACGACCAGCATATGGACCCCACGGTGTTCTTTGAATATAACCATCTCCGAACTCTACTGTTCTGTGTCTAGGTTGCGAACTGAAACTTGACTTTACAGATAGTTTACTTTGATACGGTAACGTTACGCTCATCTTACTAGCCCTCCAAATCCTGTGTTCTGTCTAAGAACTGTGTAAGCAACTTGTGTTGCAACACCTTTGATGTAGCCTTCCATCTGTGACTGTTCAAACTGTCCTGAACCGCTACCTGCATTTACACCTGAGATATTGAAGCTAACATTTGAGTTTGCTGTTGCTGAACCAAAGTTACCTTGAATTGGATCAAATGCTTTACGACTTTCTGTTACACCTTTTTCGATTGGATTAACCATCTTAGTTGGTAGTTTGTCCATTGTCTTGCCTACGTCAGTTACTAAGTCTGGGATAATAGAGTTACCTACAACTGCATCGTATAAACTCCAAAACTTACTTTTAGCACCTTCAACAAAATCGCCAACTGGTCCCAAGATTGATGTAAGTTTGCCGCCCATCCAAGACTTAACTCCGTCAACTAAGTCTGGGATAACTGAGTTACCAACTACATAATCATAGAGATCAAAGAACTTGCCTTTAGCACCTTCTGCGAAGTTACCAATACTTTCACCTGCTGAACTCATACCACCTGTAACTGTATCTTTAACACCTGCACCAAACTCTTTGATTTTAGTTAGACCTGCACCAATCTTATCAATCATTAATGTGATACTGTCAATAACTGTAGTCACTGTGTTAACGATTGCGTTAAAAGCAGGAATGACATATGTTTCAATAGCATCGCCTAGACCTGTAAACAAGTCTTTTGCTAATGGTATTGCTGTTTCGATTAGTGGTCCTAATGCTTCTGCTACTTTAACTAAGAAGTCAAACATAACTCTTAGTGCTGGACCGACAATATCTCTAAGAACTACACCGATAACATCAAAGATAGGTTGTGCTTCTTCTAAGATACCCATCAAACCAACAAAGCCATCAAATGCCATTTCAACTGCTTTGCCTAGTTTGTCACCTAAAGAAAATGCTAAGTCTTCGTTTTCTTTAATGAAACTTGTAAATTTAACAGTGATGTTGTTGATAGCATCTGTAAGACCACCTTCGCCTACTTTAATTAGTAGACCTTGAATAGTATCACCTAGTGTTGATAGACGACCATTAAGCGTTTCAGATGCACGTTCCATACCACCTGAGAAACGTTCTTGGAAACCTTCTGTAAGAGCATCACGTGCGGCTGCCGCACCCTCCGCAGTCTTACCGAACTTAGACATTTCTCCACGAGTCTTGCCAAGTTTTTCCATTAAGATATCATAAACTGGGATACCTCTATCTTGTAGTCTATCTAAGTCTTCTAGTCCCAAACCACCTTGAACTGTTCTTGAATACAAGTCTGTTACAGCCGCAAGTGCGCCAACTTTATCACTAGACACAGCCGCCGCATCGCCCAATGTCCCAAGTAGTTCCATTGGTTCAAGACCTGCGTTTTGTAGTTTGATGAAAGATTCTGCTACATTATCAACCTTAAATGGTGTAGATTCTGTAAACTCACGAATACTTGCAAACGCTGAGTCTGCATTAGCCGCTGAACCTGTAACTGTTTCTAGAGCAACTTTTAAGTCTTCTGCGTTACCACTTGCGTCTAAAACTGCTTTACCAAAAGCACCAATACCGCCTACTGTGATAGCACCTGCAAGTAGACCCTTAAACTTACTAAATGAACCTGATGTTCGTTTAATACTTTTATCAACTTTGTCGAACTCTTTGTCTACGCTGCCTACTTTTTTTCTGATTGGAGCAAGTTGTTTATCTATTCTTGACAATGCTCTACTTGCGTTATCTATTGCCTTAATTTCAATTTGAATGCTAGTATCTGCCATTCTTCTTACTCCGTTTCTTCATTTCCGCTTCTTTTATTTTAAAGTATTCGGACCAACCTATGAACTCCGACACTGACATTTCATTAACTTCTGCTACTGTCTTATGTAGTGCTTCCGCTAACTGAAACCTAAAATATAAATCAGTGTCGGTCTTTAGTTTTTTGCAATTTCATCCTGCGATGGTTCGCTGTTCATAATGTCTGTAGCAACACGAATGACGACTTCTGGATCAACCGAATTCATTAACTCAAACATATCTACTTGTTTGAATAAACGATTGCCTTCTTCGTCTAACGCTCTTAGAACTAAAACAGTAGCAAGTGATTCCATAATCTGTCCAGATTGATGTAATTTTACTACTGCCTCAGTTTCCTTGAGTGTTGCTGTTGGTCGGAAATAAACAGTTGTGTTCCATTCTGGAACTTCTGTCTTTTCTAACCCGCCTGATATTTTACTTTTAAAATGCTTTTGTGCATTTAACATTACACTCATGATTTACCTCTTAGTTTGTTTCGTCAAGATCGCCGAGTAGGTTTGTCTTTGTATACCCTGTCGAGTCATTTGTTTGGAAGTCGAATGATGCTGTCACGATAGCATCTGGTGTGATTTCCATTGATGAGTTTGTGATAATCACCTGACCGGAGATTGAACCAGCAACCGCCCCACCACTGTTTAGTTCTAGCACGATTCCTACTGTAGAGCCAACTTCAAACGACATATGTTGTGCGTTTGATGGGTCTAGGTTACAATCAATTGTTCCTGAGATTTGACGTAATCCAGGAATGTATGTGCGACCATTAGCACCATTTACTGTTGTTGCTAGTGATGTTGTTTCTAGCATATCTGCTTCTTCTGAAATTGAGAACGATGTTACGTTTGCCACTGCTGTGCCACCAACTTTTACAACACCGTTTTGACCTTTTAAAACTGCCATTTGTTTGTCTCCATTATTTGTCTAAGTCACCTGATTGGTGATAATATTCCACACGCACAACCATTTGTATCGCGCCCAAAGGAAACAACACGCCTTCATCGGTGTTGATTTCCGTTACATTTGTATCTATCGAATAACCACCTCTGGTTAAATCAACATACAATGCTGTTTCGATTTCATCTGTTAGTTTGTTTCTTGCTGTATCAAGATACTTACCTTTAACGAAACCAGTAAGCACATACTCAATTGTGCCTAATCTGTTTTGATCAAGTGAGATTGTTTCATCTGTTTTTAACTCACTTCCTGTTTGAATTAAGATTGCTGGAAACTGAGCATCACTCAGTTCATCAATCTCAAAGATTTCACGACTTACGAACTTAACACTTTTGATTGAACGTAGTGTAGACACTAGGTCTTTTGCTATGTTCTCTCTGTAACTTGTTTTACTCATAAGTCTCTCCTTAGCTGTCTAGCAAATGCTTCTGCTACAAACTTTTTCTCTTGTGGTCTTACACCAAAAAATGGTCTTGTTTTTTGATTTAGTTTTGCTTTCTTCTGTTCTTCATTTCGTTTGAAGGAGACTAACACTTTAGTTGTGCTAACCTTTTCAACGTCCATGTTAGAAAGCATACGACCACTAAAATTCAAGTCAGGTGTCAGTCCTCTCCCTTTGTCTCTACGATACCCTTCGTAATCACGTGAATATCGTTTGAAACTTCCACTCAAACCGACACCTCGACTTGTTCTGTCGAGAATAAGTTCTCTAACTTTGTTTCCACTACTATTTAGAGCTTTTGGGATTGAACGATTCATTTTACTTTTAAAAGATGCAATGAAACGTCTAAAATTTTTATCGTTTATAGAAATGCCCATTAACGAACTAACCTACGTGTGTGGAATGGTTGCTTTTCAATATCTTCAACTGTGCCATCATCATCATAATCATAACGAACACCATCTTGTAGGATGTTGTTGAATTCTTCATTGTATTTCTTACGATAGTGCATCATCATAACTTGAAACTTGTCTTCATCACCATCTGCATTCCACTTCGTTAGTTGTGGTAGTGCATACTCTGCTAAGATAAGATAAACAGCACAACGTGTAAATTGTGTTTCGTCAAGTTTAGTGTCGTTCATTTCTAAAGCATAATTTGTTCTAACTGAACCCAATTCTACTTTAAAGTTCTTGCCACGAACCCACCATTCTGATCTTAATCTGCGTAAGATATCTTCACGTGCTTTTGTGTGATATGAATCAAAATCATCGATACCATATTCTAGAATATCTGGTTGATACTCAATTAAATTGTCGTCTGTTGACATTACCATGTGCGTTCTCCAAATAGCAGAAAAGAGAGGGAATAATTCCCCTCTCTAATATTTCAGAAATTAGATTGCGTTATTTGTGTAAATTTTAACGCCGTTTTCTGGTTTTACTGCTGAGAAGCCCCAAACTGCTGAACCTACGATTTCTGTCGCACGTTTCGATGCATCACGTTCTGTTTCTAGACGAACATCACGTTTCATTGCGCCGCCCATTGCGTCAAGTGCAAATACACCACCAACTGTTGCTAGTGTTGATTCAAAGATTGTGATACCCGCTACTGAACCAACTAGACCTGTTGACAATGCTGAGTTACCAACATTTGACAATGCACCTAGTTCTGTTTCACCTGCGTTAGCAAGTTGTTTCTTCAAGTTGTAAACTGCTCGTGGGTGGAATACAGCAACCATATTACCGCCTGCTAGATTTGAGCGTAGTTCTGCTGATGCTTTGAATAGTAGGTCTGCTGTTAGCTCTACATCGTTACCTGCACCTGTCGCACCGAATGCGGCATTTGATGAACCTGTGAAATCTGCGAATTTGCCCATTGCATCTGTGTCAAAACGAACTGCCATTTGCTGACCTAGAATACGACCAATTTCGCCTGCTAAGTTGTAGTTTGGCATTGTTTCTACTGCATCATCTGTTAGTAGAGTCATTGCCGCACGTTCTGCCATTGTGATTGTTGCGTGAACAGTAGTTTGCAAGTCTGAACCTGCTAGATCTTCGCCTTCTACTAGTGCAGATGAAACACCCTCTACATCCAATAGACCGAACTTTGGAATCTGAACAACGTTACCAACTGCGTTTGCAACTGGAACCATGTTCACTAGTGGGCGCATGATTGAATTTTCTTGCGCTGTGTATTGTGCTTCGATGATGATTTCATTAAAAAGATTTTTGCTTCCGTCATCATCTGGATTATTTAAATTTAGTGTTGTTGTAGCCATGTTAATTCTCCTATACTGGCGTTATACTTACCGTTGCTTTGCTTTATATTCTGCATATTTTGCACGGTCTTTTGGATTACTCATATCCAATGTTGTAATGTCTAAATCAGTTGATTTAGAACCGCCTCCTACTTTACCTGTGCTACCTGTGCCTGATGCACTAGGAGCCGCAAAGTGCGGGTTAGTAGCTAGAAAATCTTTTACTAAGTCATCAACGCCCATTTGAGAACCATCGTCTTTATACAGTGGTGTGCCATCATCTGAGATGACTTCTGACTGCCCTAGTTCGTTTAAACGAACACGATTCTTCAATAGGTCTGCGACCTGGTTTGGAGCAACGCTTTTATTTTTAGATGCGGCATTTAACAATGCTCCATCTACTTTTTCTTTTGTTAGTGTGCCTTCAAGTTCTTGAATACGATTGCTGAACTTATCAGCCTGTTCTTTCAAAATCTTTTCAAACTCACCACGTTGTTTTTGTTGCTCGATTTTGCGGTCTTCTTCTTGCTGTTGCCAATTCTTGTATTGATCTACATCTACACCTTCGAACTTTTTACGTTCACGTGCGACACGATCTGCTACAATACGATTGACTTCATCTTGTGAGAAACCACGATTTTCATTGCTATCCAGAGAATTATTTTCAGATGTCTCAGTTACATCATTTACCTGATCTTCATCAGTCATTTGTTGCCTCCATTAGAGTGTTGCCTCGATCTATTACGAGTGTTATATACTTATTTATGCTTTTAAAAATAATGATAAATTCGATGAAATAACACTTGACAATCAGGACGAATCACTTTATAAAGAATGTATAAGTTAGAGAGAAAGAGAGAATCATATGTCTATCAAACTAGTTAATGCTCAAAAAGACCAGTTCACAATTTTTAACAAAATGATGAAAATGTGGGTTCACGATTATCGCAAATCAGGCGATAAAACAACTAAACGACCAACAACAAAAGATGTTATGTATACCTTCAAGACATTGTTGAATGAAAAGAATGTTATGTTCATTGAGTATGACGATAAGATTGTCGGTTTCGTAACTATGCTATCTTTTAACAACAGCATTGAAAACAACGTTAGCACATTCATAGAACTTATGTTTGTTGACCGTGCTTATCGTGGCAAGGGTATTGCAGGCAAAGTTCGTTCAATGTTGATTGAGAAGAAACTTGTTATCGGAACTATTGTTAGTTACGGGCGTGTTCAGAAGAACATCGGGCACTTCATAAAATGTGGACTTACTCACATTGCAGAATACCCCCATCAAGTAGGTTCAGACAAAGGGTTGTGCTTTTTGACAACTGAAGCTAACGATATGACTAAACCTCTGAACATTTTCGGACTAGCACAAAGTCGTGCTGATGCCAATTGGAAGTCACGTCTTGCGGCGTAAAAAAAGGTTGACAAACAAGACGAATCACTTTATAAAGAGTGTATAAGTTAGAGACAAAGGAGAATCAAATGTCTATTACAACTGAACAGAAAACATTCATCGTAGACCGCATTGTTTACACTATCAATGAATCACAAGTAAGTGATTATTATGATTTTGACAATCTATCAATCACTTGGGTTGAGTGTCGAGATAGTTATCTTGTTGAAACAAATGATAACAAAGTCTGGGCATCACCCAAGAACATCGTTTCTTACATTCAAGACTTGACTGACGAAGCATTGATTGAATGGATTTGTGAAGATGAAGGCATTGAAGAATCTGAAATCGCAGAATTCATCGCAGAGGAGACAGCGTAATGTTCTATTATGAAAAGAAAGAT
>Ga0228670_1001471_pt1 | contig 10099 bp, 8 predicted proteins | sample 85DmetaG_FD_182785 | JGI IMG/M metagenome (GOLD analysis project Ga0228670, IMG submission 182785) | Seawater microbial communities from Monterey Bay, California, United States - 85D | ecosystem: Environmental > Aquatic > Marine > Coastal | place: USA: California | collected 2016-10-13
TAGCAACATTTAATGGTACTGTAATTTGTTCTTGTGCTACTTTGGAAGTAGATGACATACCCATAATTTTTTATTCTTCAGAACTACGAACATCCTTTTCAAATGGTGCGTCTTCACTAAACTTACAACCTTGTTTCTTCAAATTAATTAAATAACGATTAATTAATTTGATAGGATGAGTTTCTGGTAAGAAATAGATGATATGCAAAATATAATCTGGATCAATACGCTCGTGTTCATTTACTTTTACAGTATTTCTATTGTATAATGATCTACTATGTGCCAATTCAAAAAATACGTCACTAATGGGTGTCACATTCTTACGCTTTACGTTGTGTGTGTCACTTGTTCCAGCAAATGTATATAAGTTACCATTATGATTATGTGCTGAACCTAAATTATGCATGAAATTTTCTTGATCTAATTGAAGAATCCATACAGAATCTACTGATAGTTCAAGAACAAGTCCAATTAATGGCACATTCTTACAAGGTTCTCCATTAAATGGTTTACACAATACAATGGAACCCACACGAATTTGAAAATTACCAGTAGTCATAAAACTCACATTCACATTTCGCCCCTTAAACTTTTCAGTAACAGAATTGATTACTTGTTTTATAGAACTATACTTTTGATTCAATGTATCGATTGAAGTAAATTTCTCAATGATTTCACTTTTAATAGCATCATTACAAGTTGCTAAAATGAATTGTTGATGTTGATTCAAAGCATCACTATAGACCTGAGCGATAATAGGTGAAAACCATTTATCGTTCATAATAATTTTACCATTATCATCGATTCCAAACATTTCTTGAATCACTTTGGGTTCAGCAAATACTTTTTGAAGCATATTAAGAAATTCAACAGGTAAATTAATATCCAATGTAAAAATTTTCATAATAGACAAAAATATTTGTTGCTTTGAAATGATAATGGTTGGAAACAAACTATGAAACATTAAACTCAAAGCCTTAAGAATTTCTGCTGATGTAAAAGCAGAACTAACAGGCATACCAGATTGTTTACTATCTTTTGCTTCATCTAATGAAATTATCTTAGGAGGAGCATTATTACGAAACAACTTCATAATAATAGATATAATGTGATATCCACTACCATCTTTAATAGCATCAATCATATCTTGTTTTGATACACTATCAATTGGTGGTAAAATCATATACCCATTGCTTTTAACAGTCAATAATTTCATTAAATTCTCGCTTGTTTCAGCATCATCTCGAACAGAATTTAGCAATTGTTTTGCTTGAACTGCGTCAGTTCCAGATAATCCTGGTATGATACCACTAATTTTGTCAAGATATTCTGTTTTATCATCTTGATAAAATGATAATAAAACCTTATGCAACAATTGATAAACACGATGTGAAATCAAAATACTCGGGTTTATCTTAATTGTATTTAACATAAAATCTCGAACCCCTGGAATTAATCCATTTGCTTCAAACATATCTGTTAACGTCGATACACCAACATCTTTATGAACCGAACAAATGTCTCCGATACGAATAAATCCTTCTGGAACAGCCAAAGTATACTCAGATTGCCCTGATTTTATTAAATCATATAATTGGCTAGGATTATTAGTTTTTGAAAATTTCAAAAACGTAACTGTAATTGCATTACTACATTTGTTCATAATTTCCAAAAGTTTTTGTGTTAAATTTCTGATTATATTTTCAGATGTAGTACACGCAAATGTCATATAAAAATGGGTAAGCTTATTAAACTTACCTGACTCTGCTGCTTCTTTTATATGATCACTAAATTTATCGTCATCAAAACTTCCATCTCCATGAAAACAAATACATGTAATGTCAGATGTGTTAAGAAGAGCACCTTTTATTTGCAATGAAGATGTAAATTTTGGTGTATTCATATACGCCCGCATAAACTTTTCCAAATTTGTTTGTAAAATAACAAATTCTGTTTTTTCACCAAATTCTGACAGAACCATAGTTCGGCACACATCCAAATCCTTTAGTGCGGCTAAATTTTCTGTGATGTGGCTTTTGGGAGAACTACTACTGTGTTTCGGCCAGTCCATAGATCCTGAACCATCAATAATGAATAAGAATTTATCTTCAGATTTAGAATCTTTGCGGTGTTGTGGTAAAATAATTTTAGCTTTACCACTATCCTGCTGTAAAGAGAGTAGATAAGTATCACTTCCTACACTTGCTGACGCCATCTTAGAAAAGGTAAATAAAACTTTTCAAATGAATAGTTTATGTAATTTCTATATTAATTTTTATATTTTTCAATTTTTTTTTTATTTTTTTATTTTTTCTGTTTTTTTCATTTATTATTTTCATTTATTATTTTCATTTATTATTTTCATTTATTATTTTCATTTATTATTTTAATTTATTATTTTCATTTATTATTTTAATTTATTATATCTAATTTCTATTACCAAAATTATTAAATGATTGTAATAATGGATTAAGTTGACTAACAAATTGATTAACACTATTATTAATTTGTCTATTAATTTCTTCTGAATTTATTCTTGGAGATGCGTTAGAGTTAGGAACTCGTTGATGAATAAAATTATTTATAAAAGGAGTGCTCATAGATACAAATGTATTAATATCGTGTAAAATTGGCTCAGTATTAATAATTGGTTCAGTTGTATTATTATTTGTATTATTAATTTGTGCTTGAGTTGTATTTTCTACATCTTCGTAATCTTCACCTTCTTCATAGTCTTCTTCCTCTTCCCCCTCTTCATAGTCTTCTTCCCCCTCTTCATAGTCTTCTTCTCCCTCTTCATAGTCTTCTTCTCCCACATCGCCTTCTTCACTATTATCAGTATTATTATATTCACTATTATCAGTATTATTATTATTATCATTATTACTATCATTTGATATAGTAATATTTAATAAATCATAACGACAAAAAGGACACGTTGTATGATTATCTAACCAAGTATCAATACAATTAATATGAAAAAAATGATTACAATTATGAATAACACGACAAATACTAGTATCTATAAAAGTCAATTGACAAATTGAACACATATCATTCATATTCCTTTCATTATTATTATTTGTTTCATTATTTGTTTCATTATTAGTATTATTATTTAAAATATCACAATATCTAGAAACATTTGTTATTAAATTGATATTAGATAATGGAATTCCTTCTTCTTCATATGTAAAATCATTATTACTAGTTGATGTTATTGTTCCTACATATCCTTGTCCTATTGTTCCAAAACCATTATTTATTTCAAAATTATATTCTATATTTGGTATATCTGACATATCTGGTATATCATTTATAACATCATTTAAAATAGTATTTATATTTAAATTTGAAGTATTAGTAAAAGGTAAATTAGAACTAAAAGTATTTCTAAATACATTACTATTTGATGTAGAATTTGTAGTTTGTGTAGGTATAGGTATAGTATATAAATTATTTCTATTCATAGGAAAACGTGGTTCGGTAGGAAAAGTATATGGAATTGGGGTAGGAATAATTGGTCTTCTTATATTAATATTAATAGGGTCATTATTAGTATTCGGTGTATTAGTATTCATATTCGTCGTATTAGTATTAGGTATAGAATTAAATAAATTATATCTATAATTCATTGGATTTGGATTCGTAAATAAACTATTAGTTTGATTATTTTGATTGTTATCATAATAATTATTATTAAATCTATACTGATGTTGAGGATAATTATATATTTCTCTATATAAATGATATGGAATATAATGTCTTTCTAAAATAACACAATTTTCAGCAGGATTATTTATGGAATTATTGGTATTATTTGGAACACTATTAGTAGTAAAAGTATTCATTTTATAAATTATTATATTTTTATGTATTTTATGTTTTATAATATAAAATATTTATAGTTTTAACTTATTAATTTTAGTAATTAATAAATATAAAACTATTAAGAATAAATTATAAAATAAATTAATAAAAAATTGATTTATAAGTTAAATAATTTTTAATATTATATTATTAATAATTACTAATATTTAGAATTAATATATTTATAAAATGAATAAATGTAGAGGAATTATTAATCCTGGAAATTATTGTTATTTAAATTCGGCATTACAATGTTTAGCATCTAGTCCTTTTATTTTAAAGTTTATAAATGAATACATTGGACATGATAATGATATTATTAATACTATAAAAAAATATAATCTAAGCACATTTAAAGTAAATCAAATAAATTTAGAGGCTGATAAATTATTAAAGAATAAAGATACTTTAACAATTCCTAAAAAAGATATAGAAATATTAAACTATATAAGTAAAAATAGTTATCTTTTATTTCTCTATTTAGTATTTAAAGAAATAATAGTTAATTTAAATAACAATAATCCTCAAGTAGTAAATAATAAACAATTTATTACTATTAATAAAGAAATATCTGAACATTTTAATTTTGAAGAATTATTTAATGGCGATCAAAATGATCCTCATGAATTAATAGTATATTTACTTGATAAAATCCACGAGTCAAAAAAAATAGCAATAAATATAGAACTTAATACTAATAAAGATTTAGATGAATATACTAAACTATATTTAAAAAATTATAAACAACTATATGAAAATAATTATTCACTATTTGTAAAAAATTTTTATTATCAAATATTATCTTGTATTCAATGTAATAAATGTAAAACGATTACAAATAATATATCACCTAGTGATATTTTATGTATATCTATACCAGATACTTTAATTACTAAAAAAAATAGTCCTCTAGACCATTCTTTACCAAACAAAGAAATATCTATTTATGATTGTTTAAATAATATGTTTAAAATTGAATCAATAGATTACAAATGTGAAAACTGTGAAAATGTGAAAAATAATAAAATAGAAAAAAAAATTATGAATATACCAAAAACATTAATAATGAAAATAAAAAAATACTATAATATTGACAATAGAATGATTAAAAATAATCAAGCCATTAAATATCCACCTATATTAGATATTCAACCTTATATTATTGGAAATGAAAGTGTAAAATATGAACTATATGCTATTATAAATCACGTAGGATCAATAAACTCAGGACATTACTATTCTTATGTAAAAAAATACAATACTAAAACTAATACATTTTTCAATCAATGGAATTGTTGTAATGATTCTAATGTTTCAACAATTACAAATGAAGAAGCATTAAATTCAGAAAATGTTTATATGTTATTTTATCATTATATTGATAATTAATTATATTTATTTCATTTATTTTTATTTCATTTCTATTTTATTTTCTATTTTATTTTTTCATTTCTATTTTATTTCTATTTTATTTTTTCATTTCTATTTTATTTCTATTTTATTTTTTCATTTATTTTTAAAAAATAAAATCTATGTCTAAATTAAAATATAATTAAAATATAGTTAATAAATAATTATATAATAAATAATTATCTAAAATAATATTTAATAAAATAATATTTAATTATAAATAAAAAATGTATCCTCAATTAACTGGAGAACCTAATTTTATCTTAATAGGTGTTGCTGCTGTTTTTGGTTTAATAATAATTGTATTAATGTATTATAGTATTTCTTTTAAAAATGAAAGACTTGCTAGAATGCCTGTTAAAAAACAAGTCGCTCAAGTAAAAAATGAAAAAATAATGAATACTCTTCCCGTTGCTGTTGATAATCAAGGTTATTATTCAGCAGTTGATGCTGCTACACAATCATCTACCTCTAATGATAAAGTAAGCAATTCTAATATGAAACAAGTATTTAATGTAAGAGAAAATATTTATACTCTAGATGATGCCCCTGCTGTATGTGGTGCTTTAGGTGCTGATTTAGCATCTATAAAACAATTAATTGAAGCACATAAAAATGGTGCTGACTGGTGTAATGTAGGTTGGACTAAAGATGGGTTAGCTGCTTATCCTATACAATACTCTACTTGGAAAACTCTTCAAGACAATAATCCTAATAAACGTAATATGTGCGGTAAGCCAGGTATTAACTTAAGTCGTAATGACCCTAATCTTTTATATGGTGTTAATTGTTATGGTGTTAAACCAGATCCTAAAGGTAATGAAATTGTAAAAGATGTTATAATGAGTGATAAACAAAGAGAATTACAAAAGAAAATTAGTGAATTCCAAAAAAATGTTAATTCTATTGGTATTTCTCCATTTACTCCTAAAAAATGGAGTGCTTAAATAAATTTTTTTATAAAATAGTTATATTATTATGATTTATTATGTTTCACTTTAGATTTAGTTTTTTTTTTCAACTTTAATGATTTTTTTTTAGTTGTTTTAGGTTTTAAACCACAATTACAGTTTTTTTTAGTAAATGTTAAATTTGCCATCGTTATTAATTTTTTCATTTTATCAAGTGTTTTATAGTATTATGTATTATTTATTACTTATATTTTAATAATTATAAAAATCTTAAAACTTAAAAAATTAAATAAAAAATGTATTATACATCAATCAAATGTATTATACATCAATTATTTTTTCAGTATCTTTATTAATAATTATATATTTTTTAATAAATTGATAAAAATAACTAAACATATTTTGATTATTTACATTTTCATTTGTGTCATTAAACATATTAATACCATTTTCCAATGCATCATCATTCATTTTATTAAATAAATTTATAAATGGTGTCATATCACTTGTATCATTATTCATTTTACAAAAAATAAATTATTATTTTTATAGCATAATTAATTTATATATCTATAATGATATTATGTTTAAACCGCATAAATACAAATATAATATAAAAAATTAAAAAATAATAGTAAAAAATTAAAAATGTATTACTTTATTTATTATAATAATAATCTTTTTTATTACTTAATAAATACATTAAACTAATAAATTTACCTAATAAGGCACGCTCGTTTGTTTTTAATACAAAATTATTATATCTAACCCATTTCATTAATAGTTCAAATAATTTAACACAATAATCATAATGATAATAATTATCATCTATTTTATAAGTTAGCCATTTCATACAATATTTTTTATTATAAATATTAATGTGTCTAGGTTGAATACAAAAATCAGGATTGTATAATACAGTATCTGTATTATATATATTATCAATATTATTTACAGTAGTAGTATTTGGTGATACATTATAGGTTTTTTCAATAGTGTATTTATATCTATTTTGTTTATCTTCTTTTAATTTTTGTTTATAATTATACTCGTCAATTAATTCTTGTTCCTTGGATTTATTATTTATATTATTTGTATTTGTAGTATTATTTAAATTAAAAGGTGTAGTTTTAGTATTATTATTAGTGTCTTGATTTTTAATTTTAGAACTGTATGACATTTTTATTTAGTATTAATAATTTAGTATTAATAATTTAGTATTAATAATTTAGTATTAATAATTTAGTATTAATAATTTAAAATAACCTATAATCCATTTATTAACATTATAGTATAAAATAGATTAAAAAAATATGAAAAAAACGGATATAACTAAGTTTTTAGAAACAACTAAGTTTTTAGAAAAAACTTAACTAAAACTAAGTTTTTAGAAAAAACTTAACTAAAACTAAGTTTAAAAAAATTAACTATAAATAAAAATAATTTTCTAATTCTGGTAGCCTTTAGGCTACCTAGCGTTTAGTTAAGTTTTGGTAAAACTTAAAAAATTAACTATAAATAAAAATAATTTTCTAATTCTGGTAGCCTTTAGGCTACCTAGCGTTTAGTTAAGTTTTGGTAAAACTTAAAAACTTAGTTTGTAAAAGCCAAACCCGCCATACCACTCATAATACGTAATACATTATAATTAGTAGCATAAATACGACATTTTGCTGTATCAGCACTAGCATCGTGTTTTACATAAGTGCTTGCTGTAATTGTTAATAATAACTGACCTATATCAATTCTTGAAAAATTACACGTACCACTTGGTTGATGTTCTTCAGGTTTAAAAGCAAATGAATATACATTAATACCAATAGCGGGGCAATTTTCGTGGCATTCTTGAGGTATAACGGTATTAAAATAACGCCCTTCTCTTTGTGATAAACGGTCGTGTCCATTTAATTGTAATTTTGCTAATGATGTTGGATTTTCTCCAGAATCAAAAACTGGTAATCTAGAATTCCAAGCCTGCGATGACACATTAGATGTTGTTCCAAATAAATCATCAAAATTTAAAGCCGAAATATTTGTTCCTGCCTCACCAAATTTACCAGCAGTTGCTACACTTCCATTTGCGGTTCCACTTAAAGGCATACTAGAATACCAATTACCTACATTAAAAGCAGCAGTTCCAATACCACCACCCAAAGGGTCTTGTGGTGTTCCTGAAAAATAAGTATAATCAATAGCATCTGTAAAATTAAACCATTGTTTACCACCATAATCATTCATTGTTGCTGTATCTATTAAACTATCTTTTTGTATAGTCCATATGACTTCTTTTACTGGATGATTAAAAGCCATTTTTAATTGTTCTACTGTGCTATTTATAGGCATATCACCATTAAATTGTAATTGTTCTATTAAATATTCATGACTTGCTTGGGCGAACCGCCTTCTTTCATCTGTATCTAAATAAATATAATCTACCCATAAACTTACATCTGTTAAATCACCAGGAACTCGTGCTGTTCCAGAAGACCAATAACAATCAGAAACATTGGCTAATTGTAAATTTAATTTAATATCGTGATATTGTAGGGCAATTAAAGGTAAAGCAAGACCAACATTACGATTAAACCAAAAACGTAAAGGAACATATAGAGTAATTGCTTTGGTAGCATCTGTAGATGATTGAACTAATTTAGGAACATTTCCAACCATAGTAGAATAACCTGCTTGATGACCTGATGTTTGTGTCAATTCATTCCAAATGTGTAACCAATGACCATAATGTTTATCTATTTTTTGACCTCCTATTTCTATTTCTGCTTGTTGAACTATAATATGCCCTAACCAATTTAACCAACGAAATTGGTCTGTTCCATTCGCAGAAACACTAGGTAAAGTAATTGTAATATACATACGATGTAATAAATCACCATTACGTGCGATTGTTGCTGAAACACTTTTACCCCAATTTGCTATACCATTAAAAACTTGTTGAATAGGTTCTACTGAAAAATTTGTATGTCTTCTATACACTACTTTAAAAAATGTTATTTGTGGGTTCCCTGTTAAATATATATCTTGAGAACCATACGCAACTAATTGCATTAATCCTCCTCCCATTTTTATTTATGTTTGTTTATATTTTATTATTTATATTTATTAATTATTTATTATTTATGTTTTATTTACAATCTTTTTATTTATTATTTAAATAATTTATTTAAATAAATAGGCTTTTACTACTTTTTAGTAATATTTTATTTTATCATAAATAAACTATATATTTATGTGATAATATCTATAATAATATTTATTTTTTTTATATTTTTTATTTTTATGTAAAAATATTAAATAACTAAATAATTAAATAATTAAATAATTAAATAATTAAAATAAAAAATTAAAAAGTAGTATGCTTAACAAAAATATATTAAAAATAAAATTATAATCTATTAGATTAATTTAATTATTATGATTTGTATTAATTTGTAGTTTTAATGAAGATTTATATACATATGGGTCTACTGTCTCAACAGGTAAGTGTTCGACAAAATCTAAATGATATATTTTAATTTTATTATTTATTTTTTTAAAAATATTATTATTATTATTTTTGTTTTTTGTTTTTTTTATTATTTTATTTAATTGTTCAAATGTAGTTGAAGTTATATATGATATAGTATCATCTAATATAGTTTCTATTTTTTTTATTTTAAATTTTAAATTTCTAGGTAATAAATATTCAAATTCGTCAGCAATACTGGAACTAATTTTTGCTTTCATTTGTTTTTTTTGTATTGAAAACCATGGTATATATATATACGGAATATCTTTTAATCCATTCAAAACATATAAACAACATATAACTTTATTTTTATTTATTTTATTACCCATAAAGTCTTTAGAAACGTCAATATTAGTACTTGATGATGTAAATGAATTAAATATTA
>Ga0228670_1001490_pt1 | contig 9996 bp, 4 predicted proteins | sample 85DmetaG_FD_182785 | JGI IMG/M metagenome (GOLD analysis project Ga0228670, IMG submission 182785) | Seawater microbial communities from Monterey Bay, California, United States - 85D | ecosystem: Environmental > Aquatic > Marine > Coastal | place: USA: California | collected 2016-10-13
TAGTACCTGTAGTATTAGAGTACCCTGCATTTCTACCTATAAAGTTATTAGAATGGCCAGATGTCGTTGAGTACCCTGCTCCCTGACCCACAGCATTATTATTGCTTGCGGTGGTGTTGGAGTAGAGGGCTTCTGTACCTAACGCTACATTTGAAGCACCTGTAGTATTGAATCTACCTGCGTACAAACCAACCGCTACGTTATTACCGCCAGTAGTGTTGTTAGTAAGAGAACTTAAACCAACAGCTACGTTTTGATCCCCTGAAGTATTTGACGTTAAAGTACCTGAACCAAGTGCTGTGTTGTAGTTTCCGCTAGATGTTACACTATCCAACGCTGTATCACCCAGCGCCACGTTGCCAGAACCAACAGGATAGTTTCCGTCTAGCTTGATTGTGCCGCCGTCTACTGAAACATTACCTGCAACAGTAAGGCCGTCTGTTACGGCTGTGCCTGTTACGTCAATACCTGTTGATGTTGTAGCTAAACGTATTGTTGATGTACCACTATTAACATTATAAAGTTGAGCCTGTCCATTTCCTGAATTAAATACAGCTAAGTTTAAACTAGAACCATCAAGAATTTGAGTGGCAACGCCATTGCTTTTTATTTTTAAATTACCAGTTCCTACATCAGAAATATAGCTACTAGACCCATCATGGTAAATCTGTAGGTCAGAGCCAGCACCGAATATAGCTTTCTCATTGTCGGCAAACAAAGTATCACCACCAGCGTTTTCAGTCTTTAACTCAAAGCCACCAGCTGTTGCTCCATCGTGTATGCGTACACGTTTGTTTGTTGTATCAAATGTAAGTTCACCCTGTGCGCCAGTGAATGAATCATTTTGCGTAGAAGTTCCTCGACGTAGTTGTACTTGTGTAGCCATTATAAGCTCCCATAATTAATAGATGAAGACACTGAATCATTTACAGCCCCATAGTCAAAGATGCCATCAATTACACCATTATTGATGTTAGAAGCAACCAAGTTAATATTTGCTAAGTTAGCAATGATCGTATTTATATCTGCTGCATCCCCAGCAACCGCAGTAATATTCCCACTAATACCAGCAGCAGTAGTTACATCAGAACTAATCCCTGCAACTGTTGATACGTTGGTGTTATTGTTAGCTACTGTAGTTACATTGCTTGAGATTCCAGCAACAGTAGTAATATTAGCAGAGATTGGCCCAAGATTAGTAACGTCACTTGATACGCCAGCAACTTCATTAATGTTTGAAGCATTCCCTGCTACGTTAGTAACGTTAGAACTAATCCCAGCAACAGTAGATACATCAGAACTTATGCCAGCAACTGTTGGTATATTAGAACTAACTCCAGCTACTGTAGTTACATTACCTGTTATCCCTGCAACTGATGTAACATCTGTACTAATATTACCAACTAAATTTACATTATCTATATTGTTAGCAACTGTTTCTATTTCAGATATTGATTCGCCTAAATCATTAGCAACACTTATTATATCATTAATATTTGTAGCAACAGTAGTTACAGACGTAATATTAGAACCAACAGTATTAATGCTATTAACATTGTTAGATACTGTAGAAATGTTTGAAACAGCAGGGGCAACAGTATTAACGCTGCCAATGTTATCAGCAACTGTTGTTACTTTAGTTATTACATTACCAATATCATTAACGTCATCTATGTTGTTAGCAACTAAGTTAACGTTAGTTGAGTTTGCATTGGCTGTAGTTATTGCTGCTATGTTACTATTAACACCAGTAACGTCAGCAATCTTAGAAGCTACGTTATTAACCTGTGTTATAGACCCAGCTACTGTGGCTATATTTGTCGATGCAACAGCTACTGTATCTATGTTTGTTAACTTTGCTTGAACCGCAGAGATTTCACCAAGAGAATCAGCTACATCATTAACGTCAGAGATAGATCCACCAACTAAATTGATGTTAGCTATACCACCAGCTACAGTATTTATATTAGTAAGCGCAGAATTTACCGCAGTAATGCTAGTCATAGCGTTACCAACAGCAACAACCTGTGCATTAGAGCCAGCAACAGTAGTAATATTACTGCTTATTCCAGCTAATGTAGCAATCTCAGAGGTAACTGAACCGATTGCTGTTAAATCCGCGCCAGTAGGGCCAACCTCTAAAGCACCAGAGCTGGTGTTAAATTGGATAGTCTTACCTTTGCGGCTGTCAAGTGCAGGGAGGAGTAAACCACTTGCCAACTCATAGTCATTAATTTGTATTGTTCGTGACACTCGATCATCAAGGTCTGCAATCTCTGCAACAATGCGATCTAGCTGCGCATCTATAGACGCAGCGTTATAACTAGACGTTAAATCGGTTGTACGCTCCATAGGAACGTCCCTGACAAGCGTTACCTCGTCATTTAACGTAACACCAGCAGACATAGTTACAGTCCCTGTGGAGCCATTTCCTCCAGAAACTGAATAATGTGTAGTAATTGTCTTTAGTGTACCCTCGATGTAAACTTTTATGTCTGTGTTATCAAAGAACTCAAACGGAACTGTAAACACAGTCTGACCAGATGTTGCTGTGTAGTTTATTCGTGGGTTGTTATTAGCTATATTTATTGTCATGTGTCACCTCTGTACCCTTTTTTCCATTGATTGCACAGAAGCGCAACGCACAAAACATGCCGCACAATTTAGTACCTACTAAAACCTCTAGGGCCATCATCAAGCTCATCTTCAAGCATATTGGTAAACTCATTAACCTTACCTTTTAAGAACCAAAGTCTCATAAATGGCAAGTTTCTTATAATATCTTTAGAGCCTTCACCTATATCTCCCGTAACCATTTCATACATACCGCTAATTAAATCAGATGTAATACTTGCGCCAGCTCCAAGAAGACCAGTTGCTGCTTCCACCTTGCTCGGCTCTTGTGGGAACTTAGGTTGCAATGCCCCACCAGTTATGTTTGGCCCACCAAGTGCTAGAGTTGTAGCCATACCTGTATAAAACATATCTGAATATAATGGCATAACACCTGAGTAATCTAATGATCTAGCAAACTTATCTTGATAAGACATCTCTACCCAATCAGGAGTTTTCATTTGCAATGCCATATAGCCTAAACCTAATGCTATAGCAGTACCAGTGTATTGACTCTTTAGCTGTCCGTGAGCATAAGCACCAACAGTTTTATTAACTGATGCTAGTGCATAACTATAAAATTGAAATGGCAATCCTAACATACCATTTTCAATTCTAGCATAACCTTTAAATGCAGCATCTTCTTTCATGCCAAACTTACTACCTACACGCATAGGAATATAAACAATACCATCAGTAATAATTGGCTTGTCTGCTGGTGTACCCATAAGAATTGTATTCATTACACCAGAGCTTAAAGCATTTCTAAATGTTTTTACAGTTTCGGGATCTACTCTTGCTTGCTCAGTTATCTCTTTAATTGCCATATCATTAATAGCATTTTCATAATTAGCCAAACCAACCTTTGTTCTTTTATCAAACCCTAAAGATTTTGCAGAATTGTTAGAGTGCATAATTTCGTGCATTTTAATAAATGTAACATAATCCTGGGGAGTATTTATAATTCCACTAGGTATAGGCTTAACACCTTCTACTCTTGGATTTTCCCAACCACGTTCAGCAAACATAACATCTTCAATATACTCTTCATCTATATGTATAGTACCTTTACCACTTTTTTCTGTATAAAATGCTGGTCTATAACGACCACCAGCTGCGTAAGCATTAGTTGGCCCACTAATTATATCTGCTTTTGTTGCTGGAAATTCAACAGTATTAGTCCAAGCATCAGTATTTGCCATATAAAAACCAGACTTAGACTTTTGCCAAGGCGAGTTAGCAATTTTTTGTGCATCAGATAAATCAATGTTATATCTTAATAGATATTCTTGCTCCATTTTAGTTGCTTTACCTTGCGTCCAACGCACAGAATAATCAATTAATGTATGGCTACGCATCATTCCGTCAAAATCTTTCAAGACTCTAGTAATTGCTGTAAGCCCATTTAATAAAAAGAAAGCATTATTAGCTTTATCCCAAAGATCTGCTTGCAACGGATTGTTATTTAAATCCTCTACAATTCTCATATGTGCGCTATTATTAACAGTCTCTAATGCTTCACCGCCCATCCGCACTTCTTTAGCACCAAGTTTTAATTGACCATCATCTAATACGCTTAATAAGCCGCGCATAGTAGGAGCTAAACCATGTTCCATAATAATCTTAGCTGGCTCAGTTATTGTTGCTAAACCAGCAGAGCCAAGATAGTTTAATTGCGCTAAGTTTCTAATAATTCTAGCACTCTTTTGACTTAACGCATCTGGAGTTTTTAAAACACTACCAGCTACACGATCATATAAATGGCGCATATCTTTTTGTACTTGGCGTATTTTGTTAATGTTTAAACCTTCGTCCATCATTTCATTAAATGTATCGTCTAAAAGATCATCAATAGATTTACCGTCAAACATTTTATCAAACTCATAACGAGCTGCAGTACGCATTGTATATGCTCTCATAACTTTAGCTGGGTTTGTTTCTATAAAATCCAATACAAGTTTATTAGGTATATCTACAGTTCTATGTTTAAAATGTTTAGACTGCCCCATGCCGTAATACATTTTATCAGGATCAAGTGGGTCTGTATCATTTAACATCCCATCAATCATTTCATCAACCCTACCTTTAATTGCAGCTGGATCTGATGAAAGTTCAACCTTAGAATATTTTCCGTTTGCGCCACGAGTAACAATGCTTGGGTTTTTTGTAAAATGTGCAGTTAATATTTCTTCAAATTCTGGTCGATTACTTCTAATAGCACCATAGTTCCAATATCTAGGTCTAAATATTTCTTCATTTGGTGGAACAATATCACCCATATTAGAAAGATCTTCTAAGTTTAATTTAGCTTCTTCAATTTCTGCTTTGTATCTACCTAATTGATTTCTTAAATTAGCTTGATACCTTACATCTTTTGCTGACTCTAAACGTTTTTCTAATATTTTCATTTGTGATTCACGATTAGCAATTACTTTTTTGTAATGACCGCTGCTGCCTATTAACCCTCTATCTTTTAAATTAACTTGCCAATCACCATAAAACTTATTTAACTTTTCCATAGCTTGAGCTTCAAAGTCATTTACTGGCTGCTCACCACGCATAGATTTACGATCTACATCCTCTATCCACTGGTCATAAGATTTTCTTTGTGATGGCATCATTTGATCTAACGGATTTAAAACACCTTTTCCTGTGCTTTGACCCCATATTTTTAACAAATCATCATTTGTGCGTACCCATGTACCCTCATGCAGTTTTGCATTTTGAAACACAGAATTACCTATTTTTTTATTATCTTTATTTGCTGCTAATAAAATACCAGAATCATTTACAATTTTTAATTTACGCATTTTTACAGTATTAGGAACTTCACTATCTGTTAGTGTGCGCTTCAATGGAGTTGTGGCTGCTTTGTATGCCCATGAATCTGTAAATACACTAGGTGCAATGTTAGGGTCAATCTCTACACCCTCTTCTACTTCAGTAGCAACTTTCATTTCTGCTATATCTGCATCACCACTTTTTTGCGCTTTAGCTCTGTTAATACCTCTAATGCTAGTAGCTGTATTTATTATACCACCTAAGATAAAAGAAGACCCAATGTTTAATGCTGCTTCTTCTTTATTAGCTGTTGGATCTAATGGGTATCTAATTGCTTCTTGACCTAATGCGACTGCTCCAGTGGCTACTCCACCCTTATAAAATGCTTGCCCTACTGTCTTTGCTCCCCTTAGAGGCAAAGAAACGTAATTAACTGGGTCAAATAGTTCAGCTGCAAATTGCACACCAAAACCAGAACGAGATAGTGTGTCATTAGTTTTTAATGCATCTCTTATATTATTAACTAAAAAAGTCATATGACCTTTATTGCGCGCCCTTACTAATGTGCTAGCATATCCTAGTAAATCTTCTGGTATATTATCACGAGCTACATAACCATTTTCATAGGTGTTTGCATCCCATCCATAATCCATAGTTTCTCTAATAAAATTGCCTAATGGCCTGTATTTATATTTAATAGATGCTTCAACAGTTTCGCCAAATGTAGGTGCTTCTTGAAATACATCTCGTTCTTTAGGGTCAACGTCACTTATAAGATCAAGAGCATTATCCATTAAAATAAACCTCCAAAGAACTCACCAAGAGCAGCCGAACCACTTAAATGTTTTTTAGCATTTTCTATTTTTAATTGGTCTTGTACTTTTTTGTCAGCATTATCTTTTAATTTTTGTTTTTCTTTTGCAAATATTCTGGCTCTAAATTCTTCAATTTCTGCTTCTTTCCACATTGGTACAATTTCTTGCCCTTCCTCACCAATAAGCAAAGGTTTAAGTTCGTTTTGTTTATCAGCATAATACGCAATATATGCTGGTGTATTAGATGTTTTCTCTGGAACTAAATATATTTGCTGCTTTCCATCTTCTTTATACAAAGAATAACCATCGGGTAGTTGTGTTTGAACTATAGATATAAATTCATCACGCACTTCTTTATTAGGAAAAGAGTTTGATAAAGCATACCTAGATCTTTTTAAATTACCTAACGGCATTAATGGATCTGCAATAAATTCAACTTCTGGATATTCTTTGTCAAATGTATTAGATAATCTTTCTTTTACTTGCTGTCTTGTATTTCCCATTCTTAATAAATACTCAACACTTGGCATAAATTCTTCAATTAATATTAAATCTTTTTTTACTATTTCTGATGTAAACTCTTCGATTGACTGATCTTCAAGAGCTGTTGTTATAGCAATATTAGATTTTTTAACGTCTGCACCTTTTGTTCTGCGGTATAAATTTTTAGCTATTTCACTATAATCTCCACCTTCAACTGTAGCTATAGAATGAACATCACGTATAAATTCCTTAGTAGCTAATGTTACTGAATTGCCTAAACGACTTATTAATCCATCAGGTGTTTGCAAATTATCTAGTCGCATAAAATGTTTTACAAAAGAATCCATATTATCTACAGGAACACCGCTGCTTATTTTATCCCATGCAGTAATTAAACTTTGTGGTGGTATGTTAGTTAAATAACTCATTGCAAGTTTTTGTTTATCACTGCTCCATGTATCAAAGTTTTCTAAATCAGCTAGTCCTGCATCAACCATAATATCGTCCATAACTACTCTATCTGATTTTTCGTTAGGTGAACCACCACCGCTTAACACTTTATTTCTTTTAATTACCTTTTCGTTTTCTTTTGTTTCTGCAGTTTCTCTAGTAATAATTTTAGTTTTTAATTTGCCAGCATGTACTACAGCGTCACTTCTTGCTTTATCACTTTTAAGATAAGTAGATATTGTTCCAGCCATTTCAATTTGTTCATCGCTTAAATCACCAACATCTTCACCTTTAGTTAGTATAAACATTTCTAAATCATTTACTTCTTTGCTGCTTGCTTCAACACTAAATTGACTAATCATTCCAGTTGCAGCCCCATGATATAAACGATTTTGACTAACTATAACTTTTTCAGCAGATACACCTTTATTAATTGCATCTTGTAAAAGATCTAAATCTTTTGTTAATTCTTCATTTGTTGGTGGAATGTCTTTATAAGCATTTACTTTAGAATCTGTATTTACAGCAATGTTATACAATAGTTTTTGTTTATTAATATCATCAGCAATAGTGTCTTTTGATCTATTTACGATTGCACTAATTAAAGCCCCATCTTCACTTGCTTTGTATAGGTATTTGTTTGATCTAAGTTGTTGAACAAGAAGTCTTTGTTTATCATTTAATCTATCATAAGCAGTTTTAGTTCCAGCTAATGCAGGTTCTAATGATTCGCCATTACCCTCAACAGCTAACCTTGTAATAATTTGCGTTAATACATCTTGCCTAAGATCTTTTTCAAATTTTAAAGCTTCATCTGGTGTATAAGATTCATCTGTAACGGCTCTAGTTGCTGATTTTTCTATGTAGTTTTTTGTTTGTTTTGCTATAAAAGAAATACTTCCTGCAGCTGTAGTCAAAGAAATACTTTCATCAAATATTTGGTTAACAGCTTTTATTGCATCGTCAGATAAAACTTCTCTTATATCTGAATACCCAAGATCATTTAATATAGAGTCTTCTTCAGCATTAGCAGCAACTTCTAACGCCAATGCATCATCTTTTAATTTTGCTGCGTATGCTTTATCTGCATCTACCTGATTATAATCTTGCGCTAAAGCAGATGCATAAGTTAAAATTTTAGGAAACGTTTCTGTATTTCCAACTCTAATGATTTGATCAAGTGCTGGTATTAAGTTTTCATTTATACCAGCCTTAGATTCACCGCGCGTTCTAAGATACAATTCAATACGATTTCTTTCAGCAGAGCTACCTGTTTGATTCATAACGTATTGAATGCCACCTTTTCCTATATTCATAGATACAGGATCACTTAACGTAGATGTTGCTCCAACATTTAATAGTTTAGATACTTCTCCATTAGCGGCATTAGTTTCAGTTCTTTCAAGTTCTATAAATGCTAATTCAAAATTGCCAACACTAGCAGCGTCAAATGCTCTTTCACTAGAAAGATTAGCAGATTCAATGATTGAATTGCCAGCTTCTTGTCTATATCTTGCTCTAGTCCTAACTTCGATAGCGTGCTTTTCTGCGCCTAGACGCTTTCTGCCCTCGTCAACAATAACGTTTTTATACATGCCTTCAGCATTTTCAGACATATCAGCTATATATTTAGACATAGCTTGTGAGTAACCTTCTGGGTCGTACTCATATTTTACAGATAAGTCCCTAGCCCTAGCTTGCATTTCATCTGATATAGAAGACTCATATCTTTGTGTAATTACATTTTGATAAGCTTCTTGAGCAAATTTACCATATCCTTCAGGTGCTTCAAAAGCTTGAGGCTTACCAGTTGTAGGATCTATAGTAGTAATTCCCATAGTTTCTACATCTAGTGCAGTTTGCGCTCCAGTTTTTTTAGCTTTTTCAACTGCATTAAGGTAAGCTCTTTTGCTAAACTCGTCAGCTTCAGCTTTAATTGTTTCCCATAACTCAGCTTCACCTGTGTTTATTCTACGAACGCCAACTGGTTTATTAAAGACTTGTGTTTGTTGTCTAATTACAGCCATTTAAAACGTCCCTCCTTTTGCTGCGGTATCTTGAGCATCAGCTATACCATAAGCCATAGTTCCAGCAGCTTGCAGCAGAGAAGCGCGTCTAGCGTTTTTACCGCCTCGACGTAATGCCATAGCTTCTCTAGTTCTAGCATTAGCCTCCATGCTTCTTTGCTGTGCAAGTCTACTAAGATCAGTAGACGCAATTTCTTTTTGTTTAGCTAAGAAAGCTTCAACAGATCTGTCTGAGCCTACGTCCCTGCCACTAGCATAAAACATAGCTACATTTGCTTCTGTTGCTTGGTCAAATTCATACCTACGATTAGCAGCTTGTTGCAATGCTAATACTTCACCCTGCTCTCGCTCGGTTTCAGTATTAAATGCATCCATTCTAGCTGCATCTTCTTTAGCTTTACCAGCTTGTATTGAAGCATACGCTGATATTCCAGCACCAAGTAATTGAAAAAACATTATGTAATCAACTCCGATATTAAGCCATTAATTTGTAATGGCATGGGATCATTTTGTTCGATAGTAACTTGTGGGTTTCTACCATATCCTAAAAGCCTAACCTCTTTGTTACCTGTAAATCCAGTAATATTATTGATAGTTCTATTATTTACCTTAATGGATGTAGAGTCTTTTACGTTAAGCACAACTGTACTTATACCACGCACATCACCCGTTACTGGCCCATTGGCTGCTACAGTATCTACTGCATTTGTAATTACTTTAGATGTAAATTTTTTACCTATGTAGAAATGCGTGTAGTCAGTATATGCAGTTAAATCAATATTAACGCTACTATCTGAAGTAAACTCACCTAAATAAACTTTATTAGT
>Ga0228670_1001502_pt1 | contig 9943 bp, 8 predicted proteins | sample 85DmetaG_FD_182785 | JGI IMG/M metagenome (GOLD analysis project Ga0228670, IMG submission 182785) | Seawater microbial communities from Monterey Bay, California, United States - 85D | ecosystem: Environmental > Aquatic > Marine > Coastal | place: USA: California | collected 2016-10-13
TGAGTTTTGGTCAAGTAATACTGCTTTTCTTGATAGGACAATATTATTTCTAACTTTATCCATTTTAATTATCTTAAAATCTAGAGTTTTCCCTTCAAGATAGTCAGTTTCTTTTGTTGGTCTTACATCAACTAGCGATCCTGGTAAAAATGCTTTCACATCCATTAATTCAACCGTGAAGCCACCTTTTACTTTGCCACAGACTTTTCCAGAGACAATTTCTTGATTTTTTAAGAGATCCTCTAACGCAGTCCATACTTTCTTTCGCTTTGCTTTTTCTCTTGAAAGAATTGTCTCGCCATAACCATCCTCCACAAGATCAAGAGTAACTTCTACTACATCACCTACAGCAACTTCTAACTCTCCATCCGAATTCATGAATTGGCTTTTTGGAATTATACCTTCAGATTTAAGGCCAGCATTTGTAATGACAAAATCATTTTTTATGTCTATAACTGTAGCAGGAATTATTTCACCTGGCGTCATATTTAATTGTGAAATATTAGATTTCAGTAATTGTTCGAATTCAGAGATTGTTGTCATACGTTATATTTAATTAATTGCTAGTTATAGTATACAAATTTAATATTTTATCAACAATTGCATCAGGTTTTAGGTCAGAAGTATCTAATATATGTCCATTATTAGGTATTTTTAGCGGAGAAAGCTCTCTATGCATGTCGCTATCGTCTCTTTTCATTAGAGAATCATAAATATTCTCATATGTTACATTTTCACCTTTATCAAGTAATTCATTAAATCTTCTCTTAGCCCTTATCTCTAAATCAGCATCTATATAAATCTTTAATGGCGCATCAGGAAATACCTCGGTACCCATATCACGTCCATTTGCTATGAGTCCGGCTCCTATCACGCACGAGTGCTGTAGATTAAACATGCATTCACGAACTTGAGCAATCTTAGATACAACAGATGCAGCTTTTGCAACATCATCAGTATATAAATATTTATCTATTACTTGATTCTTAAAACATACCTCGTATTCATATTTATTTTGATTAGGTTTTAAAGATATTTGAGATATTAATTTTTTATAATCTATACCAGTCTCTACTTTAGTGGAAGATTGAGAGATAATGTATCCCGCAGATCGATATAACTTTCCACTATCTAATAATATAAAGTTAAGTTTCTGTGCAAGTAATCTAGATATAGTGCTCTTGCCTGATCCGCTAGTTCCATCGATAGTAATAATAAATGTTGATTTAGATTTCATAAACTTGAGCTCCTTGCTCTCTCATAACATCGACGAATGTTGGAAATGATGTGCATATATTCTTTGTATCAGTTATTGTAATTGATTTTTTAGAGACTAACCCTGCTACTGCGAATGACATAGCAATTCTATGATCACCGAAACTATTAATTTTCCCACCGAATATTTCACTACCCTCAATCTCTATTGAGTCATTATTAGATGAGACATTTATGCCAACAGCCTTTAGACCTTCTTCCATGGATTTAATTCGATCACTCTCTTTATGTCTTAGCTCTTCTATGCCGCTAATCTTTGAAACTCCGGAGGCAACTGAACATGCAATGAACAGTATAGGTAGTTCATCAATAAGTGTAGAAATTATACTACCATCAAGAATGATAGATTTAAGTTTAGACGAAGTAACATCAAGATCGCCAATCAACTCATTTGATTCTGATCGCTCATTATAAATTTTAATATTAGCACCCATTTTTTTGAGCACATGAATAATTCCAAGCCTATATTTGTTAATATTAATGTTGGGTAATGTAATTTTAGATCCTTCAGATATTAATGCTGCAACTATAAAAAACGCAGCAGATGATAAATCAGATCCAATAACTATATCCTTTGCAGTAAGTGTTTGTCTACCCACAATAATTGATTCATTCTCAGATCTAGTTATTTTATAATTAAAGTGTTCCAACATATTCTCAGTATGATCTCGAGTAGGCACAGACTCATGAAAATATGATGTACCCTCAATAAATAATGAAGTTAATATCAAACAAGATTTAATCTGTGCGCTAGCTATGTTCTGTTTATAATTAATTGGATTCAAATTTACATTACCGTCAATTTTAAGAGGGGCTTTATCGTTATCAGATATTATATTTGCCCCACACGCTTGCAATGGATCAATGATCCTTTTCATAGGTCTTTTTTTTAATGAAGAATCACCAGTAATTGCAGAATTGAAGTTCTGGATAGCAAGTACACCTGTTAACAATCGCATTAATGTTCCAGAGTTACCAGCATCAATCATATGTTTTGGTTTTTTTAACTGGGTTAGTCCTAAACCATCAATGGTTAATGAGGTGTTATCAACGACTATTTTTGCACCTAGTTGTTGCATTGCAGATACCGTGCATAGACAATCATCTGAGTTAAGAAAGTTTTTTACTGTAAGTTTACCATTTGCTAAAGCTCCTAGTATTACACTGCGATGAGAAATTGATTTATCACCTGGTATTAAAATAGTACCTATAAATGGATTAGATTTATTCACTAAAAGATTATTTGAAGAGCTCATTTGGTTTTATTATTTATCTTTTTTAATAGAGATATAATCTTTTTTTCATCAGAATCATTTATAAGCTTTCTAAAACGATTAAGATTATTTTCTATACGAATAATAGATTTGTTAAGGTTATTTTTGTTATTAATAAATATATCGGTCCACATTTCTGGGCTACTCTGACTTAGTCGGACATGTTCTCTGATACCTCCGCCTAGTAATAATGATAAATTATTATCTATAATTCTTTGAGGCAGAGTTTGCATGAACACATATGACATCAGATGTGAAATATGACTTGTTTCTGACATCAGAATATCATGCTCTTTTTTATCTAAATCATAAGTATGAGATCCTAATGATTTCCAAAACGAGGACAGTTTAGTATAGGTAGATCTACTGCACTTACTCTTGTCAATAAGAAATACAACTTTGTTGAGAAACATATCTGATATTAAATTACCTGGACCAGTTTTCTCGGAACCAGTCATAGGATGTGAACTTAAATATTCAATTTTAGATTTAGCTGTAAGTTTATAGATATTACTGCAAACTTTTCCCTTTGAACTACCAATATCAGTCAAAATTATTTTTTTTGATACATATTTTATAATTTCAGAAGTAATATTTTCATAAGTACTTGAGGGAGTGCATAGTATTATTAAATCAGGATTGGTCATCTTAGAGATATTGGTCAGTGCTTCATCAATAACTCTCTTTTTCTTAGCATAACTTAAGTTCTTATTACTTAAGTCATAACCAATAATATTTTTTGATAGTTTATTTTTCCTAATAGAGCTACATAATGATGCGCCCATCATTCCAAGACCAATGACTAGTACATTATTTAGTGTTGCCATTATAGAATTCTTTTAAATGTTTTATAAAAAATTTATTATCACTGGCAGAGCCTAATGAAACTCTGAGATATTCAGAAAGCTTGTAGTTATTTAGAGGTCTGACTATCACTCCCTTAGATAACAAGTAGTCAAATAATGCACCAGAACTAGTACCAGCTTTAAAAGTAATGAAGTTACAATAAGTGCCAAGGTAACTGATTGATAATTCATCTAATACTTTCTTAAATTGTCGCAACGCATTAGTATTATTTTTTTTACTTGCATTAACAAAATTAAAGTCTTTTATTGCTATGCTTGCAGCTTTTTGCGCAAAATAGTTTGTACTAAAAGGTTGTTTATATAATTTAAGTTTTTCTATATTTTTTGGATTAGAAACACCATAACCAACTCTCAATGATGCAAGCCCATATATTTTTGAAAAAGATCTGGTTACATAAAGGTTTTTATGTTTTTTTATAAGTTTTATAGCTGATTTTTGAAAACTTGAATCAAGATATTCATAATATGCTTCGTCTAATATTACTAATATTTTTTTAGGGATGATTCTAAGAAATTCTTCAATATATTTTAACGGCAAATAAGTTCCAGTGGGATTAGCAGGATTTGCAATAAATATTAACTTTGTCTTATTTGTAATCTTTTCATATATAGAGTTAAGATCAACACCAAGGTAGTTATTTTCATTTTTATTCATATCTGGTTTACTTGTTACTACCTTAGCATTTTGGAGTTTTGAGATAATTTCATAAACTAGAAAAGAATGTTTCGGGATAATTACTTCTGAATTATAATCAAGGGCTGATCTTGTAATAAGTTCTAATATTTCATTACTACCATTACCAAGGATTATATTCTTATTCGTCATTCTACAACCAATAAGCTTTGCTATTTCAGAATGTAGATTAACAGGATTACTATCAGGATAAAGATTGAGTTTATGAGTTGATTTTTTAATAAATGATATGACATCTTTCGAAATAAATGGATTTTCATTAGATGCCAGTTTTATAACTTTTTTTAAATTATATTTTTTCTCTACATCATGTATATTAAAACCAGGTGTATATTTTTTAATTTTACTTGCCACTTCTAATCTATACTCTTTGGATAAGACCCTAGTAGTTGGAAGTATCTGGATATTTTTTCTATTTTATTGAGGGCGTTTGATATTTTTTTATTATATTTATGACCATTTATATCAATCAAAAATAAATATTCCCAATTTTTTTCTTTTGTTGGTATAGATTCGATTTTTGTCATAGATATCTTATTTTCAGATAATATTTGTAGTACCTTAGATAAAGAACCTGATTTATTTTCTATGGTCATAACAAAAGTAGTTTTATCACTTTTCGATTCAGCTATTTCGGTATTGCCGATAATGAGAAATCTTGTTGTATTATCATAAGAATCATTTATATTTCTAGCGTTTATTTTAAGTTTATACAATTTACTACATACTTCATTCGCTATACAAGCAGAGTATTTTAACTTATTAGCCAATAGAGCTGCTTTCGCATTGCTTTCTGTAGAAATGCACTCAGCATTAGGCATATTATTATTAATCCAGTTAGAGCATTGAGATAGTGTCTGGTTATGGGCATATATTTTTTTTATCTTCTCATACGATGTACTTTTAGACATGAGAGTATGTCTAATTGGCATATTCTGCTCTCCACAAATCTTTACATCATATTTTAAAAGAAATTCAATTGTTGCTTTAATGCTTCCTTGATTTGAATTTTCTACAGGCACTACTCCATAATCACTTGTATTGTTTCTTACAGAATCAAATACTTCGGATAGATTATTCTTACTATCTTTACTTACGCTGTTTCCAAAAAATCTTCTTGCAGCTATTTGGCTGTATGTACCCTCTGGTCCAAGAAAAGATACGTTAAGGTTTGTTTCTAATGATAAGCATGCTGATATTATTTCTCTATAAATATTATGTATATGATCAGGATCGAGAGGACCCTTACTTAAGGTTCTTAATTTTTTTATAATCTGAGATTCCCTATCTGGTCTAAATATAATGGTATTATTTGATGATTTTTTATATTCAGCAACATTTTTAGCAACTACTGCTCTTTGATTCAAGAGCTTAAGAATTTTTTTATCTATGGCGTCTATACTATCTCTGAATTTTTTTAACATAATCTATTCATTTGTGCGTTCAAAAGAAACTGCTGTTATTTTCTCATCATCACTCATGTCTTGCAAACGTACACCTTGGGTATTTCTATTAATAGTTTTCATATCAGATGCTGATATTTTAATTGTTTTTCCTTTGTTAGTTATAAGGATAATATAATCAGTATTATCAACGTTTACCGCACCGACCACTTCACCATTTCTATCAGAGGTTTTAATAGAAATCACGCCTTGGCCACCTCTATTTTGCTCATTGTAGGAATCAACAGAAATCTTGTTACCGAAACCATTTTCTGTTACAAAAATCACCTGTTCAGCTTGTATGTTCAGAGATGATATGATTTTGCCATTATTAGCAAGTTTAATACCTGTAACTCCTTGTGTACCTCTAAATCTTTCTCTTATTTGAGACTCTTCAAACATAATTGACTTTCCGCCTGATGATGAAAGAATGATTTTATCGGAACCGCTTGTGTGTAAGGCATTGAACAGATAATCATCATCTTTCAAAAGAATAGCCTTGAGACCACTATTACGAACCTTCTTAAAAGAAGACAATGAAATTCTATTAACCATTCCATATCTTGTTGTTAAGAATAGAAAGCTATTCTCCTCAAAGTTTTTTATTGCTAAAATAGCTGATATTGATTCATCAGTTTCTAGAGGTAAGATATTATTTATAGATTTACCCCGTGCTTGTCTACTTGTATCAGGAATATCAAAAACTCTAATAGAAAAAGCTTTGCCTTTTGTAGAAAAACACAGGATTGTATCATGGGTATGAGCACACACTAAGAGTTTTGCTTTATCTCCATCTTTAAAGTTAGCAGCATTTATACCGCGGCCACCACGTCTTTGACTCCTAAACTCAGTAACAGGCATTCTTTTTACATAATTCGCTTCAGTGAGAACAACAATAACATCCTCTTTCTTTATCATATCCTCTTTATTGAGTAGCCCTTCGTCATCAGATATTTTCGATCTCCTTTTCTGACCATAAGTATCTTTTATTTCTAAAAGTTCATTTATCATTAAATTATTAAGTTCACCAGAATTAGACAATATACTCAAATATTCTTTAATTGATGTAATGGCATTATTATAATCTTCAAGAATAGCGTCTTGTTCTAGGTTTGTAAGCTTATTAAGTTTCATATCTAGAATTGCTTGTGCTTGTTCATCACTGATTGTGTATTTGTCTCCAACTAAGCCAAGATTGGTCTCTACTGTCATGTAATCTCCGCATTTTTCCATAAGTTTAGATAATATCCATTTATTTTTAGATGTTGACCATGTTTTATTTGTAATCTTTTTCTTAGCATCACTACTAGATTTAGATTTTTTTATTAAATCGATTATTTCATCAATATTATTTAAAGCTATACTTAGGCCTTCAAGAATATGTGCTTTACTATATGTCTTATTTAATTGATAGAGAGTTCTCCTAGTAATAACTTCTCGACGGTGTTTAATGAACTCAGCCAAAGCTGCAGGCACACTTATCGTACAAGGTTCACCATCTACCAAACAAACCATATTTACAGAGAACGATGTTTGAAGGTTTGTCTGCTTGTATAAACTACTTAAAATTACATCAGGTTGTTCCCCTTTTTTAAGATCTATAACAACTCTTAATCCGTCTCGATCTGATTCATCTCTCAGATGACTAATACCAGAAATTTTTTTATCTCTGACCAGTATTGCAATAGTTTCAATTAACTTAGCTTTATTAACCTGGTAAGGTAATTCATGAATGATAATTGAACTCTTATCTTTATTTTCCTCTACGGAATGAATCGCTCTGATTTTGAATGAGCCTCTTCCAGATTTAATAGCTTGATAAATTCCGCCATTATCCTTTATTTCAGCTCCTGTTGGAAAATCTGGTCCATTGAAACCAGCTTCACTAATAAACTCATCAATAGAGTCATCTTCTGCTAGGGATGGATTTTTGATGATAGCAATAACACCATCAATAACCTCGTTTAAATTATGAGGAGGAATATTAGTCGCCATGCCAACAGCAATTCCTGATGCACCATTAATTAGTAAATTAGGTATTCTTGTAGGCAGAACAGTTGGCTCATTTTCCGAACCATCATAGTTCGGGTTAAAATCGACCGTATTTTTATCTATATCTGAAAGTAATTCATGAGAAAGGCGTGACATTCTCACTTCGGTGTATCTCATAGCTGCCGGTGAATCACCATCAATTGAGCCAAAATTACCTTGTCCATCTACTAATGGGTATCGCATAGAGAATGGTTGAGCAAGTCTTACAATAGTATCATATACAGCTGTATCTCCATGAGGGTGATATTTACCTATAACATCACCTACAATCCTAGCAGATTTTTTATAAGCCTTATTGTATCCATTATTTAGCTCATGCATTGAGTACAATACTCTTCTGTGAACCGGTTTAAGGCCATCTCTAACATCGGGTAATGCTCTTCCGACGATTACAGACATGGCATATTCTATATATGAATGACGCATTTCGTCATCAAGTTTTATTTGTGAATATTCAGACATTTATGGTTAGTTTATGTGCCATATTTTGGCTTTTATTTTAACATAAATAGTCTCTATAAACGATATAAATTAAAGTCTTAACAGTATAGAATTTTAAAATGTTTATTATTTCTCCAAGATGGATTTATTCACATCGCAAAAAGCTTGAAACAGAGAAAGCATTGTTAATTGATGGATCACTAATAAAAGAAATCATAGATAAAAATACCATCAAAAAAAAGTATAAAGATTTTAAAGTGATTGAATATACTGATCATATACTCATGCCATCTCTATCAGAAAGTTGTATTAAGGTTCATGATTGTATTGATGAAAATCAGTTAAATATTAAGTTGAATAGATTATTAAGTAATGGAGTTACTAAAGTAAATCTATCAGGTGTTAGTGAGGATATGATGAAATATACATTTAACTCACACATACAGCTTGGACAAATGTTTGAACTTGATGGGAAAATAGTCGAACAATCAGACATTAAGAATGTTACATCTTTATTAGATAACTTTAAATCTGATCCTTCTAAACTATTAAGCATTAGTTTGAAAAATATTAATCACTTTGATGATGAAGTTATAAAAAAGATCTCATTTATAACTAATGAGGTAAGTATAAGTTTACATATAAACTTAAATGACATTTATCATATATCGCATGAAAAAGAATTAAAAAATAAAATTAAATTCTGGGAGGATATAAATCTACTAAATAATTCTTATTTATATACTTTCCCAGGATTTAATGAGCAATGGTTTAGATCTATAAAGAAAAATAATATTACTCTAATGATTTCTTATAAAGAACTAAAAAATATTAAGAACCTTAAATATTTAATTTCCCTGCTTGATAAAAAGTATAAATGTATATTAATTTCCAATGATTGTGAATCATATAAGTTTTATCAAATAATCAACCATATAAAACTTTTTACTAAAAATCAGATGGATTCAGATATTGTATGTAAAATAATAGAGTGCGTCACAAGTAATACGTCTGAGCTATTTTCAAATTACTTATCATCTGGGACTATAAAAAAAGGTAATCAGGCTTCATTCAATTTATTCAATTATAAACAGAATTATTTTCTTGATAATTATGACATCAATCAAGATCTTTATAATCTTGACAAAGAAAGCTTAACTCATGTATGGTCTTCTGGTAAACAGGTAGGTACCGTATGATGCAAAAAAACGAAAACCAAGAATTACTTTTTGATGAGTATGCATATGATTGGTGGAATAAATCTGGACACTATAAGTTATTGCATAAATTAAATCCAATCAGATTAAAATATATATTATCTAAGTGTAATTTAAATGGAAAAGATATTTTAGATATTGGATGCGGCGGAGGTCTCTTATCTGAAGAGCTAAGTAAGAATGGCGCCAATGTTACTGGGATAGATTCATCCAAAAAATCAATATCTATTGCAACACAACATGCAAAAGAAAAGAATCTTGCTATCGAATATAAAAATAAATCTATCTTTGATTTAGAGGAGAATAAATGTTTCGATTATGTAATCTGCTTTGAAATGATTGAGCATATTAACAATCCAGATATGTTAATCAATAAAATTAATAAAATAACTAAGAATCAATCCATGATATTTCTCTCAACAATTAATAGAAATCTAAAATCGTTCATTTTAGCGAAAATAATGGCTGAATATATACTTAACTATGTTCCAAAAGGGACACATCAATACGAAAAGTTTATAACCCCATATGAACTCACATCTTTATTAGAGGGACATAATTTTAAAGTAGAGAATATAGATGGATTAAGTTTTAATCCTTTAGAAGAGTCATTTTCAATATCATCAAATACACACATTAACTATTTCATAAATGCTAAAAAATATACATAAAATAAAATCTA
>Ga0228670_1001507_pt1 | contig 9914 bp, 7 predicted proteins | sample 85DmetaG_FD_182785 | JGI IMG/M metagenome (GOLD analysis project Ga0228670, IMG submission 182785) | Seawater microbial communities from Monterey Bay, California, United States - 85D | ecosystem: Environmental > Aquatic > Marine > Coastal | place: USA: California | collected 2016-10-13
CACACTCGGCGTCGAAGCCGCCAGAAAAACCATCGTCAACGAGTTTCAAAAAATTTTAAACAACTACGGAGTCTACATTAATACGAGACATCTACTGCTGCTCGCCAGCTGGATGTGCCAGGACGGGCAACCCACTCCACTCACCAGGCACGGACTCGCCAAAAACCCGAGCTTCGTCTTCCAAGCCACCTTCGAACGCGTCGTCCAGACCCTGCACGACGCCGCCGTCGAAGGCAAAACAGACCCGCTCGCCGGTGTGTCCGAGTGCGTCCTCGCCGGAAAAGTCCCCAGATTCTGCCCCGCGGACGTGCTCAAAGACCACGTCCTAGAAACCAAGTTCCAGGTACCAAGACCCGACAACGACCCCTACTCTATCATTGAGGAGTGGATTCCGACAATCTCGTAGCATCCACATACACGTAGTCTTTTATCGTTTCAAATACATTCCTCGCCTTTATTTTTTTGTTACCCACTTGCACGGTACTGTCAGCTTTTAAGTTTAGCGGGACTGTAAGCACCAGTCTCTCGTTTCCCTTCACATACACATTCACATAACCTATAGAAGGCATGCGGAAGCCTTTTTTGTACAGTTCTAGCAATTCGTCTTTGTTTAATTGTAATGTACTGGCGCCGGGAAAACTTTTATTTTTCTTTTGTGACCCAGTTTTCAATCTTAATCTTAATTCAAGGTTTATTTTCTTTAAATTACCTCTTGGGAGGCGCTTCGAAAGTGCATACTGCCTCCAAATCTCATTCTCAGAACCATACAACGCTGTAGGGTTTTCCGGCGTGGAAGGTTCTTCCTCGCGTTCATCCAAATGCTTCATACGATAATATTGCTCACCATCCTTTATAAATAAGAATTTTCCTTTGTCTAATTCTCCCAAATAATATTCTTTCTTCGGGACATCCGCGGTGTCCTTTGTGGATACCGCAGTCGCTCCCGGTTCCGCCGGAATTATATAGTTTAAAACTTGGCTGAAGAGACTGCTGGAGACTTTCAAGTTTTCATTGTATCTCTCAATTTCCGCGGCTTGTCTCAATGCCTTCCTGTTCTCAAAGTCCTTATTATCAAGCTCAGCCAGAGCTTCGTCTTGTCTGTTTTGATTTTCCAAATCAAGCACTTTTCGTGTCTGTGCAACAAACCCAGTTTCGAGTTCCTCTGTATCTTTCGTTATCTCTTCGATTTTTGCCTTGAGCCTCTCTATTTCTGCCTTGAGCCTCTCTATTTCTGCCCCGAGGTCGGATATCCTATCCTGTTCCTCCATAACTTGTTGTCCCAGCGTGTCTATCTCCTCATTCTTCTGCTTTATTTTCTTATTCTTCTGCTCTATATTCTCCTGATTCTGCGCAATCTCGAGTCGTAAAGCCTCATCTTTCTCCGCGATGGTTTTCTGAAGTACTTCAATCCTCTTCTCCTTCTCCGCTATGTCCCTATAGTATTTATCTTGCACCCCTTTCAATCGCGCGTCTTGGGCCTCCCTCTCTTCTTGGGATTGCCTGAAAAGCACCGCCTGCTTCACCCTCACGTTGCCCGGCTCAAAATCTCCCACCGGCCTTATCTTCTCCAAAAATTCATTGACGACACTAACATAATTTTCAGCTACGTAAGGCATTTCTTACCCGGACTATATTAATATATAGCCAAAATACAAAATGGAGGCCATCTACGTCAACCTCAAGATTCTCTCCCAACTCAAGGCCTTCCAGAAGGTCAACACGAGGAGGGAACTCTTCACCATCCAGAGCACGAGCCGCCTCCTGCCCGCCTGGTTCGCGCGGTGGCTCGACGGGTCCAACAGGGAGACCGACTTCGGCCGCATCAAAGACCTCTACGCCGCCTGCGAGGAGCACACCCACGAACCCCGCATGAAGGAGCACCTCGCCGCCTCCGTCGCCGGACTCAAGAGCCTCATGAAGACGTACGAGTACGACCTCACGCACAAGGCCAGGATACAGCACCTCATCGAACGGGTCCTCTACATAAGCGGGGCGGGGCCCCTCAAATGGACGCCGTCGTCCATGTCGAAGTCTACACCCACGAGTACTCCCCATATGAACCCTACCGGAAAATCGGAGAGGAAGAGTACGAAGGCACCGCCTTCGGCGTCGAAGCCTCCATCTTCCGCGAAGACTTCCGGCAAAAACACCCCGGACGCTACTTCCTCACCAACTTCCACGTCGTAGACAACGCCAAAAACAAAAAGGTGCGCCTCTCCACGCCCTGGCTCGGGAAGAAGAAACTCCTCGGACGCGTCGTCCACGTCGTCCCCTACCTCGACGTCGCCGTCATCGCCGTGCGCGCCGACGACAAACACCGCGTCGCCGACCCCGAGGCCGCCCTCCGGCGCATCAAAACCCTGCCCCTCGACCCCCGGCCCCTCCGCAGCCGCAACCAGGCCTGCTGGACCGTCGGGTTCCCCATGGGACTCGAGCTGCACAAGACACCCGGCACCGTCGCACACCGAGGGTCCGAGGACATGGACCTCATCGGATTCTCACTGCCCCTCAACGCCGGCAACTCCGGAGGACCCATCATCGTCAAACACAAAGTCGTCGCCGTCGCCACGTCCACGCTCAACGAAGCAGAGAGCATCTCCTTCGGCATCCCAGCCACATCCATCCTCCACTACTTCCAGAAGTGGTCCGACGAACCCTTCGGGAAATTCCCGCGGTGGGGCTTCAAATGCATGCCCCTCACCGACGCCTACAAGAAAGAACACTCCTTCGACGGCAACGGCGCCGTCGTCTACGCCGTCGAGCCCGAAATCAAAAACATCAAGAAGGGAGACATCATCACCGGCATCGAAGACGTCGAACTGGACGACGACGGACTCTTCCACGACCCCACGCGCGACGAAAGGGAAGCCATGGTCAACATGAACAACTCCGAGTTCATCATGAGGCTGCCCCCCAACACGCACGTGCGCCTCTGGAGGCGCGGGTTCCTCAAGGTCAAAAGACCCCCCGTCAAAATCCACTACAGCGTCTCCGAGAGCTACAGCGAGTGGAACCCCCACAAGTGGTGCGCCTTCGGGTCCATGGTCTTCCAGGTCGTCACCAAGACGCTCCTCGGCAACGAAGACATCTGCCCCACCAAATCCATACCCATCCTCCAGGACCTCAAGAACGCCAACTTCCGGAAAGAAATCATATGCATCTCCTACATACACCCCGAGTCGTACGTGCAGTCCCTCAACGTGCTGGAAGACTTCGACGTCGTCAAAAAAGTCGGACGCCACCACATCAAATCGTTCAAAGACTTCCAAGACGCCCTCAGGGACGTCGCCGACAGGTGGAGGAGGGGCGAGCAAAAGAGAGTCTGCATCACCACGGACAAACCCGTGCACCTCACCATGGACAAACTAGCCGAAGACGAACACGTCATGAGCAAAGAAATGGTGCCCGGACTCATGCTCTGCAAAAAAAGGAGCCGTATAAGTATGGAAAACGAATCGTGAAATGGGATGCCGGTCCTCCCGGGTCGACGTCTACAACCCCCTCTTCGTCCAAACGTGCCCCATATGCATCGAGGACTGCGTGGAGACGCCCCTCCCCTGCGGCCACGCCTTCCACCTCTCCTGCATAAAGCGGTGGGAGAGGCAGTGCAGGACGAACAAGCGCCCCAGGACGTGCCCCATGTGCAGGACCGCCTACTGAACGTCGTGCTCCTCGGCGAAGGCAGACTGCCGTTCCTAAACACACTCACCCGAAAGACACACACGCCTGCCCTGGGCATCCAGTTCCACAACTGGCACCACATCCGCCTGTGGGAAGGAACCCTGGCACACGCCTACTACCCAGTCATGGACGCCGCCATCGTCTTCGGACCCGACGCGGAACGATGGAAAGCCGAATTCGAAAATCAGACGTCCAAACCCATTTTAAATATTTCCAAGTATTAATTCATGTACATACCCACCTAATGGAAGTAAGACAACTAAGTCAGTTTGTATACTACGATGAAAATAATGAATACCTTTGCCTCGCACAACAGGATGACACAAAAATTCTTTTCGACCTGAAAACCGGAGCCATCTCGGCAAAACAAAGAGCAAACATAAGACAAAGAGAGATAGAATTGCTTTACTACCCACAACCCATCAGCAAATTTAAGATTAAGGACCCAGAGGAATTCGCAAAAAAAAACAAAAAGAATTCTTCGAAATTCTCTCTTCTACATCCAAGTCTAATTCTCAAGTATAATTACACCGTAGACAATTTTGTAAAGGCAGCAAGACACCTGCAAAGATTCATCTCAAGTAAAGAAGTCATCATTGGAAGCATCTACCCCAAAAAAAACATTCGGCCCGTCAACTGGTTCCAACCTGCAAGGTACACAATTAACTACGAAGCTTTCAAACCGGACACAGTTTCGAGCAGCCCCGGTCCAACGTGTTGGTTGAGAAATTTTGCCATCGAAGAATTTCTTGAACAAACACCACTGTGCAATATAAGAAAACCATTACTCGAGTACGGATATACGTCCATCTTCAAATTGTCTCGATTGGTGACAAAATTCCTCAAGAATAAGAAAAGACTGGAAAAAATTAAAGAAATGAAGGGTATTTTTGCGTACATCAACTTAGGAGGCAGTCACTGGGTTGCCTACTGGTTAAAACGGGAAGGATGCTTCTTCTACGATAGCTTTTATCCAGTGGATAATTATCCGATGCAAGACGATATTAAAAAATTTGTAAAAGCATTGGGGTGGGAGTCTACATTTCAGCCAGGACTCACAGAACCACTCCAAAAAAATACTTATGACTGCGGGGTATTCGTGTGCTACTTTGCCTTGAGAGAATTCGGCATTCGTTTCGACGAAGATGTGAAGGCCCCCCAACTCAGGTCCATGGTATTCCAGTCCATACACCACGGCATGGAATGGACGAAACCAACGGAACCAAAGCCAATGTACGTTCTCGTGAAAAATGGGGAAAAGTACAAAATAGGACTGCTCGGGAAAAAGCTTTTCGTGGATGCGCCAGGGGATGAGCCAGTGGAGTGCCTAGCCCTGCCTCGGAAAAAAGATACAGTGAACGGTCTGAAAGTACAGTACTTTGACACGCAAACCTTCGAAGTGCATTTCGAAAATGACACGACACTCAAGGTCGAAGAGATTACATCATTTGAGCCTGCTGAAAAAGCTATACAAGAGGAACTGGAATATGATGATGGGTGGACGCTTAAGGGCAAACAAATTGACGGGAAAAAGGACCTGAAGGGAATGCACGGACTCAAATTCTTCATAAAACATTGGACGATAAATGGGAAAATACATAATGTCAAAGGCAACGGGCAATGCTTCTACAGAGCTTTATGGGCCGCGTCAAACCAGAAAGAGGATGGTAACGAAGACAAATTCATTCAAAAATACAAAAACAAGTTAGGAATTAAGACAGATAAATCCACATGGGCCACCATTGATGAATGGGCGAACATCTCCAGAGGGTTAAAAAAAACCCTCTACATCTGGAGCGGACATATTTTCAACAATAAATTATACGAAGGTGTCATCAAATACCGAAAGGGAAATATCAAAGTCTTCGAAGAAAATTTTGAACAGTGCGTCGTACGCGACGCGTACCATCTCATCCTAAATAACAACGCCCACTTTAGAGCTTTCTTATTTAAATAAATATTTAAGTACCGTTCACGTGTCACAAAACGTACTCATGGCAGATAGTGACATGAAAGGCAACTTGAAATTCAAACTCATGGACTCTGGACCGGAGGGCCCGTTGGGGTCGGTAAACATAAACGCGGGAAACATAGAGGCGTTGGAGACTTCTCGAAAGTCTCAAGTGGAGGCATTGAGGAAATCCAGAGGGAAACCAGGCAAAATTCCAAAACCTGCGGTAAGGCTAAAGACATTGAAAAAAGAGACGGAGCCCAAGAAACCCAAGTCCAGGTTGGAAAATCCTTATACCGGAGAAAACCCCATTCTTCCAAATCCTAACGGAGAACAACCGTCCAAGCCGGAGCCGGAGCCGCAGCCGGAGCCGGACAAGGTGGACTTCCTAAAAGAGCTCCCCGGCACGCTGGAACAGTTTCTCAAGAACATCATCGCGAAAATGGGACGTCTCCAGGATAAAATCGCCTTCAGCCAGCTGAGGAACTCCGTCCTCGAGGAGGCCCTCAGGGAGGCGCAGGAGGAAACCGAACGACGCACCAAATACATGAAAAAAAGCATTGATACCATCATGGAAGCCGAAAAAATCGCGAGGGATGAAGTAAAACAAATAAAGAGACACACGGTGATAGACGCGAATGCGACAATTATCCGTCGCCTGGCTCAAGTAGCTAAGACCAGGGAGGCAAAACTTGAACAGGTTCAACGGGAAAAAGCCGAACTTCAACAAAAATTAAATGAAAAGGAAGGCGACATTCAGGAACTCACAGAACGAATTGCTGCGCTCGAGGTACAAGAGAAAGTATTAAAAGAGGAACTGGATGAGCTTCAGGCCCTCCGTGCGGAAAGTGTTAGTGTTATGGGTGCAATTGCCGAAGATTTTAAAAGTAAAGAAATTGAAAACTTAACTAAAGAGGTTGAAGATTTAAAAGAACAGTTGGATGAACTGGAAGAGAAGAACAAACTACTTACCAAACAAAATGATAGAAATACAGAAAATGAGGCCGACATAGATGAATTGCGAAACACATTAAAAAAGCTAAGGAATTACCAGAGTACAGCCAAAGAGACGATGGAAACTTTGACAAAACAGAAAGATAATTTATTAAGCACACTTAGAAACGTTAACACGAAATTAAAAGAAAATCAGAGCAGAGTACAACGAGATGAGAAAACTATTACAGATTTGGAAAGTAAATACAACAAGAAAGTAGCAACATACAACAAACTCGTAGAAAAATTACGAGAAATGGAAAAGACAAACGAAGGTTTGTCAGTCACAAACGAAGAGCTGGAAGCCACAAACGAAGAGCTGAAGGAAAAGGCGGAGAAGTGCGGTATTCTCCAAAATACACAGAAGGAATTGGAAATGCAAGTCCAAGAATTACAAATGAATTTGGAAGAAACAGAACGCAAGTATGACGAAGCATTTCAACAAACATTAAATCAGAGAAAAAAGAGAGGCGCCGCAAGGCTCACCAGGAGGAAAGACGAAAGGAAACAGCAAAAATTGAAGCTCTTGAATTTGCTCAGTAATATGCTGGGCGGAGATTCAAGGAATGAATTTAAGGAACAAAAAGACAACGTGACAAAACTTGTAAGGGAGGCGGCCAAAGGTACATTTAAAGGCGGTGCGAGCAAATCAGCAAGTGCATATGAGAAATGGAACGAGGTTCTACCACTTGTACAATCGTCTAATTATGAAAATTTGTTCGAATACATTGAGGAAGCTAGAGGTGGAGTCCGCGTGTACGTTCGAGTAAGGCCAGGAACAGGAGGAAAATTAGAGGTAAAGGGGAAGACAATCAACAACAAGCAATACTCCAATGTTTTTACCAAAGACACTCAGGATATATGGGACTCCCTCCAACCGACAGTAGAGACATTAAAGAACAGCTCAAACCAAAAGTACGTCATGATGGGGTACGGACCATCCGGGTCCGGTAAAACCTACACCTTCTTCAAAGAAGGCGACGACGAGGGCCTCGTCTTCAGAATGAACAAAGTGTTCGGTGAAAACGGTAAAAACATAGAAGTCCGCGCCGTGGAACTCTACGGTATATCGCCCAGTCTAGACCCAAAAATCGTCGAATCCTCCACGGAAAGCATTTTTTTCATACACAAATTTAATGAGCCGACGACGACCGGAACCTTCGAAGATGTCAAAGAAACCAAATTTCAAACGATGACAACAGGCGATTTCAAAGACTTCTACGAACAAATCGAAAAGGAGAGGAACCCCGAAAAGAAAACACTTGAAGAGATTGAAAAAATTAGCTTGCAAAAAGATTTTACCGTCAAAAAACCAAGGATTATGTTTAGCAACAATAAAATTGGCTTCAAAATGGGAGAAGAAGAAAAAAGTGTCGATGCAGAGCCTTTCTTTCCTTTGCAAAGAGGCTACCTTGAACCAAAAGAATTAACAGCGATGTTAAAGAAAGAAAATGAACTTAAAAGCCTCATGGAGGAACCAAACCAAACAGACAAAGGGAAAAAAAATAGGAAAGAAAAAATCAAACAGCAATTAAAATATCACATTCCCTACTGGCTAGCAACGTCCGATTACTCCAACGGTAGAAACACCGATTACCCCAACGGTAGAAACACCGTGTATAAACAGATAAAGGACGAGCGACTGCGGGTCAAAGCCACACCGAATAACAAAACATCTTCGAGAAGTCATCTATTTGTTACGATAAGAAATGAGAAGAAAAATGAAATCACATGGATTGATGCGGCGGGAAGTGAATCGTGGGAGTCCATGCACCAGAAACTGGAAGGACAGCCAACTTATAAAGTGACAACAGAAGAGCTAAGAGAAGCACAGTGCTACCCGCCACAGAGCATCACGAATTATACGAATTGGAAGAAATTCTTAAAAAACAAGAGGGGGCAAGATACTGTCAAGAAAAATCATCTCACAACATGGGTCATAGGGCAACTTAAAGAAGAAAATGTGGATGGAAAAAATCGAATAGGATTTCGACAAACTAATTCACTTGTAAAAAACGGCATGGCAGGAGGTCTTCTGCTCGACAAAATTGACTCCTACATGTGGGATGTTTTCAGAGAGGGACAGTTCATCAACGCGAGTCTGCAGCACGTGCTGGTACATACGTTCAATCTTGCGAAGAAAACATCCTTGCTCACACAACCGTATAAAGATTTTACATTTGATATTAACCCCTGCGGGATGACTGTCGATGGGTTTGAACCCGTTAACAAGAATGGAATTGTCGTAGCTGAATATGAAACACAGAGTAGACCCCCGCTGAAAGTTCAAATCGTCGCAAACATCGTGCAAACGAATGACAAAAAGACATTTGTGCTCAGAAAACAATACATCAGAGGTAATCAAGTTTCGAAAAAACAAGAACAACTCAAAACGGACGACTGGAATAAGTTACTGGTCTATCCTGTCGAATATCCTTCCGTATTTAGTATTCAAAGCTACTGCGAACCACTCGCAAGGATGCCACCGCGAGACGCAAGGCGGCAAACTGATTTATGGACTGAGAAAAAAGTTAGTTTTAAGGCACGGTTAGAGGAAAAGCTCTGCGAGTGGGACGCCCATAATAAGTGGAAGCAAACACCAGTGGGAGACGAACCCACCACCTCGGACATGATTAAAATGATGCGCCTCTGCGGGAAGAAGCTCTTCGTCTGGACAGCCGTCCGCAGGGACGGCGAGAAAGACGTCCAGGACGCACTCGAGTACGCCAATCAGCTGCTGATGGCCTTCGAAGAAACAAATCCGTCGGAAATAGAGGACGTCGAGGGAATTTGCACGGTCAAAAATTGACCCCGCTTCGACACCACGAACGTCTCGCCCACATAGAGCCCGTGGCCGTCCACCCACAACACGCCGTCGCGGTACTCCGTCGCCACCAACCCGGAACGCACCGTCAAATATGCCACGAAGGGGCGGAAGAACACGCGCCACATTTTCATAGGTCCGGCACGAGGTAATAGATGGACGTGAACGAGAGCACGTGCCAGGAGGCGTGCGCTATCGGGTCGTCCACCAGGAAGAGCGCCGTCGCCAGAGCCTGAATCACCGCCGCCTTCGAGAAGTGCGACGACCAGCTGTGACCCAGAAGAATGATAGGCACCGCGAAGTACAAACCCACCACGGCGCTCGAAATGTAGTTGCCGTACGGAACAGACGCACTCACCACCGCCAGGAATATCACCGGCCATGACACGTGGCCGATGTACTGCAACAGAACCACGGCCATCAGAGCCACCGCCATGCCGTGGTCCAGGCGCTGGAAGGGGTCCG
>Ga0228670_1001515_pt1 | contig 9873 bp, 25 predicted proteins | sample 85DmetaG_FD_182785 | JGI IMG/M metagenome (GOLD analysis project Ga0228670, IMG submission 182785) | Seawater microbial communities from Monterey Bay, California, United States - 85D | ecosystem: Environmental > Aquatic > Marine > Coastal | place: USA: California | collected 2016-10-13
TATTTTGAAAATAGTAAATCAATCATCTTATGGATGGTTAAATATTGACAGTAATGAAGCAAAAGAAATTAGAAAAATTTTAAACCAAAACAAAGATGAGTAAGAAAATAACATTGACTCTAGAAGAGTTGGAAAAAGAAATTAGACAAGCTTTTATACATGGCCAAGGTAATAACGAAATGATGGAGGCTGGTTTAGAAAGAGATGAAACTGAAGATTATGTTAATAGTAGAATGAGAATATTATTAAACCAAAAACAAAGATGAGTAAAGAAAAAGAATTAAAATGGAGGTGCCCTATTAATGACACGCCGCCAGAAAACACAGAGATGTTAGTTAAAAATCCACATAATGGTAGCTATAATATAACAAATTATAGACCAGCATATGGAATATTCACTTGTCAATCAAAATCAGAAAGCATGTATGGTTGGAAATATTTTGTAATTGATGATTTAAACCAAAACAAAGATGAGTAAAAAAAGATACATAGGATTAATTCATGAAGAGCGAAACGATGGCTTTACAATAGGATATAGCATTTCAACTAACATAAAGAGAATGTTAAAGTGGAAAGAAGAAATGTTAGAGTGTGGTAATATTGAAGATTGTAAAATATTTGAGATTAAAGAAATAAACCAAAACAAAGATGAGAGATAAGATAGAAGAACTATTAGATATGAGTGACCCTATAACCAAATCAAATTATATGAGATGGGATAAAGGCGATTGTTCAGAAGTGGGTCTTTGTGAAATCTTACTTGACCAACTGATAAGAAAACATAAAGAAGATAATGGTGGGTATTACAATGCTGACTATGACAAAATTAAATTAAGATATTAAACCAAAACAAAGATGATGAGTAAAAGAAAAAATCAAATACAACAAGAATTGGCAATCTTAAAAATAGAATCGAACTCAAATTATGGTTTTGGTAAGTATGAAGATAAAAGATATCAGAAAATATTTGATAGGATGGTTAAACTAAAAGAAGAACTTAAACCTATAAACCAAAACAAAGATGAGTAAAGAATTTGTGTCATATGATATAGCATTAGCTATGAAAGAGTTAGGGTTTGATAAAAAGTGTTTTAAAAGTTATCAAATCGTTAAAGCTGGATTAGACGGACAAGAATACATTGAGCTAATGGACGTTGCATATGATGATTTTATTGATTTATGCCACGCACCACTATACCAGCAAGCATTTAGATGGTTTAGGGAGAAGTATAATCTTGTAGCAGAAATACAAGCACCTGATGGTAAAAAAGGTAAATGGAACCCTACTATACATAAAGCTTATGGTTTTGGAAATTATTACGATAATAATGGTTTTAATACCTATGAAGAAGCAGAACTAGCTTGTCTAAAGAAATTAATTGAAATTGTGGAAATAAAACAAAGATGAGTAAAGAAGAAATAATACAAATAATAGAGGATAAGATTAAGGAATCACAAGAGATTTTGACACATCAAAAGGAATCCCATCAGTTTTATTACTACAATGGTGGAATGGATTCATTAAGGTGGTTAAAAGATGTATTAAAAAACCAAAACAAAGATAACTAATGAAGTGGGACATTCAATATAGAATCAAAGGACATAACAAAATAATTACGGAAACAGTTGATGTTAGTTTTACTGATAAGCGTAAAGTTCAAGAATGGTGGAAAGGTCACAACATGACTTTTGTAGATTGTATTGGGAGTAAAACAATAGGAGGTTACAGAGAGGATAAAGAATTTGTAAATTGTAAACCAAAACAAAGATGAAGAGCAATATAGGATTAAGAATAACTGATGGATACTGTAATGGATTTGCTGGTAGAAGGTATGACTTAGCAGATAGTATTATAGAAGCTGAAGGTACGGATTGGATAGTCATAAGAACAACTGAAGGTTCGCCCGTATTTATGAACCTGGAAGGTTGGGATAAACAAGAACATATAAATGAATGGAAAAACCAAAATAAAGATGAGTAAAAGTATAGAAGAAATATTACAGGAAAGAGAATGGAATTATTACTTTGATGTGGATACAAAAGTAACTATTGATAACGATACAAACCCACCAGATGACCCAATAAAATCTTTCTATCCATATAACTTAAAATCTTTAGTAGGTAAAAAAGGAATAGTTAAGAAAGTTGGGTGGGATATACATGCCTTTGGTAGAGGAAAATCTTATAATATGGATGTGGAATTCGATGGTAAAATCTATACAAAAATACCAGCATATTATTTAAAGAAATATATTAATAAATAAACTATAAAATAGTACACTTTTGCGTACTAGATTCCCATTTAAACAACTTTATTACCATTACCCTATACAAACCCTTATCATATTTTTTTATGCCCTTATATGACACGTTATGGAATATATAGAGTTATACCATTTTCGTGGCTAATAGTGGTAAAATGTGGGAAATTGTGTGAACACCAGGAACAAAAAGTATGGTTTTCTTGCTTTTGCACACATATGCATTATTTTTTAATATTTTACCATATAGAAATATAAGGTTTAATCATATATAAATTTATAAAATATATCATAAAATCCCACAGAAAATATCGACCTTCGTTCAGATATTTAAAAATTTTATATTAATTTTTTTGCGATATGTTTTGCAGACGTATATAAAACAAAATAAATTATAAAAAATCGAATATGTTATAAGCGTACCTTTATGCACTTTTATATATGTACACGTTTGCGTACTTAATTCTCGCAGGTTCCACGTGGAACATTCTATATAAGTCAATGCAAACATATTGAAATAATATTAAATTATATAATTTATCATATGTAAAAAACATTAATAAATAAAATCGTGATATTAAAAAAATACATATATGAATTAAATTTATGCAATGCTTCGCCATCCCGAAGTGCTTTTCACTTTCGGGCAGGGGTTTTCGCCTCTGTGTATATCTACAAGAGCGTTAACACTAATTTACGACAAATAGTCCATACTACCAAACAATTTTGAAACTATTTGAAATAATATTATTTAATATAATAAAAATTTATATGTGTGGGATAGGTCACTTTGGGGTAGGGTGGAGTCTACTCTTTTGGGCAACTTGCGAAACCCAACCCTTATTCAATCCTCACTTATTCTTTCCATTAGATTAAAGGTAGTGAAAATATATAAGACTACATAATTATTTGGTTATAAAAAATAAAAAAGTGGAAAAGTTTTTTTTATTCGGATATTATATCTATATTGCAAACAGATTAGTTAAACAATATAAAATATAGTATTATGATTTACACAGTTGAAAATATTGAATACGACACGGATGGAACTTTAATAGAGTTACCGACTACCTTAGAAATTGAGGTAGAAGATAGTTTAAATGATTATGATAAAGTTGAATTTATATCAGATAAAATTTCTGATATTACGGGATTCTGTCATTTAGGGTTTACTACTACACCAACTATTAACGAATAAAAATATAGTATAATATGAAAGAGTTTAAGATAAGAGATAATAGAAGTTTATATATAGTAACCAATAAGGTTAGTGGGAAGGAATATGTATTACAAGGTTATGTAGCTTGTGATAATTATTTAATACCATTTGTACCACATTGGAAAAGTAGAGAGCAGAATAGTGTTTCAGAAACTTGGTATAAGTATTGGGAGCCACATTATGCTGAACGTGAAACTTGGATTCCAATGAGTAAGATAAATTTCGATGAATGGGATATAACGGAGGAATGGTATAAAGGGTATTTGAAAGATGGTGATGAATGTTATAAAAAAATTATTACTAAATATCATGCAAGTTTTTAAGGTTGTCACAACACCTTACCTATGATGACAAATATAAAACAATATAATTATGAATTTATATTATAAGAAAAGAGTCATACATGAATTAACGTATCGGGATGAGGATTTTTCTGTATCATGGAAAGATATGGATAGGCATATACAGACACCAATTAATGGTTGTGGTGTTGGATATTTTAATGACCTTCCTTACCCAAAAGAAAGAGACAGTCGCATTGATGAATATCTAATCAAAAAAGGTATAGCCATTCGTAATAAGGATGGTGATTTGGAAGTCACTGAAAAAACCTCAGAATTTATTGAAAGGTTTAATGAATTATTAAATAATATATAAAACAATATAACTTTTTTAAAAGTTTTTCTATAAAAAGTTTGGAAAATAGAAAATATCGTTTTATATTGTGGAGGTCATTAATTATTAACCATTAAAAATAGATAGATATGTCAAAGTATCCGAATGGGTATATACCCAAGATTAACTATTGGAGTGGAAAGGTACTAAGTGCCACCACTACTGCCGAAAGAGAGAAGGCATTAAGTTCTCTCCAATATTTTATGGAGAAAGAGATGGCGAGGATGGTGAAGCAGTAAAATGCTATATTATATAAGAGGATTGGGGTTTGAAAAATAATTCCAATTCTTTTATATAAAAGTTTGGAAAAGTCCTAAAGATTATATAACTTGCAACTACATTACTTAAACAATATAAAATATACTATTATGAGAAAGGAACTTAATAAGTTAATAGAAAATTTGGAAAGATTTTCAGCCATCGATGATGATGCCGTTGGTGTTGCTTTGGATAACTTATACAACAAGATTAGCGAGGTTGAGAAGAGATTGGTCTGTGTAGTTAAAACTAACAAGGACATTCAAGATGGGGTACATAAAATAATTGAGAAAAGATATAGTGAGGGATTTGGGTCAACTATTGATTCCATATTACATGATGAGATTTTGAGAGGTTCATATGATATTGCTATTGCAGTTAATCTAAATGATAACGAGCCAATTGAGGAAAATTGGTATGGATTGTTTGATAAACAAAAAAGCGAAATTGAGAAAGATAAACAAAGAAGAGAAATTGAAAAGTTAGTAGAACGATTAGAGATGATTGAAAATGATTCTGAATTAACTACAAAGTTTCGTAAAATATATGCAACAGATTTTGATATTATCAAGGCTTGTATAAGAGAAAATATGGTTAAGAAAAAAGCTATTAAAGTTATAAAACAATTAACTAAAGATTATGAAGAAATACAAGACGAATCATTAAAAGATGTAGAATTACATGGGGCTGAAAAGAGAAAGTTGACATCTGGACCTAGCTCTGGGACGGGTTTAAGGGATTGGTTTAAAAGAAAAGGTGGTTGAATCCTATTAAATATTCAAAAAAGTTTGGTGGGTTAAATATTAATCACTATATTGAGTTATCATTAACAATATAAAACAATATAAGTTATGAATTTTAAAGATGTATTTAAGTTTGATTCGATGAAAGATTTAATTGAAACAATTGACTATAAGAATTATAAAACTAAGATAGAACTTTCCAAAGAAGAAAGAAAGGATTATCATTTATACGATACAAGTGGTGGTGGTTTATTGGTGGTTGATGAATCTGGAAGGCTTGATAATTTTCAAGATATAATATACTATAATGGGAAATATCCAACCAAGAGGGAATTAAAGGTTTTACACGAAGAGGTTATTGAAAGTGGGGTAAAGGATTTTAAAATCATATATGATTGCATGGTAAGGTCTTGGGATTGTTTCAAGGATAAGTTTGATGGATATGGTTCAGAGCCAACAGATGAATATGTTGAATTAATTTTGGTTGAATCCTATTAAATATTCAAAAAAGTTTGGTGGTTTAAATATTAATCACTATATTGAGTTATCATTAACAAACAAAACAATATAATATTATGGAAAAGATGTTAAAAATTAAGAGTTCAGATTTTGTAACTTGGTTTTTCAAAAGTGGTGCAGACCAAGACCAAAAACAAGAAGCATTAGAGTTAGGCGTAAGTGTGATAGAATGTTTATTAAGTGGTAGTGTAACTATCACACCTCAAAATATCCTAGATAGATGTGAAGGGTTAGTAATACCTCTACATCTAGTAGAAGGTTTTGAAGGTACAGACTCTACTATGGAAATAGAAGATGGGATTTCATGTGGTAAAATTTCTCGTGATTTTGAAATAGAACTAATATGATTGATAAGAAAATTGTTAATATGCTAAAGATTTGGTACGCAAGTATTATAGTATTGATATCATTTATTTTACTAAATTATTTGGTGGTTTAAATATTATTTCATAAATTGCATTATCATTAACAAACAAAACAATATAATATAAAACAATATAAAAACATGAAAAAGTTAACAGAAAGAACAAAAGATTTATTATTCATGGGAGCAAGAGAAATGGGTGAGTTTGCATTGGGGTTATGTTATATTGAGGAACAAATTTATTTCCATCAACATCCTAAAGGTTTATATGAGTTTTGCAAATGGATTGATAAAGAGATTGGTGGTGCTGGGCCGAACAATATTGAAATATTTTGGCAAGCGTTTAACCATCCCAATAATAAAGAGATTCAAACTCAATTTGAAATTGCCAAGAAAATAGTTGGTGAAACACGAAAATATCTTTAATAAAATTTGGAAGTTAGAAAAACTTGTTGTAAATTGCATTATATTACTTAACAAAACAATATAAGTTATGAAAGATGGTAAAGAATTAGCAACAGAATTAGCAGACTTTGTAAATAGCTACAATTTTGATAAGGAAGGATTCATCAATCAATTTTGTCGTGAGCATAGAACATTGCAACAATCGGCAGTAAGACTGATGTTTGAATTGATGGAACATATTGCTTCTGATGAATACAGATTCGATGGAAGGAATGAAGGAAGTCATAAGGTCTGCAAGGATTTAATGGAAGGTTTTCAAATGAAAAAAACAAAGGATGAAGTTGAAAGATTTGGTTCAAGTGATGTGAACGAAAATTGTAAGCCATCCAAGTATTTGGGATTTATTTAACAAACAAAACAATATAAACTATGCACAATTTACATTTAGTAGTAGTACACGCAGAAACGCCTGAAGAGGCTTGTGTAAATGCTGAAGATTGGATTATGGATTGGGGTAATGAACACAATTGGAGATGCATTGGTGGATGTATTTCAGAGGATAACGAAATAATGGATATGGATGAGTATTCAAGATGGTATCCAAGTTATACTGATAATGAAGGTAACAAACCATATGGCAGTATTGAAGCACTCAATGAAATGATGAGGGAACATATAAAAGAGGATAACACATTCTCACATAAAAAGGAGTTGATTGAGGCTATTGATAATGGAGATACAAAATTGTCAGATATAACAGATTCAATGGATTTGTATTATTTAAAAGAATATATCACCAATAGGCAATCAACAATTCTATTAAGTAATCCAGGTGAGTTCAATGTTCTTGAAGACGAATACAAGCCTAGTAAATATGATTATATTGGTGTTACTGATGCAAGAATGGAAAATGATAAAGGAGAAAAGACTTATGTTGTACTTGTAGATATGCATTCATAAGAATTTGGTTAATTGCTACATAACTATCTATCTATTTAAAGGCTATCTATTAATTTAGGTGGTCTTTTTTTTTATAAAAACATAAAAAAGTTTTGCGGTTTCGGATATTATGTCTATCTTGTGTATAGGTTATTACTTAAACAATATAAACAATATAAGATTATGAGAACTAAAGAATTTGTTGTAGAGAAAATAATTGCGTTATTAAATGAGATAGATGTGGATGGGGAAACAATGGGGTACATTGTTAATGAGGTTGCGATGAGCGACCAACTATTTAAACAATCTATTGTAGGTATGAGTGAAAAAGATTTGAGCGTAATGCTTAACGAAAGAGAAACATACCTAAACTCAATAAATAACAAATATCATTTTATATCTTCATGTGGTGACTTATTTATTGATGAATATGGTAATGTATTACCAAATTCTGATTTAACTGATTGGCTTATTGATATTGGTAAGGTGGATGTGGAAGAACTGATATACTACCTTCAGCTTAATGGTTTCGATGGTTTGGATGATGGTCATGTCTTGGATTTTGGATATTGGGATAAGAATGGTGAATACCATAAACCCGACATTACATGGAGAAGAGATACCTTTCATAACCAAAATTTCCTAAACACTCAGATAGAGGAAGTGATTACCAAAACTGAACAATGGTTGAACAAATATAGAACAGTATAAATAGTGATTGATTATAACTTTAAAAACTAAATAATGGAAACATTAGTTGAAATTGTAGTAGATAAAAATGATTCCCTTGAAGAACTTCTGTTGTCTTTTGGTTATTCAAAAAGGTCGGGTTCTTGTTCTTATTCTGAAAGATTAAAAACAATTGTTATCATCCCCGCAAAAAAATGGTATTGGTATGATACAGATATTAAAAGAGGGTATAGAAAAACATTCAAATATTAATATAAAACTAAATAAAGATGAGAAAATTCATAAAAGAGGTATTGGTTGAAATGCACAAAAAGGGGGTTTCCATTGCTACCTCACCTTATTACACAAAAATTATATGGCATAAAATATAAGTTTTTTATCAAATAATTAGGAATTTAGAAAAACTTGTTGTAAATTGCATTATACTTAACAAACAAAACAATATAACATTATGAAAACTATTGAAGTAAACAAACTCATCGCTGAGTTTATGCAACAAGAAATTTTGTACAGACCTTATTCAAATGGATTTATTGAAATATCAGACACAGAAATATGTGATGTAGATGATTTAGACCCATCATGGGAATGGCTGATGAAAGCCGTTGACAAGATTGAGGACATGGGGTACAGTTTCAATAGAGTGGATGCGGATATTTTTATCAATACACAAGAGGGTGAAAATGTAATCCCCAATCCTATGGATGGGAACACAATGACAATGAAAGAAAAAACATTAAAAGTAATTGTCGAATTTATTAAATTTTATAACAACAAATAAAACAATATAAGATTATGAAAACGATTGAAGTGAAACTAAATGATTACAATGCACCAACAGAATTACCAATCTCAATAATTGATTTGTTGAATGAAGAAAAGAGGTTATTAGAGAAAATAAAAATGGTTGAGGATAACAAGGTAATAATAAGAGAACAAATACTAAAAAAAGAAGGTGAGTATTTAAAAGAGCAATTAGAGTCTATGTTCAGTAAAATTGGTATGTCGGTGATAAAGTGGACATCGAATGTGAAGTCTAATGAATATAGAGTTGAAGTGGGTTTTGACTATTCTAAGACCATTACGTTCTTGTTAGAGGTAAGTTCAACTAAGAATGAAGAATTGAGTAGGCATCCTCGTCATGTTTGGGAATATGGTACTGAATTAAGTCTATATGTTTTCTCTAAATTTACATACTACAACAAAAACAATATTTCTGAATTATGGGGTAATGGGTGTAATAGACATAACAATTACAAGGAATGTGGTAGCTATACTGAGTTTGATATTAATTCATTTATGGAAAGGAATTTTAATACTATAAAAGAAATAATTGTATTAAGAAATAATCAAATAAAAGTATAAAAAACTTTTGTGGTTTCGGGTTAATTCACTATCTTGCAACTACATTAGTTAACAATATAAAACAATTTAAGATGAAAAATTACAAAGTAAGATTTAATTTAGGGAGAGGTGCAAATTATTTAAAGTGGAAGGTAACCTCTCCCAATGGTAAGGTAAACTATTACGAACCAAACAATGTATGTTTACATATGGAGAACTGCAAGTTGGTTAACCAACAAGGTACGGCTCAAAAGATATTTGATGGTGCGAATAAGACTGTCTGTGCTTGGATTGAATGTGAAACTCTTACCATATTTGAACCATTAAATAATATTGCACAAGGAATAAAGATAAGTTACAATCCCAGAGTTCAACCAAATTGGGTTTGTGATGGTGAGATTGTTGATAAGGGTAGATATGATGTTTTATATTCTTTTGAGAATGGTGTTTACCAAA